>Ga0209251_1001058_pt1 | contig 22436 bp, 25 predicted proteins | sample SaaInlV_100m_DNA_6_FD_184665 | JGI IMG/M metagenome (GOLD analysis project Ga0209251, IMG submission 184665) | Marine microbial communities from expanding oxygen minimum zones in the Saanich Inlet - Saanich Inlet SI073_LV_10m_DNA (SPAdes) (version 2) | ecosystem: Environmental > Aquatic > Marine... | reverse complement strand
CCGAAGGGCGCAAAACTGCCAACCAGCACACTACCGGCGAGCACGCAAATGAGCCAAGCAGCCTTAAATCCGAGTCCGGTCAACTTAATCTGTGCTGCGGCGAGCAACCTGGAGCAAATGGATTCTCCGATTGTCCGCATTGAGCACTCTGAACTCAAAGCCTTCGATGACCACCTGATCATCACGGTTCGGCAGCCGGCCAATTCGATTCATCATCAGACCACCAATGGTATCAAACTCATCGTCATCAAATTCGCTGCCGAACGCGCGATTAAAATCATCGATGGTGGTCAACGCTTTGACGGTATAGGTGCCATCCACATGCTGCTTGATGAAGTCGTCTTCATCATAATCAAACTCATCTTCGATATCGCCGACGATTTGTTCGAGCACATCCTCAATGGTGATAATCCCACTCATGCTGCCATATTCATCATAGACAACCGCAAGGTGGTTTCGATTGGCTTTAAATTCTTGGAGCAACACATTCAGACGTTTACTCTCCGGGATACCTGGGGAAGGTCTCAAAAGCTCCCGAAGGTTAAATCGTTCCGAGCGGTCAGGATGCGCTAAAAACAGCATGTCTTTTGCCAGCAAAACGCCCAGCACATCGTCATTGCCATCCCCAAGGACGGGGAATCTAGAGTGCCCACTTTCAATGACCCCGGTTAGGATCTCGCCAGCGGTTTGGTCTATCCTAAAAAAAACCACCTGAGACCTTGGCACCATAATCTCGCGGGCCTTTAAATCAGAGACCGTCAATGCGCCTTCAATAATAGATAGGGCTTCGGCATCGAGCAATTCCCGTTGCTCAGAGGCACGTAACACTTCAAGCAACTCGGCTCGACTGCTGGGCTCACCGGTCAACGCCATCGATAGGCGTTCTAACCAAGAGCGGCTTTTTTCAGTTTTCGAGTCGCTTTCACTCATCGACAATCACCTCATACGGATCTTGAACGCCAACTTCTTTTAAAACGGCCACTTCTAGCGATTCCATTGTCTCTGCATCAGCTTCGAATTCGTGATCATACCCAATCAAGTGCAGCATACCATGCAAGACTAAGTGTAAAAAATGATCGGATGCCGCTTTACCTTGGTCTGCCGCCTCCTGAACTAAACAGGCCCCGCAAATCACCAAGTCGCCGAGATCTAGACAATGGGCTTCATCCAGCATATTGGTTGTAAACGACAACACATTGGTCGGGTAATCGCGTCCTCGGTAGCTTTGATTTAAAGCGCGTGATTCGGCCAGATCAACAAATCGGATACAGACTCTGAACTGCTGGGCCTGGGGAAGACTCAAAGCCCTGCCTTGGGCCACAGCTTGTTGCCAAGTCGATGCCATCATCGTTTGAATCAAGGGCAGTGCCGCATCACAGGCAATATCCGCCGGACAAAGCGCATTTTGCTGAAAATCGATTTGAAGGGGCATCATGCTTTGAGCCTGGCTACGGTTTAATCGCGATCTTCAAAGGCTTGATAGGCTTCGACAATCCTTTGAACCAATGGATGTCGCACAACGTCTCGAGAGGAAAAGTGCGTAAAAGATAAGCCTTTAACACCATCTAACACCCGCATTACGTGTTTGAGTCCGGATTGGGTTCGAGGCGGTAGATCCACCTGTGTCACATCACCGGTGACCACTACGGTCGAGCCAAATCCAATCCGCGTCAGGAACATTTTCATTTGCTCAACCGTTGTATTCTGGCTCTCGTCTAGAATAATAAAAGAATCATTCAGCGTTCTGCCGCGCATATACGCCAGCGGCGCAACCTCAATAAAACCCTTCTCAATTAACTTCTCAACCCGCTCAAACCCGAATAACTCGTACAGCGCGTCATACAAGGGCCTGAGGTAAGGATCGATCTTCTGGCTTAAATCGCCCGGCAGAAAGCCTAACTTCTCGCCCGCCTCAACCGCTGGACGAACCAGCAGTATCCGCCCCACTCGTTCCTGCTCGAAAGCCTCGACAGCACAGGCCACCGCCAAAAAAGTTTTCCCCGTACCGGCCGGCCCAATACCAAAATTGATGTCATGGGTTCGGATGGCACTGACATAGACATTCTGATTATCCCCTCGGGGTTTAATCGATTTCTTTCGGGTCTTGATCAGTTGAACGGACGGGTCTTGGCCCTCCGTAATCGCCTCGATACCCGACTCCTGCAGAAATAAATGAAGCGTCTCAGGGCTCAACTCGCCGCCGTTGATCACTTCTCGATACAATTGCTTGAGTAACTCGAGGGTCGCAACAACCGTCTTATTGTCCCCAAGAATCTCGAATTCGTGTCCACGGTTCTTAATTTTGACGTCTAAGCGGGACTCAATCTGCCGAAGGTTTTTATCAAAAGGCCCACACAGCGCGGACAAATGATCGGAATTATTGGGTTCAAGCTTTATGACTTTCGCCACGCTGGCATCAACATTGACCTCTGCAACCGGCTGACGACTCAAAGGATCATGCCTGTATCGAGTGCACTGACCCAGTCTCCGCGCAGGGAGTTGGGTAAGGCCTCGGTCACATTGATCCGACTAAACCCGCCAATGAGTGCGGCATCATCCGATCTAAAATTTACGACCCGATTATTTTCGGTTCGACCTTGCAGCTGCCCAGGATCCTTTTTAGACACGCCCGTGACCAGAACGACCTGCTCGGTGCCCACCATTCGCCGACTAATCAGCATGGCATGCTGCAGAATCCGAGCTTGCAGGATATTTAATCGTTCTTTTTTTACATCCATCGGCGTCTCATCGGGCAACTCCGCCGCCGGGGTTCCCGGTCGGGCGCTAAAAATAAAACTAAAGGAATGATCAAAACCCAGCGCTTCTATGAGGCTCATCGTGGCGGCGAAATCCTCATCGGTTTCTCCTGGAAAGCCAATGATAAAGTCTGAAGACAAGCTGATGTCCGGCCGTATTGCTCTCAGCCGTCGTATTTTGGACTTGTACTCCAAGACGGTGTGACCCCGCTTCATCCGAGCCAAAATACGATCTGAGCCACTTTGGACTGGCAAATGCAGGTGGCTGACCAATTCTGGCACTTCTGCATAGAGGTCAATCAAACTGTCGGTAAATTCCATCGGGTGTGAGGTTGTATAGCGAATCCGGTCGATCCCCGGGATCTGTGCAACGGTTGCAATCAAATACGCCAAATCCGCGAATTGATCGTCTTCCAGCTTGCCGCGATAGGCGTTGACATTTTGACCGAGTAAATTGACCTCACGCACCCCTTTTTCTGCGAGCTGAATGACTTCCCGAACGACATCAATCAAAGGGCGACTGACCTCTTCACCCCGAGTGTAGGGCACCACGCAAAATGTGCAGTATTTACTACAGCCTTCCATGATCGAAACAAACGCGGATGGTCCGTCGACAGAGGGTTCAGGCAGTCGATCAAATTTCTCGATCTCCGGAAAGCTCACATCAATCACAGCTTGCGCGCTGTCTCGCTGGGTCTTCAGCATTGCCGGCAAGCGGTGGAGTGTTTGTGGCCCGAAGATTAAATCGACATAGGGCGCTCTGACTTGGATCGCTTTGCCTTCTTGGCTGGCAACACAACCGCCGACGCCGATTTTTAAAGATGGCTTAGCTTCTTTGAGTTTTCTCCATCGACCCAATTGATGGAAGACTTTTTCCTGAGCCTTCTCTCGAATAGAGCAGGTATTGAGCAATAATAAGTCTGCTTCGGCCTCAACATCAGTCAGCACATACCCATCGGTTGCACCCAGCAAATCTGCCATTTTAGAAGAATCGTACTCGTTCATCTGACAGCCATGGGTCTTGATAAATAATTTGGGTTGAAGGCTCAAAGTCTCACACCACGTTTGGTTAGGGCCCGCATTATATTCCGGACCGTCTCGAACCACTAGCGTCTTGAAAAATCCCTTGTCAGGCCTGATATTTCCACAAGGTTCGCGCTATACTCCAAGCGCGAAGGCCTTGCTTTACTCCACTGGTCTATTGAAATATTGAGCGTCCAAACTATGCCTAGCTTTCCCACCTATAAAGTCATTTTCTATAACCAGGGGCAGATTTTCGAAATCTTTGCTCGCCAAATCTACCAATCAGACCTTTATGGCTTCATCGAAATTGAGGAACTGGTTTTTGGGGAACGCTCCGGTATGTTGGTGGATCCCAGTGAAGAAAAGTTAAAGGCCGAATTTGATGGCGTAAAACGCAGCTATCTCCCCATGCATTCAATCGTCCGAATCGACGAGGTTGCTAAAGAAGGGGTCGGAAAGATCTCCGAGGCCAAGGGCAATATTGCGCCCTTCCCGATGCCCGCCTTCAATCCCAAGGGCAGTGGCAAAGACTAATTTCGACCGATGCATCCAGGCCTGCACAATCAACTGCGTCCGAACAAGCTCGCTTTTGTTTCTGACGACGGTACCCAACAAACGACCTATCGCCAATTGGACGAGCAATCCAATCAAACCGCGCATTTCCTATCCAGCCTTGGTCTAAAGCACCGCGATGGCATTGCCATCCTGTTAGACAATGACCTCCGATTTTTAACCATCGCCTGGGCCGCTCAACGCTCGGGACTGTACTTCACGCCGATCAGCACTTTCTTTCAGGCGGCGGAAGTCAATTACATCCTTGAAAACTGTGAAGCTCGCGTCCTGTTCACCAAGCAATCCATTTTGGACCAAACAAACTTAACCTTACCCCCACAGTTGACCGTGGTGACGCTTGACCGGGGCCCAAGTCTTTCTTGGGGCACGGCCATTTCAGACTTTCCGATCACCCCTCAGGCCGATGCGCGTGAGGGCGCCGAAATGATTTATTCCTCCGGCACGACCGGCCTTCCAAAAGGCGTGCGGTTTGATCTACCCTTATCCCCAGTCGGTACAGTGTCCGATCTGATTGCAAAACGCATCGAGATGCATGGCGTTAATGACAATACAAAGTACCTCTCTACCGCACCGCTCTATCACTCAGCGCCTTTGCGGTACAACCTAATGGTTTCTCGCCTAGGCGGCACGTCGGTCATCATGCGGAAATTTGATGCCCAGCAGGCCCTTAGACTGATCGAGCAGCATCGCATCACCCACAGTCAATGGGTCCCAACCATGTTCAACCGATTGCTGGCGCTGCCCCAATCAGCTCGCGACAGCGCGGATCTCAGTAGCCTTCAATATGCCATCCACGCAGCAGCCCCGTGCCCCATTGAGGTCAAGCAAGCCATGATCGCTTGGTGGGGGAATATTCTGTACGAGTATTACTCGGGCACCGAGTCGAACGGCTCAACCGCCATCACCAGCGCCGAGTCCCTCACCCATCCGGGCAGTGTCGGTCGCGCCTTTCACGGCACCCTCCGAATTTTAGATGATGATTATAATATTTTGCCCGCTGGTGCCATCGGGAGCGTCTACTTTGAAAACGGCACAGATTTCAGCTATTTCAAAGACGAGGCCAAAACCGCCGCCGCCAAATCACCTCAAGGCTTCACAACATTAGGCGATATGGGATACCTCGATGATGCCGGCTACTTGTATTTGAAAGATCGCAAGTCCTTCATGATCATCTCTGGCGGCGTCAACATCTACCCGCAAGAGATCGAAGATCTGCTCGTGAGCCATGACGTTGTCCTCGATGCCGCTGTGTTTGGCGTCCCGGATGCGGATTTCGGCGAAGCGGTAAAAGCTGTGGTTGAGCTTAACCCGCGTTACAAAACCCAAGAACCGGACGCGCTCGCCGAAAAGCTGATCGCGTTTTGTCGCGCCAACCTATCCCATATTAAGTGCCCTAAAAGCATCGAATTCATCGAGCTCCTACCCAGGCACCCCACGGGCAAACTCTACAAAGCAAAACTTCGTGCGCCGTATTGGGAAAACCGATCGTCATTGATCATTTAATCCCAAAGGGCGATGACCAAACTGGGCGCACGCTGGATCAAAACACTCAAACCCTCATTGACCCCCGGAAATCGAAATGCCGGGGCGATATCCTGTAGCGGCTGGAGTACGAAGCGCCGATCCAAAACCTTTGGATGCGGCAAGGTGAGCGCCGGCGTCGAAAGGATCTCATCTCCGGCGGCAATTAAATCAAGATCCAAGGTCCGCGGCGTGTTCTTACCATGCTCTTTTGGGCGACCAAACGCTGCTTCAAGCGCTTGTAAGTTTGACAGCAAGGTTTCAAGAGGCAGACCGCTTTGAAACGCCACCACCGCATTCGCAAAGTCCGTCGCATCAGCTGCCATATCAACCGGTTCCGTGCGATAGATCTCGGAGGACCGAAACCCTTCCGGAAATTGTTGCGCCAGATGCGCCATGGCCCTTAAGACATTCTGATCTGGCGCACCAAGATTACTCCCAAGTGCTACAAAAACCTCCCGCATCGATCCTCCTGACCACGGCTCAAAACTTCTCAAGTTTCAGCCCGCACGGCCTTCATTTTATGTTAATTTTAAGCCTCGTTTGTTATTCACGCTAGGGACTCATCATGAAAGCAGCTGTATTGAGAGAACAAAACCAGCCCATGGAGATCGAAGAAGTTCAAATCTCAAAGCCTGGCCCACGAGAGGTCCTCGTTCGGCCCATTGCGGCGGGTGTCTGCCATAGCGATTTGCATTTTTTAGACGGCTCATACCCTTACATGCTGCCGACCATTTTAGGTCATGAGAGCGCCGGTGTCGTTGAAGAAGTCGGCAAAGATGTGACCTATGTTAAAAAGGGCGATCATGTCATTACCTGTCTCTCGGCCTTTTGCGGGCACTGCAATAAGTGCCTGACGGGCCATTTATCGCTATGCCAAAGTCCCGAAGTGTCTCGGCCACCCGAAGTCGAATCTCGGTTAAGCATTGGCGGAGAAACCGTTCATCAATTTCTGAACCTGTCATCCTTCGCCGAGCTGATGCTGATCCACGAGCATGCACTGGTTAAAGTTCGAGAGGATATGCCGATGGATAGAGCCGCCTTGATTGGCTGCTCCACGACCACCGGCGTTGGCGCCGTTTTTCATACAGCGGGCGTCGAACCGGGCTCTATTGTCGCCGTGATCGGCTGCGGCGGTGTTGGACTCGCGGCGATTAATGGCGCTGCAATTGCGGGCGCATCTATGGTGATTGCGGTTGATATGGTCGACAGCAAACTCGAATTGGCTAAAGCCGTCGGCGCAACCCATACGATCAATGCGCGCTCAGGCAATGCCGTGGGTGAGGTCCTTGAACTCACCAAAGGCGGATGCGATTACACTTTTGAGGCGATCGGCTTAAAGGCCACTGCCGAGCAGGCCTTCCAGATGCTTTGTAGCGGCGGCACCGCAACCATTATCGGCATGATTCCGGTCGGCACGATGGTCGAGCTGCATGGCGTTGACTTTTTAATGGAGAAAAAAATACAGGGCTCTAATATGGGCTCCAACCGGTTTAGAATTGATATGCCGCGCTTTGTTGATTTCTACCTGAATGGCAAGCTTCATCTCGATCAAATGATCTCAAAGCACATCAAATTAGCAGACGTTAATACGGCGCTCCATGCACTCAAGAGTGGCGAAGAAGCGCGTCATGTCATCATGTTTGATCAATAAAAGGATCCCTTGATGGCCACAGCGCGAATCAAATCAGAAATCACTGGTACCGTTTGGAAGGTCCTGCTTGCTGAGGGCGACGCCATCCAAGTTGAATCAGAGCTCATGATTTTGGAGTCTATGAAAATGGAAATTCCGGTCGAGAGCACTGTTTCCGGGCGCATTCAAACGATTTTGGTCGCCCCAGGTGATGCCGTCGATGAAGATCAGGATCTTGCGATCATCGAGCTCGATTAGTCGCCGGTGAACGTCGGGGCGGTGCCCGCTAAAAAGCCCTGGATGCTCAGCGCACGATCCTGACTGCTGCCGGTCAATAAATTCTGATCGGCATCCATGTGCAAAATGGCCTGATCTAAGGCGCCTGAAATCTGGTTAATGGTCTGCTTTATCATTTGAACCGCAATCGGCGGTTGCGCCGCGTAACGGTCCGCCAACGCCTGTGCTCGAGGCATCAGTTGTTCTTCCGGCACCGCTTCATCCCAAAGCCCCCAGCTTAAAAGCGTTTGCGCATCCAATCGCTCGCCTAACATAATCATTCGCTTCGCCCGTGCAGGCCCGACCAATCGCGTGCAAAGTCCAACAGATTGCCACATTAAATTCATGCCCAGGTTCACTTCTGGGTAGCCACCTATCGCCGTATCGGCGGCAATTCTGAAATCGCAGGCGGTTGGAATACAAAGCCCGCCGCCCAGGGCCGCGCCGTGCACCGCCGCAATGGTCACTTGGGGGATATCAATAATGGCGCGCAGCATGCGGCCGCCGAGTTGCGCGTCCCGCCGTCGCTGAACCAAAGACGCGTCTGAGGCTGGTGCTTTCAAATCAGCACCGGCGCAGAAATGACGTCCAGCGCCGCGTATCACGAGCACCCTGGCCGGGTCGCTCAGCATCGATCGACCAAAGGCTTCAATGGCCAACATTAGCGCTGGATTAAGCGCATTCAGCGCCTCCGGGCGGTTCAAGGTTAAGATTAAAACGTCATTCAAACGCTGGGTTGTTAACACCTCTTCAGCCATCAATTTCCTCCCCATCCTGAGGTTTTAAGAAATGCTCGAGCGAGCGATTCAAATCATCAAAATTGCGTTTTGCGATCCTAAAGTCGAATCGTGTGAGCGCCTCACGACTTGGGCCTAACACTTGATCCAGAGCCGGTGATCGCTTTGGCTCAACCGCCTTAACCTGAAGCGTCGCATCGCTCGCATCTGAAGGGTCCACCTCATCGGAATCAACCACGATGCGCAACCAATGGCCTTCTTGTGCCGCGGCTGTTCTTAAGGTCAATCTGTGGCTCGAAGTCAACTGATACACCGCAGAGCCAGCCCCCACCCAGCGCGCCGGATCATGCAGAGCAATATCCAGAAGGCGCAGCTGTCCAACCGTTGTCGCAAGTGGCGTGAGGGCGGTGTCATAACGCAGCGTCCGTCCTTCCGGGGTCGCGGCTAAAACCCAGTTATCGCGCTCATCCCGAACGACCCGGTACTTCACTTCACCAGGATTGCTCAATTCAATGGATTCGATCATCTGATCGTTAATCGTCAGTAGACTGGGCGCGAGCCAATCGGCCGCTGCCGCGCTCACCTCAAGCGCCTGGTCAATAAGCCAGACTTGATCATCGGATTGAAACCGGACAAAGGTCCCCTGCCGAGTACTGGCTTGTTGGCCGATCACAACCGGCTTCAAAAGGGTATCGCCTTGAAACATTAAAACCGAACCTGAATCACTGGCGTCTTCAAGCAAGCCCAACGCCCCATGATGTTTCGACAGCGCGGTCTTTTTCTCGATGAGGCGCGCCCGGCCCAGCTGATCAAGCAACTGAAATAATGGCTTGTCATTGACCGGATAATTAAATCGTTGGGCAACAACCCAAGTCCCATTGTCAAAAACAAGGTCAACGCCATCGCCCGCCTTTGATAGGCGAAGCCCGGTCACCGATGGCAGACGTTCCAAAAAGCCCGGGTACAACCAACGCATGAAAGGCGCCTCAAATCGTTGTCGTTGATCCAAGGCAATCGCAACCCCCATTCCGAATAACAAGCCCACTATTAAGATCTTATTCCGCATCGGCGAGCTCCCTACTCCGGATCCTGCGAAGTCCCACAAAGAGCCCGAGCAACACCGTTAACAAAACCGGCATGACGGCGATATTGATCAATTTTAGGTTCGCACCCAAACCCTGGATATCTCGATCCAAGCCATGACGAACTTCTCTTAACTGTTTTCGAATGCTTAATTTTTGATCTTGGAAATCCTCGAGCGCCAAGGTCTGCTCCGGACTCAAGGTCAGCAAGCCATCTGTCGTCTTCTGCGCTTCAAGCTCAAGTAACCGCTGTTCTGTTTCTGCCAGCTCAACCTGCAGTAACGCTGCGCTCTGTGAATAACGCGCCTCAGCGCCGCGTTTTAAATCCTGAACCACATCAAATGGACGGCTATAACGGCCTCGACTTCGAATGCTGATTAAATCAGCACTGCCCGCAAGATGTTCTACCGAGTTCACCAAAAAACTCCCATTGTCCGCCCACGCGGTCGCGATCGGCTCACCAAAAAAGTTCTGAACCTGCACCCAGAGTCGGTCGGACAATACATCCGTATCGCTCACCAAAATAAGGTTAATACCGACCGGCGCGGCGCCTGCAGTGGGGTCCGCGAGGACCGCTGAGGCCGGTAAGACACCACTGAGCGCAACCGCGATCGACACCGCCTCACTTCCGGGCACAAACGTTTTCTGAAGGTCACTTGGATCCCGCATAACCTGGAACTGCGCCGCATCCAAGCCGCCAGCATAAATTGACGAGGACAACAGCGGCGTCACCGTAAGCTTTGGTTCAAACACATCAATCAGGCCTGCGCTCGCCACATTGATGCTTTCCAAACTGGCCGTTGGGACCTCCAAAGGATTTAACTCTGTCGGGCCTAAGCCCAATATACCCAGGTGGCGGGTAGGCGTTCCGTTCTGTCCTGTAACACTGAGCGCCAATTGCGCGTCACCAACAATCTGCTGAGCCCGGAGCGCAACGCCCCAATCCTCGGTTAACCAATTCAAATCGGAGGCTTGGCCTTGGGGTAAGGTCGGCATCATCGGCGACGGTGCGGCCTGATCCATCTCCGCCAAGGGATCAACAAAGGCAATGATCGCGCCCTGTCGCATCAAGAACGCTCGAATGGATGCCTGAAGCGCATCGGGCACGGTTTTAGGATGGATCATTAACAAAAGGCTCACACCTGAATCAATGGTCTCGGCATCCTCGGCAATATCGACAATCTCAAAGTTCCTTTCTAGCTCACCGAGGGCTTGCCAGCCTGGCTCTGATCTAAAGGTTTCTGGGTTGACTCGATCCCGAACGGGTAGGGATGATATCAAACCAATTTTCGGCTTCTCTATCTGAATCAACCTGAACAGCAGTTGGCTTATTTCATATTCTAAAAAGGTTTCCCTGTCCGGCTGAAAAAAGCCGATCACTTCCGTGTTGTCCAGCGCATTGCTGCCGACCAATCCGAAATACAAAACCTCTCCAGCGCTACCGACTGGGACCTTTTGCAGACCAAACCCATCCGCTTGGTCCTCCGCTTCAGAAAAGGGCATTGGGTCGATCTGGGTCAAGATCAATTGACCATTGCTTAATGACACATACTCATCTAGCAGCGCCTCAACTCGGTCGGCATAGGTTCTCAGTTGCGTTAATTCGCGACTGCTCTCTTCAGAAAAGAAGTAGTACAAATGAATGGGTTCTTCAATTGATTCAATGATGCGCTGGCTACCGCTGGATAAGGTAAACAATTTGTGTTCGGTCATATCCAAGCGAAGCCCTTTGAAGAAGGCGCTGCTAAATAAGAGCAGTAGTGCAAACACCAAAACTGCGACGACCGCGGTGGATAACTGTTTTAAATTTGAGTTCATAAGCCCTCCTTAATCTGCTGCTTTGGCTTGCAGAACCAGCCGCGTCAAGGTCAACCAAAGCCCGATCATCGCAATAAAATAAATCACGTCCGTCAACGCTAAGACGCCTTTTGAGATCGCCATAAAGTGTGCAATGACGCTGAGACCGGCAATCAGATCCAAGATCAAAGCCGGCACCCAATCTTGGAAAAAGTTGAGCACCAACGGGAAACCCGCAAGCACCAACAGTAAACAGACCGTACCGGTCAGAATAAAGGCAACGATCTGGCTTTTTGTTAGCGCGGAAAGGCAGCACCCCACTGCCAAAAAAGCGCCCGCCATAAACCAACTACCGACATAGCTTGCAGCGATCGCGCCATTATCAGGTTCTCCTAAGTAGTTAACCGACAGCCATAGCGGGAAGGTGCCCAGCAGCGCAAGCCCTGTAAACAGCCAAGCGGCCAAAAACTTGCCAAGGATTGCATCCCACAACGTGATCGGTAGGGTCAGTAAGAGTTCAATCGAACCGGATGCCCGCTCCTCCGACCACAGCCGCATGGAGACCGCCGGGACCAAAAACAGGTACAGCCAAGGATGGAAGTTGAAAAAAGGTAGCAAGTCAGCTTGGCCGCGTTCATAAAACTGGCCGAGGTAAAACGTAAAGGCGCTCGATAAAACCAAAAACACCAAGATAAAGACATAGGCGACCGGCGTCGTAAAGTAACTGGCGAATTCGCGGTTTAAAATAGTGGTGATGTTTTTCATTGCAAGCGTCCTCCTGTTGCGCTGCGGAAAACCTCATCGAGTTGTCCCTCATGCTGTTGAATCCATTCAGGCTGCCAGTGATTGGCTTTCATCAATGCCTGCAGCGCCGCCAATGGGCCTTTCAATGCCTCAGCCGGGTAAACCCGAACGCCACCGCCATTAATCAATGCCACTCGACCGCATTGTGGCAACTGAGAACAGGCCTGACTCAGGGCCTCATCACTCACCCCGTTGATCCGCAAGCTGACCGAGAGATGCCCTTCGGCACGTTGGCAAAGTCCTTCGGGCGTATCATCCAGGACAATCTCTCCTGCGTTAATAATCATCGCCCTTGAACAGACTGCTGAAACTTCTTCTAAAATATGGGTTGAGATGATGACAATTTTTTGATCCGAGAGATCCAAGATCATTTGCCGAACCTGATGTTTTTGGTTTGGATCAAGCCCGTCGGTTGGCTCATCTAAAATCAAGATACTGGGATCATGGATCAAAGCCTGGGCGAGCCCGACTCGACGTTTATAACCCTTCGATAAGGTTTCGATTCGCTGATGCAGAACCGCTCTGAGCGAGACGGTATCGGTCACTCGGTCCACCCATTGCCGAATCAGTGCGCCCCGAGCACCTCTGATTTCTGCAATGAACTTCAAAAAGGCAGCCACCGTCATCTCCTCGTAACTGGGCGCGCCCTCTGGCAGGTAACCCATCTCCGCCTGGGCCGCTTGACGGTGATTTGCAATGTCATAACCTTGAATGCGGACCGAGCCTGAAGAAGGCGTTAGAAACCCCGTAATCATTTTCATGGTTGTTGATTTACCCGCGCCATTCGGCCCTAGAAAGCCCAGAACCGAACCAGCGCCTAATTCAAAGCTTAAATCCTTGACCACCGTCATCGACCCAAACTGTTTTGTCAGATTTTCAACCTCAATCAAAACACACTCCCTGCTTCCTTAAACTTTATTGCGCGGCGCCTCATGCTCAACCCTTATTACCCAATCACTATTGCGACGATCGGTTGTGTTATCAATCCCCACCGGTCCTGAACCGTAATGATTCGCCCGACCTTACAGACAACACAAATCACAAAATGATCCAGCGCTTTGGGATTTTTTTAACATTCACGCGCCTCAAACAGCATCGCGTTTACCGACCGCATCAACCGGACTTGGAAACGGTTCGCATTGATTGCGCGTGCAATGCCCTTTTAGGCTAAACCTGTTTCCCGCACAGATCCTCCTAGGTACAATGCGCTGCAACACCCAACGACCAGGGCGTCCCTGCGCCCAAAAGCACATCAACACTCTGTGCAAGGTTGTTCGCGCTAGGAGTCGCAGTATGTCTGTTTATTTTGAGCCCAGAGCCATTTTATTTGACCTGGATGGGACCCTGCTCGACACCGAGCCACTTTACACCCTTGCAACCCAGAAGGTACTGGATCCTTTTGGCATCACCTTTACGCTTGAATTCAAACGCACGATCGTGGGTCGACAAGCCTTACAGTCCGCTGCGATGACGGTTGAGCACTACGGCCTTGCGCTGACGCCCCAGGCTTTTCTCGATCAGCGGGCGCACTATTTAAATGACCTGTTCCCAAACGCTGCGGCCATCGCTGGCGCGGAAGCGTTCCTGACCCTGTTAACCGAGCAGGGCATTCCCTTTGGCATCGCAACGAGTTCGAGTCGAGCGCTTTTTGAGCTCAAGCGCTCAACCAAACCGTGGCTGCAAGCGGTCGCCATCACGGTCTGCGGTGATGAGGTCAAAGAAAGCAAACCGGCGCCCGAAATTTTCTTAAAAACAGCCGAAAAAATCGGCGTTGAGCGTGCAGATTGCCTAGTATTTGAAGATGCCGTGACGGGATTTCTCGCCGCAAAAGCGGCCGGTATGCCCGTGATCGGAATTGATAGCCCCTACTTGTTACCAGAGGATCGAAAGCATGCCCGCGGCATCGTTGTTGATTATCTGAATCTAATCAACAACGTCCAGCCGGTATTTGGCATAACCTTGGATTCAGACCCGAGCTTTTGACTCAATGCACATGAGCGCGGATCACGCCAAACCTGCGGCATGGCAATCCACGTGACCATCCTGGACAAACACAGGCCCGACCGTGCCCCACTGGCACCTAGGCCCACTTGATCAAAGCGTGGCATTACCGAGGTATCAAAACGATTATCGGGCGCGAAGGTTATGCCCCAGCCTCCGGCGCAGTCGTTGTGGTCATTGGCCATTCATCCCGCGCGGCCCACTCCGACAAGGAATGATCATACAGCATGATGTTTTCGGTTCGTCCCAGCAGGGCGAGCGCAAAGATGGGAATTGCGGCCGCGATCCCGCCGCCGCAATAGGTGGCAACCGTTTTGTCCGGGGTGACCCCTGCTGCTTCAAAAATCCGCTGCAGGGCGCTGGCTTCTTCAAAGCAAAATCGATCATTCAAAAATCGACTGTAAGGCGTACTGACCGAGCCCTGAATATGACCTGGCCGGCCGTAGTGCGGGCCAACACCGTCGAACTGTTGCTTAGACAAGGCATTCAGCAAGCACAGTTGCGAACTGGGTAACTGCCCCGCTAATGTATCGCCATCGATCACTTGCTCTGCCTGATAACGCGCAGCATAGGAGGTTGTTGGAACGGGCTCTATGGCCGTTGACAGCGCCAGTCCCAAGGCCTGCCAAGCAGGCAAACCGCCATCTAACACCAACACCTGATGATGGCCAAAAACCTTGAACAACCACCAAACTCGGCAAGCCCACATGGGATGATTCGCCGCATACACCACAACCGTATCCGTGTCAGAAACCCCAGCAAGCTGCATTGCTGATTCAAACTGCGCAACACTCGGCACCGTAAACCGAAAAGGTGACGTGTTATCCGACAAGTCATTTTGTAGATCAAGATACACGGCGGAAGGAATATGACCTGCTTCATAGTCGGCTCGTCCCGAGACACCGCTAAAATCTCCTGAAGGCAGTACTTTTAAGTGCGTCGTGACGTCGATCACTCTCAGGCTTGATTCGCCCAGACGCGCACTGAGTTGCTGCGCCGAGATCAAATGTTGGCCTCGGTGTCCGTTCAGCGACGGCTCGGTTGATGGTTTATTCGTCATGCCCTGTCTCCTATCTTTTTTAAGGCCGCTACCTCGCCGATTGTCCTATCCCGAAGATTGAGCGCTTGACGCCCACGAGCCCTCGATTTCTGAACTCACTCGTTTTATGGCGCACTGTTGCCGCAATGACAAACGCGCCCAGCCATCTGGAACCATTGGGTCATTCGCCAATATCAACCGGTTTTTTCGACCGACATCTCGAAGGCTTTCTTTTAAAGCGCAATAACGGTACCGTCATTATGCGTTTATTTTAAAAGCCCTTCACTGCCCAAAATAAGGTGTTACACACTATGCACCCACCGATTCCAGACCGCCAGAGACGATATACTTTGTTCGTCTTGGTATTGGTCTTCACCTCTAGCCACATCGACCGCCAAATCATGGGGATTTTAGGGCAGCCCATCAAAGAGTCCTTGCTCATCAGCGATACCCAACTGGGCCTGTTAACCGGCATCATGTTCGCCGTCTTTTATGCAACCCTCGGCATGCCGATGGCGATGTGGGCAGATCGCCACAATCGCCGCAACCTCATTTCTTTTTCCGTCTTTCTGTGGAGTCTCATGACGGCCCTTTGCGGCGCAGCCGCGAACTTCACGCAACTACTGTTGTTTAGAATTGGGGTCGGGGTGGGTGAGGCGGGCTCGAACCCACCGTCGCATTCTATGATTGCGGACCTATACCCGCCCGCACAACGCGCAACCGCTATGGCGATCTTTGGCACCGGCATCAACTGGGGCATCCTGCTTGGGTTCCTGCTTGGGGGCTGGATCAATGAGTGGTTTGGCTGGCGGACCGCATTTGTGGTTGTCGGTCTGCCAGGCATCCTGCTGGCTGCCCTGGTCCGATTTACCGTGATCGAGCCGCCCCGGGGTTATTCGGAGGCCAATACCAACCCAGTGGTCCCGCCAGGATTTTGGGAAGTTGTGCGGTTTATGTGGGGAAACCCGGTCTTGCGACACGTGGTCGCAGCCGGCGCCCTGATTTCTTTTACCGGTTATGCGTCCATCATTTGGATTCCAATTTACCTGGTTCGGATCCATGAGATGGGCACTGGCGAAGTCGGCAGCTACCTCGCGCTGATGATTGGCTTGGGCGGCGCCCTCGGTATTTACCTAGGCGGGCGGCTTGCAGATTTTTTATCCGCACGTCATGGCGAACATTGGCTTCCCTGGATCATCGCGATTGCCAACTTAATTGCGGCACCGCTTTTATATTTTGCGTTTACGGCCGAGACGCCGATGGGCGCAATTGCGGCTTACGTGATTCCCGCAATGCTCGGGACAGTCTATGTGGCGCCAGGATTTGCGCTGATTCAGAATCAAACGCCGGTTGAGATGCGATCGGTTGCAGCGGCCATTAACCTTTTTATCACCAACATCATCGGCCTTGGTTTGGGCCCGTTCAGCGTGGGGTTTTTCAGTGACTATTTCGCAACCGACTATGGCCAAGACGGCTTGCGTTATGGCCTGATGACCACCCTGGTCGTGATCGCATGGGGAATCTACCATTATTACCGGTGTGGACAGCTCATTCGATCGAAAGCATCAGGTTATGTCTCGGCAACCTGAACTCATCGTTTGGGGTGCCGGCACCAGCCGGACGCTGCGCGTGCACTGGATGCTCGCCGAGCTCAACCTCGAATACGACAATAAAAAAGTTGGGCCGAGAACGGGCGAAACCCAAACCGAGGCCTATAAAGCGATCAACCCGAAAGGGAAGATTCCTGTTCTGGTCCACGGTGATCTCATTATCTCAGAGAGTTTTGCCATTGCTCGATACCTTCGTCGAACGTTTAAGGGGCTCACGTTTGATCAGCATCAATTGAGTCCAGAAGGCGTTGCACGCTTCGATGAACTCGCCTCCTTTATGCTCATGGAGCTCGACGCAACCAGCCTTTATATTATCCGGCGGCATCTTGATCTCGCGTCGATCTATGGCGAGGCGCCCAATGCCGTCATGAGTGCCAAAGCCTACTTCTGTAAAATGCTGGGTGAGGGATTCACAGCGTCGGGACTTGCCGAGTTTGTTTGGGGGCACTGCTTTTCAGAACTCGATATCCTGCTTACCACGATATTAGATTGGGCTGACGCCGTTGGTATTGCCTTACCCAAGCATTGCTACGCCTACCGTCATCGAATGCATCAGCGCCCAGGGTTTTTATTGGGCAAAACCAATAACAAACCTTAACCGCCAAAGCGCGCTTAGCCTTGCACAAACCAACCCTTTTTTACTTCAGGAACTATGCATGTCTCAATTACTCGAACTCTCCGCCGGCATCCTTGACGGCACCACCGACCCCGACGGCACAGGCCCGGTCAATCGCATCAATTTTCAACTGTCCTCGATTACCGATCGCGTTGCATTGGTTGAGGCCTTTTCACACTGCGTTTTATTCGAAACCGATGACGGCCTGCTCGGATTCGATACCTCGAGTGTGCAAGGCGGCGAACGGGTTGTGTCCGCTATTCGTAACTGGCGACAAGCGCCAATTCACACCTTGGTCTATACCCATGGGCATCTGGATCACGTTGGGGGCTGCGGCGCCTTTATGGAGAGCGCAAGAGCACACGGTCATGCCAGGCCAACGCTCGTCGGTCATGAGAACATTAAACCGCGCATGGACCGCTACCACCTAACCGATGGCTACAACGCCACGATCAATCGCCGGCAATTCGGTCAGTTTTCCCGCCGGGGTTACGATATCACTAGCGACAACGCGTTCTTACCCAATACCGCAGAGGCGCCGGACATTACCTATCGAGACAAGATGACCCTGGATGTTGGCGGGCTCATTGTCGAGCTGAATCATGAGAAGGGCGAAACGGATGATCATACCTGGGGCTGGATTCCTGCCCACAAAGCGATCTGTTCCGGTGACTTTTTTATCTGGTGCTTTCCGAACGCCGGCAACCCTCAGAAAGTACAACGATACCCGATGGAGTGGGCACGTGCCTTACGAGACATGGCCAGCAAGGGTGCTGAGCTTTTGCTACCCGCGCACGGTCTACCGATTGCGGGTGCAGACCGAATACAACTTGTGCTGACTGACGTCGCATCAGCCCTTGAGTACTTGGTTCAAGAAACTCTTCAAAGGATGAACGAAGGCGCCAAGTTAGATGACATCCTTCAGGAGGTGCGCCTAGACCCTTCTATCCTAGAGAAACCCTACCTAAGACCCACTTACGATGAACCAGAATTTATCATCCGTAATATCTGGCGATTGTATGGCGGCTGGTATGACGGCAACCCCGCTCGGCTCAAACCGGCGCCCGACCAGGTATTAGCGGCTGAACTTGCAAGCCTCGCAGGCGGCACCCTTGCCTTGGCAGAGCGCGCCTCAACCCTTATGACACGCGATATCCGGCTGGCATGTCATCTCGTTGAACTCGCGGTGCAGTCCGACCCTTTGAATCAAGCCGCGCACGAGATCAGAGCCGCAATCTATCAACACCGCCGAAACCAAGAAACCTCGCTCATGGCAAAGGGCATTTATGGCGCGGCAGCGAACGAATCCAACGCCCTTATAAGCGATGGTCGCCCTTAACCACCTGCCAAAGTCATAACGGCGCCCCACTGATCCTTGTTAATCGGCAGGACTGACAGCCGACTGCCTTTTCGGGTGAGGGCCGAGCCTTCAAACTCGGGCGTCCGTTTTAACGTCGCCAAGGGAACCACTTTCGGGAAAGTGTGCACCAGCGCTAGGTCTACTGCAGTCCAGCGCGGTTGGCATTGGTTTGGTGATGCATCGAAATAAGGTGATTCTGGGTCAAATTGTAAAGGGTCTGGATAGGGCTTGCGCGCAACTGGCATGATACAGCAGCACCTCATCCCTCAAATCCATCCCACGCAAAAAGTTTCGCGCCTGATAGTTTCGTAAGCCATCCCAAATGAGACTTGCAGGCCCTGCTGCCTGAAAGGCTAAAAGACCGCCGTCCGTAGGTTCCGTTTTAACGAGCCAGTAAGCCATTTAAAAGAGGTCACCCCTGTGCATCGATTTTGAGTCGGTAAAGTCGTCCTAACCGCATCATGCCCCATAACAGGACAAAGGCACCAAGCGTGTCGCCAACGACATAAACAAATAGACGGGGCAATGCCTCACCCTCATCTAGCCCGCTCAATACCAAAATCAACACAATGCCTAAACCGTTGAAAAGCGCCGCAAGAAAACTCACCAGCACGAGGCCTCGCCATTGTCGCAATGACGAAAATCCTGGCTTGAATGCAGCACCTGATAATTCAAATATTTTAAAGGCCAAATAAGAGCAAAAAATACCTGGGATTAGGATCGCCGAGGGATCGGTGTTCCCATCCAACCCCAAACTTACACCGATCAAGGTGCCCACTGCCAAAGGTATAATGGATCGCGCGCCAACTAAATAGGCTGCAAGGATTCGAACGCCATGGGGTAAAAATACCAGACTGGGAACCAATAGAGGATGATCATAAAGGCTGTCTTGAACAAGTTTGATCCCATGAGCCACAATCACCATGGCGCCCACGTAAGCGAGTGCCACGACAACGGTCAACTCAAGCTCTGCCACCAGACGATCGAGCAAGGCGCGAGCCTTAGGCTGTTTATTGGATGTTGTCACGTCATTTCCTGATTGAAGTGAGGACCGGTTTCTTGCCTGCTTACCAATACTATAAAACTTATCGTTTCTTTTTAGGCTTATTGCGCTTATTTTTCTTGTTAAGGGCCGTTGGTTTGGAGCTTGCTTGTTCCCGCGCCTCTTGAAACGCTTGCTTCATCGCCTCAAATTTTTCACGCTTTTTTGCTTCGATATGTGGATCTTTTGAGCCCTCGAACGAAATGACGTTGTCAGACACGTCGGCGCCTCCAAACATTGCTTAATAGAAGAGGCAATTTGCCATACTGGCAAGCGTTATCAACCCTTTTCGACAATTGATTATCAATGGCGCCGCTTCCCACATGCCTTTACAATCTTTAGCACGCATAACTTGGGGGCATGTCCATGAATCTACTGCGGCGACTCAAATTCTTATTTTTGGTTCTGCTGATCGCGGGAACAGCAGCCGGCCAAGCCGAAGCCGAGACCTCCGATGTGATGGCGCTTGCGACGCTGGATCGTTTTATGCATGCGTTTAATGATCAGGACATCAAAGCCTGGGCCGCGACTTTGCACTACCCCCATGTTCGGTTTGCCAGCAGCCAAGTGATGATTTATGACTCAGCGACGAGCTTCCAAGATCGTTCTGTCTTCCCCGCATTGCAAGCCACCGGTTGGCATCATTCGCTTTGGACAAGCCGCACCATCACCCTATCGTCTGACACCAAGGTGCACATCGATACCGAATTTGAGCGACGAAATGCCAACAATGAAACGATTGGGCGATATCGATCGTTGTACATCGTCACGAAAATAGAGGGTCATTGGGGGATTCAGGCGCGATCGAGCCTTGCGCCCTGAGACCACCGTCGTTGTTCGGTGCGGCCGGACAATCGGCCCCGAGAGGACGACCTCTTGACCCAAAGCAAACCGCCGCATTCTTCAAGCAAACGGACTGTGACGCCTCCCTCTGCGGCCAGCGACCCGCCAGCAGGTCCTATTGATGAAACCTAAAAATGACCCAGTTGACTGCGCCTGAGCCCGTGACACTCGGCGAATCGACGTCGGGCCTGCTCGGCATAGCCGAGCGCTAACACAGCCCGATTATCGGCGCTCTAAATCTGAAATCACCATCTCATCCGCCATCTCGGCCATCTCAATTGCTGACTCGATGGCTTGGCGCATTAAAGCGGTGTGGTTCGTGCGGTCGGTCAGCTCCATACTGGTGAGGTAAGCGGCATAAATGCGCGAGGCGACTTGCAGCACAGCTGCTTCACTATCCTCTAGATGGATATAGGTCTTTTTCGACATTGCGGGTTTCTCCTTAACCTGAATTAAGTTGGATCTTGATTATTTTGAAGGCGGTTTTGCCTTTTTTATTAAAGACAGCGTGCGCTTGATCGCCTTGGGCTAGCAGATTGATCCGATATTAGCGCAAATGAGCCAGCGCCTCATTCAAGCTGTGCAAAGTAGTCCGTCAACATCCCGCCGCAGGAGGCAAAGATCAACCTTGCGCTACTCCCTCAAACTGATTTCATCGAGATCATCTTGGCTCATCTGATCAACCTCGAGTTCTAAAATACTTTCCGGCGCAATCACCATAAACACAAAGAACAAAAAGGTTTCAACCAAATGCCAATGCCGCGTCGGCAGCTGATGAATTTGGTTGTGACAGATCGACAGGAACACCACCACAAAGTAGATCGAAAATGCCGTCACTAGGGTCAATACGTTCTGCGCGGTTAAAATGGCGGTCCATTCAGAAAATTCGACCCGCGCGAGACCCACAAAATACTCATAGACCAAAAAACCCGTGATTAACAAGACCGCATTCAAGCTGGCCGACTGCGCCCGATCAAGGGGCGACTGTTTAGACTCTATCGCGAAATAAAGGGTTCCGAAGGCCGCGACCGCGATTCCAAGATTAATTGGCGACCAAAAATGTCTCAACGCCGCGCTCTCCACAGACCACAAAACGATTCCCAGTGGCATGAGCAGCGCAAGCCCGAGTACCACCACCAAGGATATCGCCCTTGGCCTTGCAAACATCCGTACCGCTTCGATTTTAAGGTTAATGCCCACCGTCGCTAAGCACCCCCCAGCAAGCGCGGCAATTAAGCCACCCAAAACAAAGGGATGTTCATAACGCAATCCAACGGATATGAAAAAAGCGGAGAGCAACAGGCCAAACGGTAACGGCACAAACCTGAAAAAGAGCGCTAAAGGCATCTTGAGACCCAAGCGACAATACAACCCTAAAATTGTGAGGGGCCCAAAAAAGGCGAGCAATACAATAATATTCTGTGGCGTAACGTAAACCCCGCCGTTCGCATAAAAGCCCAAGGCCATTACAGCGAAGCATAAAACAGCCAAGGTTCGTCGTTTCCAGGTCATATCATTACCGCCCTTTCTAATGCGATCCGCTCAAAGTGTGCTGGCAAACACGGCCGGCCCGATGCCTTGCTGGACCACCGTTTTATGAGACCTTCTGTAGAAACCAACTTTGGGTCAGCCCTTAATGACGACCGGTGCAGCCCTTGCGCTTATATGAGTCGTCCATCACTCCGATGGACGACTCGCCATGACATAAACAGCCGCCGCGGCC
>Ga0209251_1001054_pt1 | contig 22540 bp, 15 predicted proteins | sample SaaInlV_100m_DNA_6_FD_184665 | JGI IMG/M metagenome (GOLD analysis project Ga0209251, IMG submission 184665) | Marine microbial communities from expanding oxygen minimum zones in the Saanich Inlet - Saanich Inlet SI073_LV_10m_DNA (SPAdes) (version 2) | ecosystem: Environmental > Aquatic > Marine... | reverse complement strand
ATTTTTAATTGTTCGTATCCTAACAATATACAAACAATTAGAAAAAACATAGGAACTACAGGCCCGACTATTGAAAAATTTGCAACTAATATTGATGGCGCAATATTTAATGATAATGAACCTCACGAAGCCTATGTATTTGAAAAGGCCGGAATTACAAAAACATACGAAGCAGTAACAGAATACTGTGGTTGGAATTTTATCGAAGCAGGTAAAACTATGGGATTATTTCCTTACGGTAAACCTAACAATAACATTCCGTCGTTATTTCATAAAACTGCCTACGGTGATGTAAGCAATAGAAATTTAATTATTCCTACTTATCCAAATGGTGCATATGTAAATAAAGATGTTTATTTAGAATTATCTGATAGTGGCGAAGAACATCAAGATTTAACATTATTGCAAAATAGAAGAGATCTTGCATATGCAGTACAAACGCAAACACAAGAACAAGTTTTAAAATTAATTCAAAAAGCAGTAGAAATGACTGGACAAAATAAAGTTGTTATTAGTGGTGGCTACGGACTAAATTGTGTTGCAAATTATTATTACTTAGATAATTTAGATAACGATATAGAAATATATGTAGAGCCTGTATCTAATGACAGCGGTACAGCAATGGGTGCTGCATTATTACAATGGTATAACATTAGTAAAGATACTAATGTGCGTGAAAGAAAAGAAACACTTTATGAAGGATTTTCATATCAATATTCATCTGATGATATTAACAAAATAGCATCTAAATATAATGCTACAGTACAACCAGCAACTAACGAAGATGTTATAAAGTTAATTACAGATAAAAATATTGTAAGCATATTTCAAGGTAAAAGTGAAAATGGTCCACGTGCATTAGGTAATAGAAGTATTTTATACGATCCAACTGACCCTAATGGTAAAGATTTTGTTAATAGTGTAAAGCATAGGGAATATTTCCGTCCATTTGCAGGCAGTATACTAGAAGAAGATGTGCATGAATGGTTTGATCTACGTGGTATGGAAAGCTCACCTACAATGATGTATGCTGTAAACTGTCAGCCCGGTGTTGAAGAAAAAATTCCTGCTATCATCCATGTAGACGGAACTTGCCGTATACAAACTGTAAATAGAGAACAAAATGAAAATTATTATGACCTTATAAAAGCATTTAAAGATGCTACAGGTTGTCCTATTATTTTCAACACAAGTTTTAACTTAGGTGGCGAACCTTTAGTTGAAACACTTGAAGATGCATTATGGACATTAAGTGAAAGCAAAATTAACTATCTTTATCTACCAGAATATAAAACATTGATTACTTGTACTAGTGAATAAATATAGTATACAAGGAGAATTGTAAATGGCAATATTTATTGACAAGTATTTACAGGTTGGTAGAAAAAATACTATAAGTCTAAAAAACGATACACAATTAAGTCGAACTGGTCCTTGGGTAGCAATTCCGCAAGAAACTGAATTTGATAGATTTTATTTAGGTGATTTTACAGCCGCCGAATATACAATTTTTATAGATTTAAATACTACTCAAAAAGAAATAATTAAAGTTTTAGTAGTAGCATCATTAGACAAAGCAACACTATCAATTTTTGGACGTTCTAATTTAGGAAACGATATTGTAAACCTAAGTGCTACTGTAAATGATTCATATGTCAGTTTAAAAGCAACACCTACATCAGACGATAATAAAAATAGCAAATTAGTATATAATGCATTTTATTTCCAAAATCAGAATTTATTGGTTCCTTACTAAAAGATAAATACTGTAAGGAGTATTGAATGCCAATAATTTATAACCCGTTTGAATCAGAATATGGTTTTAAAAGCACAGGATTTACTGTAGACGACCAAGGTAATATTACTGCTCGGTCGCTTTCTTTTACCATTGCAGCTGAAGATCAAACTGAAACAGATTTTTCATTTTCAGAATCGGGTTCAAGTCAATTTAGAGAAACATCAAATGATCCTGATAATCCTCAGATTTCATTATTAAGAGGTACACGATATACTATAAATTTATCATTATCAGCTTTAACTTTTAATATAACTAACAGTGACGGCTCAGCATTTTATAGTACAGGGTTAAGTCATACAAGTACAGAAAACGTAACAGTTACAGGTAGTTTAGCTCAAGGAAAAACTACTGGTATTATTACGTTTGATGTTCCAATTGATGCTCCTTCAGGATTAAGATACGCAAATTCGTCTGGTGCTCCATACGGTATAATTTCTATTTCAGATCCAGTTATAACAGGTAACGGATCATTTAATACACTAACAGTAGCAGGAAATATAAATGCATTAGGATCAAATGCTAATATTAGATTACAGCCAAGTGATTTAGGATCAGTAAATATTTCTGCTAATTCAGGAAGTATAACAGGGTTATTAATTACAGCACCAGCAATTACTTCAACATCTGGATTAATTGATTTAAGACCACAAAACAACAATATAAATTTAATTGCTAGAGGATCCGGAATAACAACGATCGATAGCGGTACAACAGGGTCATTAAACAATATGTCGATAGGAAATAATATACCAGCAGCCGGAGCTTTTACGTCCTTAAGTGCTACCTCAGGTGCACTAGATAACATAAATATTGGTGCAACTACACCTGGATCTGCTGTATTTACAACTGCATCTGTTACACAAGCACCAACAACAACTACCGGCATAGCAAACAAACGGTATGTAGACGAAAACGTTACTGCATTAGCAATTGCTTTAGGAACATAAGACATGGCAAAAAAGAAGATTTCAACGTATATTTTTAACCCAGGAAGAGGGGTTTTAGAAAATGTAGCACCAGATGCATATTCAATGATATCCTCGAACAAAGAATATATAAAAGACGAAGCAGTAGAATATATAAATTATAGAATTGCATTAGACACTTCTCAGGATTTAAACCCTAATGCCTCTGCACAATTTTTAGCCAATAAACCTTTTATTAAAAGAGAATTAAAAGAGTGGATTCAAAATGAAATAGCATCGCCACAACTTGCATATACTCCTTCAGATGCTACATATACTCCTACAACTGGAGTGTTAAATATAACAATTGGCTCACATACTTATCAACCAGGTGATTATATTAAGATTGCAATCGGTGGTATTACATTTACTTGTGCAAAAGACAATAATGCAACATTGCATCCGTATCCAAGAGAAACAGGTGTTTCTAATATTACCGGTAACGATCCTTTTGCACATAATATTATAGAAATTTCATCAGTTGATGCAACATCAATTACTATGAATGTAGGAATATCTTCAGATACTTCAGTACACTCGTTTAGCAGTGCATTAACTAATGCAGTATCTACCCCATTCTACCAATTTACATACGATGAAGTTCTTTGGAATACTATTTTAAATGATTTAGTTAATGGTATGGCATACGATGTTAAATACGGTGGTACATTTAATACTAATAGTGCAATACGATTATTATGGGATGACGAAACTTCGGTAATTCCTGGTAATAGAGCGGCTGTGCAATTAATATTAGATGAATTACAAACTATGTTGAATGATTATGTATTACAAAACATATTAAAAACACCAGTATTGCAAACAGAAATAATACAAGCACAAGCAGGTTCAGCTGCTGAAGCAGGTGTTACATCAAAAATAACAAATTTTATAGTTGTTGCTAAACAAACAGTTGTTAATGGATTAGAAAGTATTCCTGTAAATACATATGGGTATGCGTTTGCTGAATATACATATAATGAATATAAATGCGAACGAGATATAGGCTATGTAATAGATGCGTATTTGCACGACATAAGATACACTGGAAATAAGTCAACATACGAAGTATCATCATTTTATTGGAAAAAAGGTGTCCCTCAAGTAGATGGTAGTAGATTACCGGAAGTTGAAACACACGAATTTATTGAAACTTTAATAAATGATTATATATTACAAAACACAGAATTTACTACACGACAAGATCCAGTAAGAACACCACAAGCAATTGATCTTTCAAAGACTGCTGAAGTTGGAGTAATTAGTTCAATTACTACATTAAGAACTTTACTCACTGATGTAATACAAAACGGAACTAGTGCATTACCAGAAAAGGTGAATGGATTAGGCACAATACGTGTCCAAGGTAGATATAGAGAAGAAGATATTCTTTTAATAACAAATGTTACTAAAGGTGAAATAATATACACCTTTAACGACCCTGGCAAAATTGCTGATGTTGAATTCCTTAAAGATTCTGATGTTGATGCTGCAATTGAAGCAGAATTTAGCAGCTTTAGTCAAACAGCTGATACAATTACAAGTATTAAACTTTACTTTAGTACAGCAACTCATTCTTCTACTGATAGATTACAAATTTTTATAGAGACACCAGAAATTATAACACGCCCGTTTGATTTTGGTACTGACGCAATTGAACGTCAGCGTGTTGCAAATGCACAATCAATGCTTGATGCTGACTTTGAATACGGTCTACAGCCTACTAAATGGCAAGCAATTGGTATGCAGAGAGGGTATCCTAGTATATACGAAATTCCTGGAACAGAATTAAATGTTGTAGACGTTGTAACTGATGCTTCAATCGCAACATCAGGAATCGGCGCAAGTTTAATTACAGTAACAACAACTTCGCCTCATAGTTTAAATCCAGGTGAACCTTTTACAATTAAAGGTTTAGGCGGAACTGCACTAGGAATTGGACGAGCTGAAGGTTCGTTTGTTGTAACCACTATTCCAAGTTCTACTAGTTTTACATATTATGCAAAATCAAAAGTTGGAACTAGTAATGGTCAAGTACTATCAACATATTATACGCAATTAAGAAAAGCTGGATTTTACACTGGTGCAGCAGTTGGCTCTCCTTCTTATAAAGTGTCAAGTCAAGGTAGCGCTGGTACTTTTGTAACATCATTGTCACATCCTACTGGCTCTGATACTATAACAGTTAACGGCACTATACCAGAACTAGGTGCTCCGCTTGTACAACAAGGTGCTCTACCACATAGTATACCTGTTGGATCGCAAGTAACAGGTTCTATTGGTGACGGATCTGGTGTACAAGTTACAGCCGGAGTTGCAGAAGATATTCCAGAAGGTCAGAATAGCTTCGAAGTAATTGATACATCCGGTATTGTTGTCGGCATGGCAATTGATCTTGGCGATGGCAGCGCAGGTATTGTAACTACTATTGCTGGACAAGAAGTATTTTTAGACAGACCATTAACTGCTAATAGAGCTGGGTCTGATGTTACATATACAGAGCTTTCTGCGAATTTATTAACAGCAACTCTTGGATCTGGCGCTACATTTGATGTTTCTAGATCTGCAGGATCGTATACTACTAGTATTAACAATGGCGGAGTTGATTATGTAGTTAACGATGTTTTAGAATTATCTGGCAGTCTATTAGGCGGTGTAAATCCTGCAAATAATATCTATATTAGAGTTACAGCAGTAAATGCAGGCGTTATTACTGCATTTACTGAATCTGGTACAGCAGCTCCTGCAGATGGTTCTTTTATAGGCGTATCTGGTCAATTGCAATCAGGATTAGGAGTAGGAGCATTTTTTGATGTTACAAAAACTAATAATACATATAGTGTAGCAACATCATCATTAAACGAAACTGTAAATATAGCAGTACCGCCGCCCTTAGGATCGGGTGCATTATTTACAGTAGATGCAATTTCAGGAACGTATAGTATTATAATTGAATTTGGCGGTACAAATTATGAGATCGGTGATCAACTAGTTATAGACGGATCGAGCTTAACAGGCGTTTCATCAACAAATGATTGCTCACTAACAGTAACAGGTATAGATGGTGCTTCTGGAGCAATTACTAATGTTACTTCTAGCGGAACAGCAGCAGCTAAAGATTCTACATATAGTTCGTTTACTGCAACATATGCCGGCGCTACTGGTACTGATGCTCAATTTGTAATTTTCCAAGCAGGCACTGTTTACAGTGTTCAAATAACAAATCCTGGACAAAATTATGTTACTAACGAAACATTTGTAGTTAGTGGCACTGAGTTAGGTGGTAGTTCACCTGCAAATGATGCTACAATAACAGTTACAGGTATTGGCGGAACTGGTGATATTACAACTGCATCAATTGCAGGAACTGCACTTGATTCTTATTCATTTAGTAGTCAAACAGGATCACTAGTATACGGTCAAAATGCACAAGTAACTATTACAGAAAGTGCAGGATCTTATTCGATATCAATTATTAATGGAGGAGAATATTTTACAACTAGTAGTGTAATTACTGTTCCGGGTATTACATTGCGAGGTGTAACCTTAACCAACGATGCTACTATATCTGTCACAGGTGTTAATGCAAGTGGTGCTATTACAAGTGCAAATATTACAGGTACTCCATCAGATCTTAGAGGTTCTGGATATAGTAATGGTGATGTTATAGTTATAACAGGTGACGTATTAGGTGGTAGTGATACTGTCAATGATTGTACAATTACAGTAAATTCTGTAGGATTAAGTGGTGAAATTTTAACAGTATCCGAAACTGGTACAGCTACTGACGGCTTTGCGAGCTTCGACAATGCTGCGTATTCAACTGCCGGAAGTGGTATAAACGCATTTTTCCAAGTATCAAGAATAGGAACAACATATAGTGCTAATATAACTGGTGGAGGATCAGGATTTATAGTAGGTGATACATTAAACATATTGGGAACTGCACTAGGCGGCGCAACTCCTACAAATGATTTAGTTATAACTGTTTCACAAATTGATGGCAATGGCGGCATTTCAGATACAAATATTTCAGGAGTAGCTTTAAATACTGAATTACTACCAGCGGTAACAGGAATAAACGATGCCGGATCTGGTGCTTTATTTAATATTACAAATACTGCAACTGTATATTCATTAGATTTAATATCAGATCCTGGTGAAAATTATAAACAAGGAGATGTAATAATAATATCAGGTGTTGAGTTAGGCGGAGCTTCTCCTGCAAATGATTTTACTATTACAGTATCAACAGTTAACGGCATTGGCGGCATAACAGGAACTACTATAAGCGGTACAGGAGGAGACGGAAGCGGAACGTATACTGCACTACTCGGGATATATGCTCAACTTGTTGGTAATGGATCACAATTTAGTGTACAACGAACTGTTAGCAATTATGTTCTTTCTAATATTCAACTGGGAGGTACTGGTTATCAAATAGGTAATACACTACTTATACCTGGTGGTGACGTTGGAGGTACTGGCGGTGTTAATGATGTATCGATTGTAGTTGAAGGAATTGATGCCACAGGTACCATTACTAATGCATCTATAAACGGTACAGTTACAGCGTCGGCTGCTCTTGAATTTTATAGTACAATTACTATGACAGAAGTATTAACAGCACCGTTAGCAGCAGCAGTTTCAGTAGCATTTGAACAATTAGCAACAATCGAAATTGATTTTGAAAATCCACACGGCATTGTACCAGGCGCAACAGTTATTGTAGCTATTACAAGTGACGATGCAGTAAACAATCATAATTTAGCTGCTGGGTCTTTTATTGCAACAAATGTTCCTACCACTTCAAGAATATCATACCAAGCAAGAACAGCAGGTACTATTGACACTGGCACAGAAAATGATGATCCTATTTCAGGAAGTGTATATTTGCGCCCAGATAGTTTCTTTATTCACAGACCATATGATGGCGGTGTACAACTTGGTACAGGCGGACCACAACACGGTGCGCAAGCTATACGTCAGAGTAAAAACTATATTCGTTATCAATCAGGTAAAGGTATTATGTATACAACTGGTGCTCTATTTGCTCCGAGTTACGATATTCTTAGTATTTCAGCAACAGCAGCAACAATTGGATCATTGATTACTATTGAAATTGATGATGCTGACCATGGATTACAAGTTGGAGGAGTTATCGAACTGCTTGGAGTTGAAACTGCTGGTTATGACGGAATTTATACTGTAACAGATATAGTAAATGAAAGAGTATTAAAAATTACTGCTACTACACAATTAGGTTCTAGACTTCCTGTATTATCAGATAGTTGTCAAATATCAGTTAAAAGTTGGCACGGGTCTACTGTCAGAGCAGGTGCATTTGATGATCAAAACGGTATTTTTTGGGAATATGACGGTGATAGTTTAAATGTTGTTCAAAGAAGTAGCACGTTTCAAGTTGCAGGTCTTGTAAATGTTGAACCAGAAGATAATCTAGTAACAGGTGTAGGTACTAGATTTAAAGATCAATTAAAAACAGGCGATAGAGTTGTGTTAAAAGGTATGACTCATGTCATATCTCATATTGACAGTCAAACACAAATGTCTCTAACTCCTGATTATAGAGGTGTAAGAGCAGCAATTAATGCTAAAATGTGTTTAGTAAAAGATAAAAAAGTTAAACAAGGAGATTTTAATCTAGATAAAATGGATGGAACTGGTCAAAGTGCATATGATGTTGATATATCGAAAATGCAAATGATTGGAATTCAATATAGTTGGTATGGTGCTGGATTTATTGACTTTATGATGCGTGGGTCTAATGGTAACTTTGTATTCTGTCACAGAATGCGTAACTCAAACGTAAACACAGAAGCGTTTATGCGTTCAGGTAACTTACCTGTGCGTTACGAAGTTACAAACGAAGGTCCTAACGGAAAACTAGCCGAGGCAATAGATAATACGCAAACATCTATTACGTTAGAAGACGCATCATTTTTTCCAAATTTAGGTGCTACATTATATATAGATAATGAAATTATTACGTATACAGGAAAAAATGGCAATGTTTTAACTGGATGCACAAGAGGAACTAATTTAATTAATTTTCAGGCAGGCGCCCAGCGTACATATACAGCAGGTCCAGCTGCTGCACATGCTAGACGAACAGGAGTTGTAATTTTAAGTAGTACAATAACTCCAATTATTAGTCATTGGGGATCTGCATTTATTACTGATGGTGGATTTGATGAAGATCGAGGTTATATTTTTAGTTATGCTGCAACTGGTGTTGAAATATCAACAACAAGACAATCGGCATTCCTAATTAGACTAGCACCTAGTGTTTCCAATGCTATTACAGGAGACTTAGGAGATAGAGAGCTACTAAATAGAGCCCAGCTATTACTTAACGGTATCGAAGTTACAAGTGATGCACTTGGTTCAACTGATACAGGTGGTATTATTGTTGAAGGCATTTTAAATCCTCAAAACTATCCTACTAGTCCGAGCAGCGTTGGTTGGGTATCACTAAATACACAGGCTGAAGGAGGACAGCCTAGTTTTGCACAAGTTGTTGCTGGTGCTGGTATTAACTGGGGAGTCGGAGCTACCGTAACAGAAAGTGCTAATACTGTAGCTAGTGGTATATCACTTACAGCAACTGCCACCGTCTATAATTCCGGCAACACCCAAGCCTATATATTATCAAATCCTGTCACGCCTATCGAATCAGGTATGATAATCACCGGTGCTAACGGTAACGGTCAACAGGTGTTTAGAAATAATACTATTATAAATTCTGTACAACGAAACAACAGCTGGATATGGTTTGGCTCAAGTAGCCAAAGAGCTGATAGACTTAATTTAAACCAAACGCTGTTAAGAGGTAATGCTTTTGGCTTTACAGCAACGGTTACATATCCTGCACCTGATGGAATAACTACAAAGTTATTATTTACAGAACTAGACTTTTTAGCTACAGGTGCAACAACTGGTACTCCTATTTCAGTAACTGATGCAAACTTTCCTGCTGGTACAATCATATCTTCGGTAGAAACACTAACACTTGATGGTACAAATTATTCAGTAGTTGAATTAAACCAAGCATCTTTAAGCACATTTACAGCAGGAGACAGTGTCATATTTGATCTTACCGAGGCTGCATATGCAAAACCTGGTGAAACTATCTTTAAGTTTATTGCTGTACCAGGAGAACGTTCAGAATTAGATCTATCACCGATTAAAGAGCTTACAAATACAAGTTTAGGAGGCAGAGGAGCATTTCCAAATGGTCCTGACGTACTTGCTATTAATATACGTAAGACTTCTGGTACTCCTATTAAAGGAAATGTTATTCTAAAGTGGGGAGAGGCTCAGGCATAGTTGTTTGGCTATCTCCTGGAAAAACTCTATAGTTATCTTCAACTGAATCGGCTGTAGAAACTTCGGTAATCGAGCTTCCTGCTTGAATACATTCTAATTGATGCGGCTGCAACGGTGGATTATGCCAAGTATCGCCTTCTTTTAGCTCTTGCATATTCATTTTTGCAGTTTTTGTGTCGATCCAACGAACAATAAAGCGGCCATTATTAACAAACCATGTTTCGTCCTTTTCTCGATGAAAGTGCATAGAGAATTTTGCACCAACCTTCTCAAAAACCATAATTTTACCGCAATATTTGTCATTTGTTGCCCAGATTATTTCAAATCCCCAACCTTTATCTATTTTTCCTTCAAGTCTTGTTGCCATTTTCCATCCATTCATAAGGTGTAGTGAACTTAAAGTCCCCGATTGTGTTTAAAAGTTTAGTATTATCACTGCATGTGTATTCTTGATACTGGCCAAGTAGTGACGTTGGCATTTCTACCTCTTCTATAGGTACATTCATGCGTTCGGCCATGAATTTTGCCACCGTACCGATACTTTCTGCATGACCACTACCTACATTCCATATACCACTCTCGTCAATATCTAAGAATTTTTCGGTAATTTTGCAAATATCGCCAACATATATAAAATCTCGGTAGTAATTATCAGAATTTATAAAAGGCTTAATACATCCACCTAATGCTTGTTTACGAAATTGATGAAAGATACTAGCTTGGGCGCCTTTGTGATCTTCGTACTCACCAAATACGTTAAAATATCTAAATCCTTGCACTCTGCATCCAAAACTACTAATGTCAGCGGAAGTTACAACACGATCAAAAAGATATTTTGACCATGCATAAGGTGATTTAGGTAAACATGGTGCAGTTTCTTTACAGTTTTTTAATGGACCATATACACTAGCACTAGATGCATACATTAAATTAGTTCCATGCGCTTCGCATAATCCTAACAATCTTGTCGAAAAGTCTAAATTTTGATCCATTACTGCTTCGACATCAGTACATGTTGTTTCACTAATAGCACCAAGATGGATAATTTGATCATAAAAATCAACAGCAGGCAACGTGTTAGGTATCCAGTCAAACCCTTCAACATCGTGTCCTTGTTTGTGTAAATATCTACCTAAATTTTGGGCTATAAATCCTTTATATCCTGTAATTAATATTTTCATTGTGTACTCTCTATAATATTTGTAGTCGAATAACCTTTAATTGTAGGAATAATATGCACAGGTGCAAGATCATGTCCTACAATTTCGTCAACCTTATAATCTCCGCCTTTTACTATTAAGTCGGGACTTAAATCTTTTATTAAATTGTAAGGAGTTTCCTCGTCAAATAGTATTACTTCGTCTACCCAGTCTAAAATTTCTAATTGCTCTAGTCTTGTTTGTTGATTATTAATAGGACGACTAGGACCTTTCAATTTCTTAACACTATTATCAGTGTTTAATCCTACAATTAATTTATCTCCTAAATTTCTTGCTTTTTTTAATAATGTTAAATGACCTTTATGCAGTATATCAAAACATCCGTTTGTAAAAATTATACGTTTTTGTAAATCTGTTTCTTTTAAGATATATGTACCGCTATGTTTTACACTTTCAGTAGATCCTGATACTGCTAATTTTAAACATTTTTCATAATCATAATTTTTTGTCAACCCGTATACAAATGCAGCCATAAAACAATCTCCTGCGCCAGTAACATCTGACACTTCGACTGTTTCTACATTTACTTCATATACTTCGTTGTCTATATTAGCAATAACGCTTTTACCTGCTCGTGTTGTAATAATATTACCATGCCAATTGATAAAATATTCTTGAAATTCTTTTTCGTTAGGCTTTACTAGCCAAGCACCTTCATAATGACTTGCATGTTCTTTTGGATCTACAATTACTTTGCAACCATAAGTATTAAGGTGTTTGATAATTTCTATACTTTCATCTAGTGTGCCTTTGTTATAATCACTCAGAATAACATAATCATACTCATTAAAATCTTGTGATAAAATATATGTAAGGAACATTGATCCGTCTGCAATATAATCATCGTCAATGCGTGTTATATAATGCCCGTCACAAATTACTCTAGTTTTTACACTAGCCTTATCAAAGAAGTCAATAAGTTTAACATCGACACCTAGACTTTTAAGGTTCTCATATACAAGTCCTGCACCACCTAGTGTTTCTTTTTCTTCAATGTATGTAATTACAGGCACTGGCGCTTCGGGACTAATCCGTGAACTAGTGCCGTACACATATTTGTCAATTATTACATCTCCAAGTACTAATACTTTCATGATTTATTATAACATTCTTTTTAAATTTTGTCAAGTAAAGATATTACTTGAAAAACTGTGCGCAATTTTGTCTGATTTACTTTACTTTGAAGGGTGTTTCTAAGCCCATGATGGAGTGGCCTTGGCCACATACCGAAAGAAACCCATGCATAACCGTTATGTTCATTATTTAAAATAGGTATAAATTCTTGCTCTACTAAACACAAATATGTGTGAAAATGAAAATTTTCATCGTTGCTTACAAAACTTTCAAGGGGAATAGTTTTTTTAATAGGCGGCATACTTCCTATTTCTTCAGTAATTTCTCGTTTTAATCCTTCAAAAGGGGTTTCTCCTTCTTCATTGCCGCCGCCAACTAACCCCCAAAGGTTATTTTTTTTACCATTTGCTCTATGCAACAGTAAAAATCGTTCAGTTTCTTTAGAAAAGAAAAGTGCTCCGCTACATACTATATTTGTTTTCATACAGTATATATTTTAAAGTACAATTCTCCAGGTGCCAACCTGGTATTCGCCCTCGTATGCTTTGACCCATTCTACACCATTAAATTTATATTGAACTCCGGTATTTAAATTTGATGTATATGTGATATCAGATGTTGCAGAAGCATCAAATACTACGGTCCAATTTGAACCATCCCATTCTACTATATCATTTGCACCAGCTGTAAGATACGTTGTGTCTGTATTTTGCCAGGCTGCTGGTCCTTGTCCGCCAGTATGTGGTCCAATTGCTGATAGTAATAATAGTCTAACTCCACTAGATTTTATAGACGATGGGTCATAATTTGTTGGATCAATAATATAATCAATTTTTGATTTATTTTGTAATGTACTAGTAATGATAGTGTCCGTAGGTAATGTATCTTCGTCAAAATCTAAAATTAAACGTTTTGTATTTGTTTGATCTAATGTAAATGTAGCAACAACATCACCACTAATATCAGATCTTTTTAAGAATAACTTACTTATACCAGCTCTATAAGGACCAGAAAATTGTTCAAACATTGGTTGCCAGTCAATTTCACCAACAGTAGCACCTTCAACAATTAATGCAGTATTATTAAGAATTACAATATTATAATTATTATAGTTAACATTAGCTAATGCATCTGTATCGCCTCTAATAGCCTTACGTGAATCACCATCTCTATTTTCACTTGTAGATCCTAACGGATTGTTTTGGTATGCATCGAGTGTAGGCCTTGCTTCGCCAAAGTCGATTACACCTGCTTCTTCATTAAAGATACTTGTAATAATATTTGTAATAACGCCTAATCTTTTAACCTTTGCAGGTGGACTAATAAAAATAGGTGTTGTAAAACTAATCGATCCAACATCTATTTCACTATCAACACCTACTGGAATGCTTCTATTACTCCAATTTATGTTTTCTAAGTGTACAACACTTAAACTTGTCCAATCGACATAGTTATCAGTAGTTTGTATTTCTAAACTAGGATTAAATAAGCATAAAAGTTGTTCTAAAATCTGAAGTTTTTGATCAGTGTTAGTACTCCATACATCTACGTTAACACTTAGTATATATGGTACAGGCATAATACGTTCTACAGTATATGCATTACCTTGTTCTTCACCATAGGTATTTGTAGCCGGATCATATTCTCTTTCACGTACATTTACTTTGCTTACGTAACTTTGATCGCTAGTACGTGATCGATCCATTTCTAAACCTGTAACATATACAGACATCCGCGGTGCACTTGGTATTTTATTCTCTGAGTTATCTCTAATAATACTAGATACCTGTCTAGTCATATCACCATACATTACTGGAATATTAGTAAACTGTCCTTTGTTGTCTTGATATTGAAAATTACTCATTAATCGAATAATTTGCGTAAGATAACGTCTTATTTGTCCATCATAAAAATGTTGCATTAATTGTCCGCCTTAGGCCTAAGTGCTTTACTTAACGATTGTCTTTCTTCTATAACATCGCCACCTATTGTACTTGTATTTGTGTTGTTAATAAATGATGTTTTTTGTGTTTGACGTAAATTAGTGTTTGATAGTGTCATTCGTACACTATCTTCTTGTCTAACCCATTTAGATCCATTATATCTAAACAGTTTATTTGGTAAAAAATCATTACGCAAAAAATAATCTCCAGTAGCAGCATTTAATGGAAAATTAATACCAAACCCAAACGTTTCTCCGTCAGGTGCTAGACCATCACCTATGAGGTATCCGTCATAGTCGTCCTTAACACCTTCTTCTGTAATACGCTCAGAAACTACTTCAGGTACATCAGATGGAAAACTTTGCTCAATGATATTTGTTCCGTCTTCTGCTACTTTTTTAGTATACAAATGACTTGTCTCATAACCACTCAACGGTGAATCTGCTTCTGCCTGCTGTACTATTGCTTCGTTAATTTGCATTTCACGTTCAAACGTACTTAAAACATCACGCAATGTGTTGTCACTATCCTCACTTGCAGGTAAATCTAATATCTCTTTAAATTCTTGACCGTCGTATATCTGTTTTAGTTTTAGCCTATATAAGTGTGGATACCAAGTTTGTGAAAATCCTTCTGCTGATCTACTAACTTCGTCAATAACATAAAATCTTTTTAATGCAACATCAAAATCATTAAGTGCATATTCGTCTTTTAAGTGAGGTAATTCAATAACATCACCTGACATAAGTTTTCGACCAATAGATTTAACACTGCTAGTTATATGCACAGTCATAAACAATGTATCATTTTGTAAAAATAGTCCGAACTGACTTAGGTCAAAGTCAATGTCTTGTACATTGTAAATTCCTCGTATTTGATAAACATCGGGATCATACTTTCTATCTCTATTTTCTAGAAATAATAAATCTTGTATATTAGTTTCTTTTACAACATCATATTGAGGTCGATCAGCTGTACTTGCATCCTCAGATGTGTTTTCTGGTCCTATATACTTATGTATGTGAACATCAGTACCGCCGACGGTAAACATCTCTCCGATGGTATGATCAAGGAAATAAAAGTCCTTGCCTTTTTCTGGTTTGTATAAACTTAATCTTGGCATATACATATTTATCGATATGTGTTGTATACGATAAATACTATGTGGAGAATATTTATGGCTGATTTAACTACTAAGAAAAAAGAAATATATGATTATGTATACGCTATGTTAGGCGGCGGCATGGTTGATGTAGAACTCGATCCTGTTCATTACGACACTGCACTTAAAACTGCGTTAACACGTTATAGACAGCGTAGCGATCATTCTGTTGAAGAGTCATATATGTTTTTACCTACAGTAAAAGATCAAAACGAATACATATTACCACAAGAAGTAGTAGAAGTTCGTCAAATCTTTAGACGTTCAATTGGTTCACGTACAGGAGGCGGCGATGGCGGCACATTATTTGAACCATTTAATATGGCATACACAAATACGTATCTTTTAGCAAGCTCTAATATGGGCGGTTTAGCAACGTATGATATGTTTAGTCAATATCAAGAATTAGTAGGACGTATGTTTGGATCATTTATTGAATTTAAATGGAATTCGCAAGCTAAGAAACTTACAATACTACAGCGCCCAAGAGCAGAAGAAAATCTAATGCTATATGTTTATAATTATCGCGGTGATGAGCAACTTATCGACGACTATATGGCAATACAATGGATTAAAAGTTATACACTTGCTACATGCAAATACATGCTAGGCGAAGCACGTTCAAAGTTTGCTACTATTGCCGGTCCTCAAGGCGGAAGCACTCTTAACGGTGATGCGTTAAAAGCAGAAGCACAAGGCGAACTAGATAAACTAGAGCAAGAAATATCTATGGCAGTTGCAGGCGGCACTGGGTATTCTTTTACAATCGGTTAAAGATCATTGTCATGCACATACAATTGTATAAGTGCATAATGCAAAATCTTCATTAGATCTTTACGATGATCATCACGTTCACCTTTTTTACCATATCGATTTGAATACTTATCTACATTCCCCATACAGAATCCAGTACCGTTTCCTCTATCAATAATAACTTCAGTGGATTGAAATTTATTTGTAGAATAATGTCCATCATATGTCTTATCAATATATGCTTGAAATTCGTCTATATAATTTTTTTCATTAAATTTGTAGTCTATCATAAGTGCTCCTTTAATTTATTATATTATAACAAAACTACAAAAAAAGTCAACCTAAAAATCTGCTATTAAGTCACCTTGTTTCCACTTAAATCCTTCTTTTTGTAAAACACGCTGACAATTGGCACAAATAGTTTTTAAGTTATTATACTTGCAATTATCTAAGTTGCCATCGATATGGTATACATTAAATTGCTCCTTGTTTTTACTAGTAAAGCCGCATTTTTCGCATGTATCTTTTTTTGTATATCCACGCAATTTCCATTTAGGAATACCATGACCCATTCCGCCATGTTTATTGCATATTTCACATTTCTTTCGATAATATGTTTTGTTATCTTTTTTATAATTTACAGCAGCAGGCCGCATTCCGCATATACATAATGGTCTCATACTATATTTACACCTTTTGTTCCCCTTTTTATAGCGTATAATAGGTATATTTTACTTCGTCTTGACTAAATACAGTTGTAAAGTTTACTTTCAAGGAGATAACGCAATGGCATTAACATCACCCGGTGTAGAAGTTAAGGTAATAGACGAGTCGTTCTATACCCCATCTGAACCAGGCACCGTACCAATGATATTTGTGGCATCAAAGCAAAATAAAACCAATGCAGGTGGCACTGGTGTTGCGCAAGGTACTCAAAAAGCAAATTCGGGAAAGGCTTATTTAATTACAAGTCAACGAGATCTTGCAGATACCTTTGGAGATCCACTATTTTATACAGATACAAATAATAATCCAATTCATGGCGGAGAGCTTAATGAATACGGATTACAGGCAGCATACTCATTTTTAGGTGTTGCAAACAGAGCATGGGTAGTCCGTGCAGATTTAGATTTAGGCGAACTAGAAGGCAGTGCAACAGCACCAGGTTCTAATCCAGCAGACGGAACATGGTGGTTTGACACAACAAATACTAAGTTCGGTATTTTTACATGGAACGGAGCAGCTAAAACAACAGCAGGCGGACAATCATTTAGTGTAAAAACACCGATTGTTATTACTGAAGTTTCAAAAGTTACTGGTTCGGCTAGTTCACCTGGAGCACCAAAAGGCTCAGTAGGCGGCGTAGGTGACTATGCTATTGTAGCAGTTAGTACACTTAATAAATTATGGTACAAAAATGCAGGCGGCACATGGGTTGAAGTAGGTACAGACGATTGGCAAAATAGCCATGCTGCTGTAACTGCAACAGCATCGGCGCATTCAGCAGGCGATACAATTACTATTAATACTGTACCTGTAACAACAACAGGCACAACGCCTTCAAGTTTAGCAAGTGACATTAATGGTCTTTCTATTGCTGGAATTAGTGCAGCAGCCGTTAATGGTGTGTTAGAAATTTATTCTACAGGAGTAAATGTTGTAATTTCAGATACAACAGGTACATCAGGTGCAACACTAGGATTAGTAGGCACACATGCTGCACCAGCAGTAAGCGTATCGGCACATACAAGTGTTCCTGAATGGAAAAGTACCGATACAACACCACGTCCAACAGGTTCAATTTGGGTTAAAACTACAGAACCTAATAGTGGTGCAAAATGGTCAGTTAAAAAATATAATGCAACTACTCAATTATGGTCAGATGCAACTGCTCCATTATATGCAGATAACCACACAGCATTGTTTAATATGGATAAAGCAGGCGGCGGTGCAAACTTAGCAGCTGGCACAACATATGTACAGTACAACGTTGGCGAAGTTGCACAAACTGAAGCAAACTTTAAAATTATGGCTAGAACTGCAAGTGGTGCTACAACAATAACTAGTAGTATTATTGCAGCAAGTGTTCCGGCAGCAACTCATCGCTTTGACATTATGGAAAGCGTAAAAGGACAGGCGGCATTAAGTGCAGCAGTTGAAGTATCAGCAACATATTTAAATGATGCAACAGATGCTGAAACAATGGCAGCTGCTATTAACTCTGCAGGGCTTACAAATGTTACAGCAAGTGTTGACTCACAAAATAGAGTTGTCGTTACACATGCATTAGGTGGTGAAATTCGTTTTGTTGACCACGACGGTGCTTTGTCAGCAGCTGGTTTTGTTCCAGGAACAACAGCTAACCTTTATGATAATACAGCTGAAGATTCAACTGTATACTTTATTGCTTCAAACTGGAAAGTATTAACATATACTGCTTCTGCAACAGCGCCTAAGGCTCTTACAGCAGACGGTACACTATGGTACAATTCAATTGTTGATGAAGTAGACATGATGGTACATGACGGTACTACATGGAGAGGTTATCATAATGTGTATTCAAGCACTAATGCAACAGGACCAATTGTTGCAGCTAGTGAGCCATTAACACAAAATGATGCTAGTAAGAGTGCATTAGTTGATAATGACATTTGGATTAGCACAGCTGATTTAGAAAATTATCCAAAAGTTTACAGATGGGTAACAGATAAATGGGTAGCATTAGACAGTGCAGACCAAACAACTGAAAATGGTGTATTATTTGCAGACGCTCGCTGGTCAACAGCAGGCGCAAATAGTGTAGCAGGTGCAATGGATGCAATGTTAACTAGTGATTATCTAGATCCAGATGCTCCAGATCCAGCACTTTATCCAAAAGGTATGGTACTTTGGAATACACGCAGAAGTGGATTTAATGTTAAGAAATTTGTACGTAATGCAATTGATACAACTACTACAAATCCACGTATGGGTGATGCAGTAATGACTAACTATTATGAGCACCGTTGGGTTACAGAATCAGGTAATCAAGCAGATGGTTCAGGTAGCTTCGGACGTCATGCACAGCGTAAAGTTGTTGTACAAGCATTACAAGCAATGGTTAATAGTAACGATGAAATCAGAGATGACGAATCGAGACTGTTTAACTTAATGGCAACACCTGGATATCCAGAACTAATTGGCGAAATGGTAAGTTTAAACTTTGACAGAGGCTTAACAGCATTTGTACTAGGTGATAGTCCAATGCGCTTAACACCAGATGCAACATCATTAAACAACTGGGCAACTAACGTTGCAGCAGCAGTAGAAGATAATGATGATGGGTTAGTAAGTAGCGACGAGTATATGGCTGTGTTCTATCCAAGTGGATTTAGTAGTGACAACTTTGGTAACAATGTTGTTGTTCCTGCTTCACACATGATGCTACGTACATTTGCACTAAGTGATCAAGTTGCTTATCCATGGTTTGCACCTGCAGGTACAAGACGTGGCGGTATTACTAACGCAACATCAACTGGTTACATTAGTAGCGAAGGTGAATTTGTTGCAGTAGCACTAAACGAAGGTCAAAGAGACACATTGTATAGTAATAGAGTTAACCCAGTTACATTTATTACAGGTGCAGGACTTGTTAACTTTGGTCAAAAAACTCGTGCAGCAAATGCAAGTGCATTAGATAGAATTAACGTTGCAAGACTTGTAATTTATCTAAGAAGCCAGCTTAACAAATTGGCTAAACCTTATATCTTTGAACCAAATGATAAAATCACACGTGATGAGATTAAACAAGCAGCTGAGAGCTTAATGTTAGAGCTTACAGGTTTAAGAGCACTTAACGATTATCTAGTTGTATGTGATGAAACAAACAACACACCAGCTAGAATTGACCGTAATGAGCTATACTTAGACATTGCAATTGAACCAATCAAGGCAGTTGAATTTATCTATATTCCACTACGCTTGAAAAATACAGGAGAGATCGCAGGTCTTTAAAATCATTAAGTAGGGGGTTAATTCTTAATCCCCTACAAATGATAAATACTTGTGTACAGGAGTAAAATATGGCAATTTCAACACTATCAAAAATTACAGTGCCACTAGACGGCGGAACCGGCAATCAAACACAAGGTTTGTTGATGCCAAAACTTCAGTACCGCTTTAGAGTGTCACTTACTAACTTTGGACTAGGATCAGCAACAACTGAGTTAACAAAACAAGTTATTGATGTAACTCGTCCTACAGTAAATTTCGAAGAAATAGAACTTCCAGTTTACAATTCACGTGTATATCTAGCAGGCAAGCCTGCTTGGGAAGCAATTACACTTAACTTACGTGAAGACGTAAACAATAACGTTCAAAAACTTGTAGGTGAACAGATTCAAAAGCAATATGATTTCTTTGAACAGTCTAGTGCACCGTCAGGCATTGACTATAAATTTACAACAAAAATTGAAGTTTTAGATGGCGGCAATGGCAATACTGCTGTTAATGTATTAGACACATTTGAACTATATGGTTGTTTTGTACAGAATGCTAACTATAATACATTAGCATATTCAACAAACGATCCAGTACAAATTACTTTAGCAATACGCTATGATAATGCAATACAAACAGTAGGCGGCGGCATATCAGCTGAAAGTATTCCAACAGGTGGCGGATCGCTATCTACAGGATCAGGTACAGTTTAACTAAAACTAATACAATTAATATTTAAAAGGAGCTTTAGAGCTCCTTTTTTTATTATATACCCACTTAATAATTAAGATAAATATTAGTATGGCAAACAAGACAACCAAATACGGATCAACTAATAATCAAAGCGAAGTTACATTTGCTGACTATTGGCACGGCAGTCATACATTTGTAGATAATTTTTATAGACTTGCTCCTAAACATAAATTTTTATATCATGTAAGTTTTACTATTAATAGTTCAGTAGCAGGCGGCTTTGTAGAAAAACATGGCAATGAAATAAGTTTACTCGCTAAGTATGCTGACTTACCTAAGTTTGATATAGAAACAGAAACAAAACAACAATATAATAGAAAAAAAATTGTGCATACAAGACTAGATTATTCACCAGTTATGATTAGATTCCACGACGATAATGAAGGTGTTACTACTAGATTGTGGCAAGCATATTATGATTATTATTTTGCTGATACTCAAAGTTTATATCCGGCTAATAATGTTTATAAACCACTAGGACCAAAAAAATACGGATTAGATAACGGCAGTGACGAACCTTTTTTTACACGTATAAGCATAAGTGAATTAAGTAGGCACACTCATCATACTGCACATTTAATAATGCCAAAGATTACAGGTTGGCAGCATGATAGTGTTGATGCAAGTGCAGGAAGTGATGTATTAGAAAGTACTATGCAATTACAGTATGAAGCTGTAAAATACGAAACAGGTGATATTGTAGAAGGTAGTGCACCTAAAGGATTTGCAACACCCGAACATTACGATCAAGAAAAAAGTTTCGTTGGTAATAATAGTGATACACTTAACGAAGGTCCAGGATCTATGGTTAACAATTTATCTAAGAAATTCGAAGATAAAATGTATACACAACACAATCCGTCATATAATAATACACTAACTGAAACTTTAGATGCATATACTAACACTAGAGACTTGTCATTAGAAGGTCATCGTCCTAACGGATTAGAAACAATATTTAATCAACAAAACAATAAAGATAATATTGGTATCAATGGGGTATTTTTCTCAAGTCCTAAAAATACAAAACAAACAACAACAGCAGTACAAAATAAAACAAATTTAAGAACTTATGATAATAATTATATTATTAGTACATTAAATCAAAATGTTACCTTAAGAAATAATACTGTAGAAAAATATTATAATCTTACAACTAGTAATACTGATTATGCATCTCTTACTACTACTTCTAAAGATTACTATTTAAATGAAATGTACACAGCGTTAAGAGCCGATAATCCAAAAATTCTAAAATTAGCAAGTACAGCGTTAAATACTGTATAGGAGAAATTATGGAAGATCAAAAAAAATACTTTGATAATTATTTTACAAAACAACTATCATTTCCAAGTAATCAAGTTGATGCTACTATTGCGTTTTTTGAAAAAAGAGGATTTTCGCCTCAGTCAGCAGCAAGCGTTTCGGCAATTTTATTAAAACAAGCTAAACTAGATAACATTAAAATATTTGAATTACTAGATACATTAGGTTCAGTTGAATCTCCAGTATTAAGTAAAGTTGTTTTAGAAGTTATAAATGCTAAC
>Ga0209251_1001043_pt1 | contig 22665 bp, 21 predicted proteins | sample SaaInlV_100m_DNA_6_FD_184665 | JGI IMG/M metagenome (GOLD analysis project Ga0209251, IMG submission 184665) | Marine microbial communities from expanding oxygen minimum zones in the Saanich Inlet - Saanich Inlet SI073_LV_10m_DNA (SPAdes) (version 2) | ecosystem: Environmental > Aquatic > Marine... | reverse complement strand
AACGTCGCTTCAACACGTGTGGTTTTGTTAAATGGTCATACTGGCACGGGCTCAGCAGGAAAAGTTATTGAAGCCTTCGGAGAGTTCGTCGTTGGTGGAAGTTACGCTGTAGGTTTAGTCCTCTTTACTATTTTAGTCGTTATCAATTTTGTCGTTGTCACAAAAGGTGCGACGCGAGTATCTGAAGTCACCGCGCGATTCACTTTAGACGCGATGCCTGGAAAACAAATGGCAATTGATGCAGACCTTAATGCTGGGTTGATAAGTCAGGACGAGGCATTAGAGCGACGCGAGCGGGTTTCAAGAGAGTCTGACTTTTACGGTGCGATGGACGGTGCCTCAAAATTTGTACGAGGAGACGCTGTTGCGGGCATCTTGATTTTATTCATAAATATCTTGGGAGGATTCGCAATTGGAACTCTGCAGCACGGCCTAGACGCGGGTCAGGCAGCTGAAAATTATGTTCTCTTGACCATTGGTGACGGCCTCGTTGCACAAATTCCTTCAATGTTACTGTCAACTGCAACCGCGATAATTGTTACAAGGGTTTCCGGTGAGCAGGACATGAGTGCAGAAGTTTCACGTCAGCTCACAAGTAATCCAAAAGTGCTTTTCGTAGCATCAGGGATAATAGGTGTTATGGGGCTCGTTCCTGGGATGCCGAATCTCGTATTTCTCTCGATAGCGACTTTGCTGGGGCTGTCGGGGTATCAGAAAACGGTTGCTGATCGAGTCCCAGAGGTAGTGGAGGCGTCTGAGCCCCTCCCGTCGAGTAATGTTAACCCGGAGTTGAGCTGGGATGATGTTTCAACCTTAGATTCCATAGGGTTAGAGGTGGGTTATCGATTGATTCCTCTTGTTGATGTGAGTCAGGGCGGCGATCTACTCAGTCGCATTAAGGGAGTTCGTAAGAAGTTATCCCAAGACTTAGGATTCTTAGTCGATTCAGTCCATATCAGAGATAACCTGGACCTCGGGCCTAATGTTTACAGGCTTACGATCCATGGTGTCGTTATGGGTGAAGCAGAGCTGTTACCGGATCGGGAGCTTGCTATAAATCCAGGTCAAGTTTTTGGCGAAGTCGACGGCATTCCTGTTAAGGATCCTAGTTTCGGTCTGGATGCACTATGGATTGACCCATCCAGCCGTGAATCCGCACAAACTGCTGGCTATACAGTTGTGGATTGCTCAACAGTTGTGGCAACACATTTGAGCCAAATTTTGAAAAACAACGCAGCAAAGTTGGTCGGGCAAGATGATGTTCAGCAGCTTCTAGATAGGCTTAAACAAAATTCACCGAAGCTCGTTGAAAACTTGGTCCCTGGGGTAATGTCGTTGGCAGACGTAACTAGGGTTATTCACAGCCTGCTGGATGAGGGCGTGCCCATAAGAGATATACGCACGATAGCTGAAACGCTCTCACTGCAACGTGGTTCCGAAAAATCCCCGGATGAAATGGTCTCCCAAGTAAGGGTCGCCTTAGGGCCTTCAATTTTCCAGTCTGTTACAGGGCAAGCTCACGAACTTCCAGTCATGGTATTGGATCCCCAGTTGGAGCAGATCATGGGAAATGCAATCCAGAACAATAATGGTGTCATTGAGCCTAACCTCTTGGACACCGTGGTGACCGGCATTAGTGATGGGTCCGGCAAAATGGAGGCTGAGGGTGCCAGTCCAGTATTGCTGGTATCGGGAGCTATTCGTGGATTTTTAGCTAGATTGTTGCGTGGAAGGATGGCGAATTTTTATATTTTGGCGTACGACGAGATTCCGGCGGACAAAAATATTCGTGTAGTTACTACTATAGGCAAGCAAAGCTCTTAAAGTTGGCGCGTTAATTGCATAATTACAAAGAGAGCAGGGTTTTTTGCAGATCAAAGGGGTCTAGTGGCCATTAGCGTCAAATTTTAGACACGGAAGGAAAATAGAATGGAAGTACAGCACTTTTGCGGGCAGAACAATAAATTAGCTTTAGAAAAGGTTAGAGCTTCTATGGGCCCTGATGCGTTGATTGTCTCAAACGAAAAGACGAAGAACGGAATTAAGATTTCCGCTACTCTCGACGTCGGTCGTAGCATCGACAAGCCGGTTGCAGAGAGCCCAACCAACGAGATCGTACTTGGCTATTTGAATAAAGAGTTAAAGGGCTTGCGTAGCATGTTGCAGGAAGCTCTCGGAGAGCGAAGTTGGCAAGATGCCGCTGGTAAAGACGCTGTAATCGCTACTCTCGAACAAAGATTGTCGACGTTGGGGTTAAATCGCAAATCGATAGAGACCTTAATCACGGGCACGAAGCCAGGTATTAAATTGTCGGTGGCTTGGCAAGATTGCATGCAAAAGCTTGCGAGCCGCATTACCACTGATTCCGGCAGGGGGAGCAATGATTTTAATATTAGCGCCATTATTGGTGGCACTAATACTTGCAGAGGTATGGGTATTCGGCAGCTTGTTACTCACTTATTTCCGTCTCGGACAAGTAAGCAGATTCTTGTTATTTCGGTCTCGACAGAGCCATCTCAGCTGTTAGTTCAATTTTGCAAATCGAAGAAAATAAAATACTTACAGCTTCAAGACTCTCTCAGTTTAGGAAGGGAGCTTCGAAAGCGCTCCAAGTTCAAAGATATTTTTGTTGAGACGCAAGATCTGGCTCCGCAGTTAGGAGCTGAGGACCCAATAGTTCGAGATTTGTTCGCACAGAATCCGGGTGTTAGGGGAGTGCTTATGCTGCCCGCAAGTGCTGATTCGGATTTCTTGCAGCTCATAGGTGAGCATGTGAGTTCCTTGCCTTTGAGTTCGGCTTTGATTTCTAAGACGCCCGAGGCGGTTTCGCTTGGAGGTGTGCTCAACTTCTTACTCCAGAATCCCATTCCGATATCTGGGTTGTTAGTTGACGCTAATCCTCACCCATTGACGCTGTCCAGTGATGCGATTATTCATACAGCGAAGCGAATGGCCAGGAAAAACCTAACGAGAATCGCATGGAATAGTAAGGGGTTAGACCATTGGGATTCGCCTATTCAGGCTAGTACTTCTAACCGTAGCGTTCACATTTAAGGGACTCAGGCTATGCAGGTGATTGCAGTCACGGGCGGTAAGGGTGGGGTTGGCAAAACTAACATTGCTGTTAACTTATCCTCAGCACTATCTAAAGCAGGTAAGGATGTTGTGCTTTTAGATGCTGACCTAGGCATGGCGAATGTAGATGTAGTCATGGGGCTGCATGTGAATTTCACGTTGGCGGATGTGGTGTCGGGAAACAAGACGATCGAAGAGATCGTCGTAAAAAGTGAATGCGGCGTGAGAGTCATTCCAGCCGCGTCGGGCATACCTCTGATGGCCGAGCTAACTTCTGAAATGAGAGCTAGTTTAATCCACGGAATATCCAGCCAAATTGATCCTCCAGATATTCTCATCGTGGATACAGGTGCGGGGATTGATGAGACAGTCCAAACATTTGTCTCTGCTTGTCAGCAGGCTATTGTGGTGGTGTGTGATGAGCCAGCATCTCTAACCGATGCGTATGCACTGATAAAGGTCTTGCGATTAAAAAAGGACTATAAAGAATTTCAAGTAGTTGTAAATAACGCAGAGAGCGCAGTTCAAGCGAAACAGCTATTCGAACGGTTATCCTCAGTTGCTGAGAAACATTTGGATACGCGACTCTCCTATCTGGGCGAGGTACCTCAAGATCGATATTTAAGACGGGCTGTGCAGGAGCGAAGACCGCTTTTGACAGCATATCCTCGATCTCCTGCTGCGCTCGCAATTACCGAGATGGCCAGTCGAGTTCTCAGGGGTGGAATTCCTCACAGTGCCTCCGGCCTAACGTTTTTCTTTGAACAGTTACTAGATATCCAGGCCGATCGGGTCTAGGTGCGGCGCTCAAGATGATTTCTGAATATCAGACTTACGCAAAGCCTTCCCAGGATAACTTGGTTAATGATCATTTGCCCTTGGTGAAAAGAATCGCTACTCATCTTTCCGTCAAATTGCCTTCACACATCGAGACCGAAGACTTAATTCAGGTGGGGCTTATCGGTTTACTAAAGGCCGCCGGCGATTATCAGCCAGATTCCGGCGCAGTATTTTCCACGTATGCAACTATCAGGATAAAGGGCGCGATGCTAGACGAGTTGCGCTCACGTGACTGGCTCCCTAGGTCGGTTCAAAAAAATTTAGGACTGGTTTCTAGTGCCGTAGCGTCGATAGAACAGCGATTAGGCAGGTCAGCTAGTTCGTTTGAGGTTGCGAAAGAGCTTGGTATGGATCTCGAGACCTATAATGAGATGCTGGGAGAGCTCTCTTACGCAAGATTGTCATCCATAGAGGATGCGAACCTGATACCTGGAGACAATGAGCCAGATGATATTATTACGCAAGGGCTGAAAGAAAAGGCCGTTGCGGATGCAATCCTCGAGTTGCCGGAGAAAGAACAGGTGATGATGTCACTCTATTACACCGATAATCTCAACCTGAAGGAAATTGGCTTAGTTCTAAATGTTTCTGAATCTAGAGTTTCACAAATTCATGGGCAAGCAGTCGCCAGAATCAAAAGTAAACTCAGAGATTGGGTATGATCTATTGAAGTTTATGATGGTCTGTCCTTAATTTTCAAAACGATCTATCGGTTGTTTGACAATTATTTCGACCCGCCTGTTTCTCGCTCGCCCCTCGGGTGTTGTATTTATAGCTTGCGGACGCGTTTCCGCGAATCCAGAAGCGGTAACCCTCTTTGGATCAATCCCTGTTTCAGCCTTCACTAAGCGCCTCGTCACGGAGGCTGCTCTAGAGACTGCAAGATCCCAGTTGGATGGGTATGCAAAAGAATTTATGGGGATACTGTCCGTGTGCCCCTCAACTGCAATTCTGCCCTTAATTTGGCCTAGAGCCACCCCAATTTTGTCAACAACGGCAACAAAGTCAGAGTTGAGATAGGCAGAGCCGGATTTGAATGAGCCTCGCTCCCTGATGCGGATTAAAATAGTACGATTTTCGCTCTCGACATCAATCTGTCCCGCTTCTATTTCCGCACGAAGGAGCTTTCTGAGCATATCGGCATCGATTTCCGTATCTCGGGTCAACTGCATCATTTCATCTAAAGTTTCGACCGCTTCCCGCATGTCTCGCTCTCTTGTCTGCTCAGCGTCTGGCTCGCCCAAGCGCAACGAGTCCTCTTCCTGCTCGCGAGTAATCTGCTGGATTGTTTCTATCGGCGTTTCCTCAGGAATACCAGGCTGAAAGTGGGTGGCAACGACACTGGTCCCTTTGGGAATGTCCTCCAGTGGTATGTCTCTCTGAACGCCGAAGGCGTTGATCATATTGGATTGGATTTGCTTATATTTTATTGGATCAAAGTCGGCGACGGATAGCAGCACAACGAAAAAGCAAAGAAGCAAAGATAATAGATCTGAAAATGTGACGAGCCAACCGGTTGACGGCGAGTCGTCCTCTTCTTCTTCTATTTGGTTCTGCTCTTGACTCATGCTGTGCTGCTTTCCGGTTTGGACGAATCTGAGCCCTTTGTTGCTTTTGTGGGGTCAAGGTAGGCAGAGAGTACGCTCTCAATAACTCTTGGATTTTGCTGGCCCTGTATCGCCATGACGCCATCTATAGAAATTAATAACCCTAATTTTGCGTCGTTTGATCTAAATTTTAACTTATCGGCCACTGGCAGGAAAAAAACGTTTGCAAAGACTGATCCCCAGAGCGTCGTTAGGAGCGCTGCAGCCATTGCGGGGCCAATTGCTTTAGGATCATCCATGTTTGCCATCATTGCCACGAGCCCAATGACTGTCCCAATCATCCCAAATGCCGGTGAAGTATCTCCCATCGATCGCCATACTTTTTCGCTTGCCGCGTTTCTATCGATGATCCCTTTCATGTTGGAGAGCATTGTTTGTTTGACCACCTCAGGCTTACCACCGTCTATTAGTAATTTTATGCCCTCTGCTAAAAAGTCATCGGAAATCTTGCGTTTTTCGAGTTCTAGTAGACCTTTTTTCCGCGAAACATCTGCCATTTCAACAATTTCATCAATTAATGCCTGTGGGTCCTGGTTCCCACCAGTAAACACTTTCGCTACCACCCCTAATGAGCTGGTAAAGTGAGCCATGCTATAGCGCCCCATAGTACCGGCAAGGGTTCCTCCTAGAACAAAGACTATTGAGACGATCGCAGTTCTGGTTCCAAAAAACATCTGAATTTGATCTTGATCTACGATTAGGAGCCCGACTGCACCAATGCTCAGAAGCCAGCCGATAATTGTCGCAATATCCATGTATAAACCTTAGGTGCTTTAAGTAGTATTTAAGAATGTATCTTAAGTATAGTTAAGAAGGTGTTACAGCGCCTATCTTAGAGGGCTTCTATTGGAAGAACTACAGCTCACACTTACGCCTGCGCGAGTAGATCAACGTAATAGCGGGATTATGTTTGCCAATTGGCGGGTTGGACAGACTTTATCCGCATTGGTTGTTGACCGCATGCCAAATGGAGCCTCCTTGCTTTCAATTGGAGGCCAGAGCTTTGTTTCGCCCTCTGATATTCCTGTTCAGCCCGGCAACAGAATCTATCTAGAAGTTCAAAAGACGGACCCTCAGCTCGTTCTTAGGCTGATCATAAAGGATGCGATGCCGAGCCCTGTAGTTCCGAATACTGTATTGGGAGGCAATTTAACGCCAGCATCCACAGTTGCGGGAGGCTCTGTTGCAAAGCTTTTGTCCTTTATTATGTCGGACCCCAATTTACGAAAACAAATGGCAACCAGTGGCTTGCTGGGTCCTCTCTTCTCTCAGTTAAAGGGAAATGCTATTAATGGCGTCCGCATAGACGCTTCGATATTACAAAAACTCTTCACACTCTCGGGTATATTCACTGAGGCTCATTGGCTGGCTAGACGAGATAACGAGGCTTTAAAGTCAACTAAAAGCCTGCTGCTGGCTATTAACGGGCATATATCTAAAACGCCGAGCAATACTGCTGCCGGCTCGCTAAACCAAGCTAACGCTCGCCAACTCCTGAGCCTAATAGATACGGCACTATCTTCTATCGCCCAAAACCAAATTTTGTCGATCCCCGAATCCAGCACCAATCCAAAATGGTCTTTGACTGTGCCCCTTGAGTGGCGCGATGAGTATCGAGAGATGGAATTTGAGATAAGTCGAGAGACGGGCCAGACCGATGAGATAGAGGAAGTCTGGAAATTACGCTTAAGCATCGAGCTACCGGAGCTGGGGGCGCTTGAGGTTGAAGTGGCGCTAAAAGGGGGGCGAGTAAATGTTCAGCTCATGGGCAATGACACTTCAGTTGCTCAATTCGAAAGATCTTCCGAGTATCTATCTAGCCAACTGATTATGGCTGGGCTAAAAATCGACGGTGTGTCTGCGATGAGAGCCCCTGCCGAAACTGCTCGGAAATCAGAGATCCAAGAAAATGGCTTCAGTGCATTCGTATGACTCCTGAACAGCTCAAAGCATCTGTTGCTCTCAAATATGATTATGCGGGGGCGCCTACCGTAGTTGCGACGGGTCAAAATCAAGTGGCGGATACGATACTTGATCGGGCCAAGAGCGCAGGCGTCCCTATTGTAGAGGATCCGAAGCTGGCTTACGTACTTTCGAAAGTGCCCTTAGGAGATGAGATTCCCCCCGACCTTTACAGAGCAGTTGCAGAGGTTTTAGTGTTTATTCTTCGTTTGGAAAGTGAGCTAGAGGAAAAAGCGTAGGCGATAGACTCGAAAGTTATGTAAGGTATTGACTCCACGAGAAAAAAAACCCACCCTTCATGATACAATCGTCTAAGCATTTTTTGGCACCCTCTACAGCTAAATTCGCAAGCGAGATATTGATGAGCGAACACGAATCGAACATTGAACATTACTTAGATGCGATAAGATCCATTTCCGCAGTAAAGCTGGCAGAGATTGGAGGCAGCAGCTCCGCCCTCACAGAGAGGCTGATTGGCGCTATTGATTGGGCGACTCAAGTACAGATTCACGCGCTTATGGAATTCAGCGACACAACTGTAGAGTCTGCTTTTGATTCTTCGGTCGTTGATGCCGGCAAGCACACATCAGTTAATTTTGAGCTCAATAAGTATGAGGGCTCAGAAACGGAAAAGTTGGACGCGATGATCGAGGCTGCTGAATTCGATGCCTTTTATGTGTCCGAAGCAAGCTCCAATGACTCATTGCTCGCCGTCTTGATGTGTTGCCATGAGAGCTTGAGATCAGGAGGAGTTATTGCTTTAACCCCGTCTATTGGTGCTGACCCTCACTTTCAAAATGCGATATCTAGCTTTTATGACATGTATAAAGCTGACTACAAACTCTCTACCAGCGATGCAAAAAATATTTTTATAAAGTCTTAGTGTTTGAGGGTGCTGAGTGGTAAACCTTCGCCCCGTCTGCGTTTCCATCGGTTTTACGATTCTCGGGTTATTCGCCCCGGTTGCAGTCGGAAGCACCGAGAAGCAAGCCCAAACCAACAGTCAGGTCTTAGAGACACAAAATTGCCGCTCTAATGGCGTAAAAGATTGTGCGGTGAGGTGGGACAGTTGCACGAAGTTGGCAGAGACTAATCGCAGCGAAAGAAATATTCTTTTTATGCTTCGTGCCAAGAGATTAATTAACAAAAATATCGGCTTTTTGGGCCACAGTGAAAGTACTCAAGAGCTGTTTTGTGCAGAGATTAGGCGCTGTGAAGCATTTCATTCAAGGCAGTACAGCAATAATGCTTATCCCAGCTGCAATGATAAATAAGCCTGTAAAAGCTACAGTCAAGTTTCGGATCGAGCGCTTTCTTGCCGTTTTAGTTTTTCAATCTGTCGATTAGTAACATGCGCCAGAATCGCATCTGCCTCTTTTTCTTGTCCCTTTTCAAATCGAACTCTTAGCCAGTTTCCAGGGTTTTCTGAATCTGCCGATACTCTGCATTCCATGATTGTTGCCCGGAGCATTACTTCACAATGGGTTGTTTCTAGGTACATGTCGATTTCTATTATCGAATACTCTTCGGCACTTTTTTCTGAGAAGAACCCCATTCCAGAGCTGCTAAGTGTAACGTCTGTTTCCGATCGTTTCTGTTTATATTCCCAATCTTCGCCACCGGCCTTGTGACCTGTATTAAGAAGGCTTTGCAATACTGAGATTTTCTGATCGTAAAGGTCGAGAAGTTCACTAAATTCCGCGGGCAAAGGCGCTAAGTCGATCGTTAGCTCCGCAATTTTTCTTTCAATATCATCAGTTGCTGAGGCAGTCGATACTAAGCCGGAAGCAGCATACCGCCAGCGTAAACCGACTTTGTCTTGTATATGATAGAAATCTCTCGTCTTACGATCCATAAAAGCGCCTAGCAATTCTGACCACAATGCCGCGTATTACTTGTACTCGTGTAATTAGGATAGGGTAATTCGAAGCGTACAGAAATCTTTTTAAGTCAATTCCTAGGATTACGACACTGTAATATTTCTGCAATAATTTGCTTGCGGGTGTCAATGATGTGATATTGACTTATGAAATCATACCTGAGGAGCTAACATGCTCCGAAGTAATGCAGTCAGAAAATTTATGAATAGGTCTTTTAAAACCTTTTTCCTCGTACTGTTCGCAACAACAGGTTGCACTCAATCTGATGAACCCGCCTGTACTAATCCTTTAAATAAATCTCGCGCGAACGCAGCAAGTTGTGTTGTTGTTGATCAAGGCAACGTACTCGTTGTTACGCTGCTCGGGGGTTCTGTTGCATTTCCTGAAGATTCTCCCCGTGGTCGCGAGTCAGCACTCTGCGCAGCGGAGCGCGCAGTTTGGAGTCAAGCAGGCCTCTCGGTGGAGGCGTCTAGTCTGCTAGCAAAGTTCGATGACGGCACACACTTTTATCACTGCAAAGTCCTATTAGGTTCGGATCTTGATGTAAAAAAGCAAATGGGGATTGTTGATGTGCGCTGGGTTCCCATGTCACAGCTAAGAAATTTGAGATGGCAGGATTATCAGGAATCGTCGGTAATTCTAGCTCGTATTGCCAAGAACTAAGAGCGCTTAGTCATTTTATTGTGTCGCAACAGGGCCGCTGGTTTTATTTCCTAGATTTGTTGTGCCCTGGTAAGAATCCGATCAAGTTGATCAGAAAAATGCTTACGGTCGGTGAGGGTCAGTGCTGAAGGGCCTCCAGTATGAGCGCCCGATGACCGCATTGTTTCCATAAAATCACGCATCTGTAGGCGCTGCTTAATATTGTTTTGCGTGTAGCGCTCACCGCGCGACGTGAGTACCAGTGCGGATTTTGCGATGATGTCTGCGGCTAATGGAATGTCCGCGGTAATGACAAGGTCGCCCGCTGACACCCGTTGCTCAATGGCCTTGTCTGCTTCATCAAAGCCACTGGGCACTTGATAGAGGCGTACGTAGGGGGAGCTGAGTAGCGAAAACGCGTGATTCGCGACAAAGGTCGCGGTCATTGCCCGCTTGTGTGCAGCTTTCGCAATGATCTCTCTGATGGCGACGGGACAGGCGTCGGCATCTACCCAAATATCCATGGCTACCCCCCAAAAAAAGATCCGGCAATAGCCAGGCCTTTACAGTTTACTACTGCCGGCGATTAGTGGGCGGCAAAACCGCGGTAGTCGCTTGAGGCAATTTGATCGCAAATCATTCTGTAGGTTCCCACGCCCCCCACATAGGCTAAAAACATGCGCGGCTTTCCAGGGACGTTGGCGCCCATGTACCAGCTGTTGGCTTTGGGGTAGAGCGTCATATTCGCAAGTTGCTCGGTGTGCTCCGCCCACTCTTGCTCGGCCTCATCGGTCGGCTCAATCGTTGCTTTTCCTTGGCTGCGCATCCACTGAATACAATCGCTGACCCAGTCAACGTGCTGCTCAATAGAAACCAGCATATTGCTCAGAACCGAGGGACTTGAGGGTCCTGTAATGGTGAATAAGTTGGGGAATCCGTGAATAGCGATGCCTAAATAGGAGCGAGGTCCGTCAACCCATGCGTCTTGCAGCTTTACGCCGCCACGGCCACGAATGTCGACGCGCAAGAGCGGCCCTGTCATGGCATCAAAGCCGGTCGCATAAACAATTGCGTCGAACTCTCGCTCACCCTCAATGGTCTTAATGCCGGCGGTGGTGATGGTCTCGATCGGGGTGCGTCGTAAATTAACGAGAGACACGTTGTCTCGGTTGAAGGTCTCGTAGTAATTGGTGTCGATACAGGGTCGCTTAGTCCCGTAAGGGTAGTCTGTTGGCAGCAAATCCTGGGCGGTTTGTTCGTCCTTTACCGTTGTACGAATGCGGTCACGAATGTAGTCAGAGATCTGATCATTCGATTCCTGCTCGACTTGAAGGTCAGCAAACTGGAACAGCATTCCCGGCAAAATGCCGCTTTCCCAGCCGTCGGTAAATCGCCGACTGCGCTCTTCGGGCGTTGCATCGATTGCACGGTCCATTGAGCGCTCGTTTACTACGCCCAGAACATTCAGTCGCTGTTTCGCACGATAGTCACTGTAGTTGGCTTTAATTGCATCGGCGTCATCTTGCGCAAGCTTATGATTAAGCGCCGGCGTCGTGAAGGTCGCCGTGCGTTGGTAGACCACAACCTCGGCGGCTTCTTCCGCAATCAGTGGAATGGCCTGAACGGCTGAAGAGCCGGTGCCAATGACGGCGACGCGTTTGCCCGTAAAGTCGACGCCCTCTTTGGGCCAGAGGCCAGTCTTGTAAGTACTGCCTTTGTAGCTCTCACGGCCCGCGATATCCGGTGTCTTTGAAGCAGACAATACGCCGGTTGCCATGACTAAGTGCTGCGCCCGCACGCGACGTCCGCACTGAGTCATGACAAGCCATTCCTCAGCGTCGTCGTCGAAGTGGGCACTTGCAACGGAGGTGTTAAATGCAATGTCACTCTTGAGGTCAAACCGGTCAGCAATGTGTTGTGCGTACCTTAGAAGCTCTGGTTGGGGTGAATATTTTTCCGACCACTGCCACTCTTGCTGAAGGTCATCCGAGAATGAAAACGAGTAAGCCATGCTCTCAATATCCACCCGCGCACCCGGATAGCGATTCCAGTACCAAGTACCACCGACATCACTTCCTCTTTCGAAGACTTGAACATTGAGTCCTTGCTCGCGCAGTTTGTGGAGTTGGTACATCCCCGAGAAACCGGCTCCTACGACCACCACGTCCTTACGCTCTGTAGGCGTTAGGTGGCGATCCATTTCCTGGGCCAGCCACGCCATTGCTTTTCCAGCCGCCGGTAGGGCAGCAGGCATGGCAAAGAAGCCGTGCATTTGCTGCAAAAAGTTCTTGTGGCTTACTGAGACACCCGACGCGCGAAGTTTGTCGACGTAGGCCTGGCCTTCGTCCACTAAAATATCGAACTCTGCGGTTAGAACCACAGCGGGAGGAAGGTTGTGAAGATTTTTGGCGCGCAGTGGCGACGCCATGGGGTCTAGTCGTGATGCAGAGTCGGCGTAGTGCTCCCAAAAGCGTGCCATGAGGTCGCTGGTTAAGAACAGCTGTTTGTCGTCGTCACCCCAGCTGGATTCTGCCATCGCACCATCTGTTACAGGATACACGAGCACCTGCAGGTCAATGTGAGGCCCGTCTTGATCGCGCGCTCTAATGGCGACAACCGTTGCTAAATTACCCCCAGCGCTGTCACCTGCAATCACCAGGGGGAGTGAATCACCACCCACGGTAGCGCGATTTTTGTCGATCCACTCGAGCGCTGAATAGCAGTCGTTTACGGGTGTTGGGAACGGGTGCTCTGGTGCTTTTCGGTAGTCCACCATCACAACAGCGGCCTGGCAGGCCTCGGCAAGGTGTCGTCCTACGGCATCGTAGTCGTCAATGTTGCCGATCACCCAACCGCCGCCGTGGAAGTAGATGATGAGGCGTTTTGCACTCGAAGACGGTGTCAGCACGCGCGCTCTAATCGAGGCACCGGCAACGGGAATCTCTAAGTCGTTGCTGACCACGTTTTGAGGCCCTGGGGGCATGGATCGATTTATCTCCGAGAACACCAAACGCGCTTCGTCGGGCGGTAAAGTGCTGAGATCGGGCGTTTCATTGAGTGCCATGCCGGCGAGCATCGACGTTGTTGCTAGATCTAAGTGCATGTGAATCTTCCTCGCTTGTTATTTTTTTAGAGCTGGAGTCAGTCTGGTATCCAATTGCCGTGAAATCCTGGTGGTACCCGGTGTGGGAGATGAATGATACCTGTGGGCCCCCTTTCAATTGCTAGGGCATCGAAAAACTGGAGTTCTGTGGTGTAGTTTTCCATGTTGATGACGAGCCCCATGAGCCAACCCTGCGCTTCTTCGGCGGTTGCTGATTCAGGAACGAAGATGAATTCACCCCCCACCATACCCTCACCGAAGTGATGCGTTTTTTTCTGGCCGGTTTCCATATCGTAATGAAAGAGCGTGTTTTCAGCGATGAAATTCGACACCGTCTCGCCCGGCTGGCTGACGACCCAAGCGTGTCTGTAAGGCTGTCCAAAAAAACGCTCATCGATACGAGGAAACTCCTGAGGCGCGCGGTCAGTGGTCGTTCGCGTGACTTGTTTTGTGGCCGGGTCGACGTGCCAGCGCTCAAAACCGCAGGGATCGCCGTTTGGTCCGTCTGGACCGTGAGCAAACATAGTCTTATAGGCGCAGCAGTCAATGGTCACGCTGCCGTCACTGTTCTGAAACGTGTTGGCCACGTGGAAGAGGTAGCACGGGTCGACGTCACACCAGATGATATCCTCGACTTCCCCACGCCGAGGCAGTAGACCGACTCGCGCGGTGTGTCCTTTATTCCATCGATAAGGAAAATTGAAACCTTGAGCTACTGCACTCAGGGAGAAGGTGACTGGAAGATCGAAGACAATGACGTAGTCGTCGGTGATCCCGCACTCGTGAATCGAGGGGCCGTCCTGAACCGGAATTTTGCGCTCCGACAGCACCTGACCGTCGGGACTAATAGCAACGTGCCAGACTGTATTGGGAGACTCGGGCTCGTACGTGATGGCGTGCCATTCACCCGTTCTGGGATCCTCGTGCGGATGTGCGGAAAAGGGTGCACTGAGACGGCCGTTAAAGTGTGCTGACGCTTTGGTGTCGAGGTGTTCATCAAGTTCAAAGGGGAAAGGGCCCGACTCGACCAGCGCCAGCGTTTTCCCAGCTAGCTTTAACACGTTCGTATTGACCGTGTCTCGCCCACCCCGTCGTGGGCCATGCGCCGCCTTTGGACCGCCCTGGCGTTCAAGCGCCTGGGATTTTATGAATCGGTTGCGGTACCACTGGGGCTGACCATTAGAAATGCGGACGCCGTGCACCATGCCATCACCGACAAACCAGTGGTGGCCCCTGGGGTCTACTTTATATGGGTTGGGGCCGATACGAGCGTAGGTGCCTGTCAACGTAGAGGGTAGCTCACCCGTCACCGGCAACTCCTCAAGCAGGAGCTCCTCCGTCATTGGGGCGTGAATGCCGGAAAGAAATAGGTGTTTACGCAATGGGTTCTTGAAACGACGGTTGATGGACGCCGATGCGTTGATCATCCGTGTGATGGTATTCCTGATCGTTACTTCAACTTGGCTAGCCATGCATATCGACTTTTATCGGTATTCTTACATCCAATAAACACCAACTTCGTGTCTAATCGCAAGTTGCAGCGCTCAAAAGTACCTAATTGATGTACTCACCGTAGAAGTCGTTTCCTCCCCGTTGCGCAATAGGACTGCCACACGCGATATGAACTGAGACTGAACTGCTGTTGTTGCAACACACCTGGTAACGCGTCAAGACCCATGAATATTCAGATACATTTACTGGCCTGCCCTGGGTCGTAAATGGCGGCCTCCACGGTCTGAATCGTCAACCTACTAATCGCTGAGTTCATCACGGGCTGTCGCAAAGGCAGTCACTGCTCGGTCAAGGTCAGCCTGTGAGTGTCCTGCGGATATCTGAACGCGAATTCGAGCCTTGCCTTTTGGAACCACCGGGTAGAAGAATCCAACGGCAAACACATTGAGCTCCAACAGACGCTCGGACATTTTTTGAGCAAGCATGGCGTCACCCAACATGACCGGTACGATCGGGTGGTCCCCCTCGGGTACCGCAAAGCCGTGGGCCTGCATTTGTCGTCGAAAGTAATGGGTGTTGTCTTGGAGTTGGTCGCGAAGCGATGTTGAGGCTTCCAGCATATCTAAGACTTGCAGTGATGCTGCGCAAATGGAGGGCGCTAAGGTATTTGAGAATAAATAAGGACGTGAACGCTGCCTTAAAATATCGACAATTTCCTGCCGTGCTGCAGTAAAACCACCAGAGCCGCCGCCTAAGGCCTTACCAAACGTGCCGGTAACAATATCGACGCGATCCATGACCCCGCAGTACTCGTGGACACCGCGGCCCGTTGCTCCCATGAAGCCTGTTGCGTGGCAGTCGTCGTGGTGAACCATGGCATCGTACTGGTCCGCTAGATCACAAATCTTGTCGAGTTGCGCAATGGTGCCGTCCATGGAGAAAACACCGTCTGTGGTGATCAAAATTCGCCGCCCACCGCGTTCCTTCGCCGCGATTAATTGGGCTTCCAGATCGGCCATGTCGTTGTTGCGGTAGCGGTAACGCGCGGCCTTGCAGAGTCGCACACCGTCGATGATCGATGCGTGGTTGAGCTCATCGGAGATCACGGCATCTTCTGGACCTAAAATGGTTTCGAACAGGCCTGTGTTTGCATCGAAACAAGCGGCGTAGAGGATGGTGTCTTCCATCCCCAGAAATCCTGATACGCGGTTCTCGAGGGTTTTATGAATGCCTTGTGTGCCACAAATAAAGCGAACGGATGCGAGACCAAAACCCCAGGTGTCGAGACTGTCGCTCGCCGCCTTCTTGACCGCTGGGTGGTTGGCCAGGCCCAGGTAGTTGTTCGCACACATGTTAATAACGTTTGAGCCGTCAGCGAGGGTAATGTCGCTTTTCTGATCAGACGTAATGACGCGTTCGGTTTTCCAAAGGCCGGCCTCTTTTATACCCACGATTTCATCGGCAAAGCTTGCTTTGGTTGCGTGATAGCTCATGTCAGTCCTTCCAGTCGAGAATTATTTTACCCGATTGTCCCGAGCGCATAATGTCAAAGCCCTCCTGAAATTCGGTGTAGTGGAGTCGGTGCGTAATGATGCGCTCTACGGGGAGGCCGGACTGAATCATCATGACCATTTTGTACCAGGTCTCATACATTTCGCGGCCATAGATACCTTTAATATTAAGGCCTTTAAAGACGACGTCGGTCCAAGCGATCCCGGTATCGTCGGGCATCAGCCCCAGCATGGCGATACTGCCGCCGTTAATCATTTTATTGAGTACGTCTTTAAACGCGACCGGCGATCCGGACATCTCAAGGCAGACATCGAAGCCCTCAAGAATTCCAAGACTTGCCATAAACTCGCGCGTGATCTGTTGTTTAGCCACGTTGATGGGCTGCACCTTGGGTACGATCCGTTTCGCAAGATCCAGCCGGTATTCGTTGACGTCGGTGAGTATGACGTTGCGCGCACCACAGTGCCCAGCGACCATCGCGGCCATAATGCCAATGGGACCCGCGCCCGTAATAATGACGTCTTCACCGACCATATTAAACGACAGAGCGGTGTGAACGGCATTACCGTATGGGTCAAAAATGGCGAGTAAATCGGTTGGAATATAAACGTTGGGCTTGAATACATTGGTTGCGGGTATTGCCAAATATTCTGCAAACGCACCGTCTCGATTGACGCCCACACCTTGTGTGTTGGGGCAGAGATGCAGTCGTCCTGCCAGGCAGTTACGGCAACGCCCACAGACAATGTGACCCTCGCCTGAGACGATGTCGCCAATGGCAAGCCCCGTGACATTGGCACCGATTTCAACAATTTCCCCCGCGTATTCATGGCCGCTGATCATTGGGATGGGAATCGTTTTTTGAGCCCATTGGTCCCAGTTATAGATATGCACATCAGTGCCGCATATTGCGGTTTTATGGATCTTGATGAGCACCTCGTTCCCCGCAATTTCTGGGATCGGGACATCTTCAAGCCACAAACCTTCTTCGGCGTATTTTTTTACGAGTGCTTTCATCGAACGAGTCCAGTAAGGCAGAGGTTGTCTAGAGGTTTTATGCGCTTAAAGTCGCTTTGGATGACTTTGAGCCGCTTGTCGTTCTTGGTTGCTGCGAGAGCTTCAATATCCGCCTACTGTATGACGGCTCGTGCATTGACGATACTCCCGCATAGGGTGATATCGTTCCTGTGTCGAGCAAAAACAAGAACTGAGTGAGGCGATGATGCTGGATCTAGATCAAGAGAAGATAGCGCTTGCCGCCGCCTTTCGGTGGGCGGCACGGCTTAACTTTCACGAGGCGGTGGCTAACCACTTCTCGCTCGCGCTCAATGCGGACGGCACCCGGTTCTTAATGAACCCCAACCAGCGCCATTTTTCACGTATTAAAGCCAGCGACATTATCGAAGTTGATGCCAATGACCCCAATGCACTCAGTGGACCCGACGCCCCGGATATCACGGCGTGGGGATTGCATGGTGGCATTCATAGACACTGTCCACACGCACGTTGCGTCATGCATGTGCACTCTAATTACGCCACTGTGCTGGCCTCACTCTCCGACAGTCGCCTGCTGCCTGTCGATCAGAACTCCGCCATGTTCTTCAACCGCTACGTCATTGATGAGCATTATGGTGGCCTGGCCTTAGAGGATGAGGGCAATCGGTGTGCGGCACTCCTGACTGACCCCAAAAAGAAGGTCATGATCATGGGCAACCACGGTATCTTGGTCATTGGAACAACGGTGGCGGAGACCTTTAACCGTCTCTACTACTTCGAGCGCGCTGCGAGTACTTACGTCCAAGCGTTGCAGACCGGGCAGCCACTGCGTGTGCTCTCTGACGAAGTGGCAGAGAAAACCGCGCAACAGCTAGAAGCCTACCCCGAGCAAGATGAACGGCACTTTTTTGAGCTTCAAGCGATCTTGAATGCGGAGGGATCAGATTACGCCCAGTGACGGCGAAGGTCGCCTTGACGAGACTGTATATCGGTTTGACGCGCAGGCGCGCAAAACGTCGCTTATCAGCCCATCACAAACAGGTTTCTCGTGTTCGAGCAGATGCGCCTGAGCGACTCAGCGCAAGCGTTACACACCAAAGACGCGCCTGAAGTTATTCACGTAAAAGTTATCGAGCGTGCAAGCATTGTGATTTGCTAAAAACGCATCGAACGAACCGAGCGGGTCTTTACCACCCTCAATATGCGGATAGTCGCTTGCGAACATGTACAGCTCGGAGTTTGAGTGCGCGATTAACGTGCCCACATCCTCAAAAGGGAAGGCGGTGAACCCCATTTGCTCTGTGATTTGCTCCGATGGTTTGCGCGACATGGAGGCAAGTTCAGGCTGGACACGGCTAAATGCGTGAACGGTGTTATCCAATATTTTCAAAAAAGAGGGCACCCAAGACGCGCCGAGTTCAACGGCTGCGCCTCTCAGCTTTCGGTGACGCTCAAAGACACCACTGAGCACCATGGCACTGATGAATCGTTCGGCCGCATGGTGAAGCACTGAATAGTCCAGCGCCCTGACGTTTTCACCCCCGTCAAATGCGTCTTTGGGCAACGGCTTTCCGTTGTTAAACCAGGCCGGATCAATGTGATAGTCACTGCCGCCAATATGAATCAAAAAGGGTACACCACTCTCTGCCAGCCTTGCCCAAAACGCGTCAAAATCGGGGTGTCCGGGCGATTTGTCGCCACAGATGCGGTGCGGCACCCAAATGCCGCCCATTCCTGACTGCAGGGCAAACTCGAGCTCCTGCACGGCGAGGTCTGGCTCGTCCAGCGAAATACAGGCCATTCCCATGAGGCGCTCATCATCGCCGCAAAAAGCGGTCATGGCGCGTGTGTGCGCGCGAACTGCACCGTATTTAACGCGTGTGCTCAGTTTTGTAGAAAATGGCGCTCTGGCAGACAGTGTTGAGAAGATGATTTGTTTTTTGAAGCCCAGCATATCCAGCGCTTGCGAGCGATGCCGCCCGTCAAATGCACCGAGTGCTTGAATTTCTTTTGACTGTGCGATCAGCCCGTCGCCCAAGGAGCGCAGGTGATTCAGGTGTTCGTCTGAATGTTTGCCGCCTTGACCGACCAGCACCGCGACTTCCTCTTCGGTGACGCTGGAGGCCGAGTAACTGGTCAGTGGAATCTGGTCGCGAATATCCGGGTCAGCGAAATCGCGTAAGTGCGTGGGCAACTCCATGATGTGCCCGTCTGCATCGTAGATGGCTCTGTCGCCCGCGTAGGTCATATCGCTCGCCTCTTTTGTGATTGTTACGCTGTTATTGCTAGGCGCCTCGATTGAGTAGCCACTGTTTATTAACTGCCCGGTCAGTGTAACGACAGTTCAGGCGCGGGTGCAAAAACCGGCGCCCCGGCGTCTTCATGTGTCAATGGGGCGCCGTCTTGAGGTAGTCTCTGGGACCTCGTTGATTAATCCTTCACGCTCACAAAACGTTGGCAGCTTTGGAGTCGATATGGATCCCTTAAGTCAGGCGGTGCTGGGCTCAGTTGCGTCTCAGTCGATGCGCAGTAAAACCAGTCTAGTCAGGGTCGGCGTCATCGGTGCGCTGGCCGGAATGGCGCCCGATCTGGATGTGCTGATTCAATCCGCTACGGACCCACTGCTGTCACTGGAGTACCACCGACAGTTCACACATTCGCTACTCTTTATTCCGGTGGGTGCCGCCCTGTGTGCTTTGGCTTTCTGGCCTTTCGTCCGTCGACAGATGAGCTACTGGCAGGTTTGGCTCGTCGCGCTCGTGGGCTACGCCACTCACGGCTTGCTCGACGCCTGCACGACCTACGGCACGATGTTACTTTGGCCATTTTCTGATACGCGTATTGCGTGGAGTAACATCTCGGTTGTTGATCCGTTATTCACGCTGCCTTTACTGGCTGCGGTGGTGCTGGCTGGGATTAAACAGTCAGCCCTCACTGCGCGTCTGGGCATGTTGTGGGGATTGCTGTATCTCGCGTTCGGACTGGTGCAGCAGGATCGAGCGACGACGGCGGGCGAAGCGCTCGCAGCGAGCCGAGGACACGACTCGGCGGTTGTTTCATCTAAGCCAAGCTTTGGCAATATCTTGCTCTGGAAAGTCATTTACGAGCACAACGATCGGTATTACGTCGACGCGGTTCGGGTCGCCACGGATATCCAGCTACTCGAAGGCGATAATGTTGCTCGGCTCAATATCGAGACGCATTTTCCCTGGCTGGATGCCGAGTCACAACAAGCGGAAGATTTAGAGCGCTTTCGTTGGTTTTCTAGAGACTATTTGGCGGTTGATGAAGACGACCCTGAGTTCGTCGTGGACATGCGGTATTCCCTGCTACCCAACGAGATCAAGGGCCTGTGGGGTATTCGTTTGGACGCGACATCGAGCCAAGACCAGCACGTCGAATGGACCACAAGGCGCAGCGCAGGCGCGGAGCGATTTGATGAGCTGTTTGGCTTACTGGCGGGCCACGATGAACGGCTAATCGATCTGCCTCAGGCACTTCGCCATAATACGGCCAAGATAAGGCCCTCTGGCGTCTCAAACTGAGCCGAGGGGGAATAATAAGCAGTCGTCATACTGAGCCGGCCTGTTGAGTCCCGGCACTATCGAACCGCTGTATAAGCCAGGCCGTGTTAAAAAGGTAAGGCTGTGCAGTTCCCGGGGAGAGCGTTCCCGTCAAAGGCGTTCTTGGCAAAGGGAACAGAGTCTTTCAAGGAGTGATTCAGTACGCTCAAGTGGTCGAGCGAACGGTAGGTGTGAGCGGATACGTGGGTGCCTGCGCTGCACGCCGCTTTCATGAGCTGGAATTGCATTCGTGGTGGGGTGTCGACGTCCGCTAACCCTGTGCCAATAAAGAGCGGGGCGGCGAGGGTCAGCGTGGGAAATCCCATGTACGCATAGGCAGCTTCAATACTCATCTCTCTGCTCGTTTCGAAGACGTCATTGTAGGTGAGACCCAGCTGGCTGATTTTCTTACGAATGTCGCGATTACACTCGGACGCCACCTCACGGGCGAGCGGTAGTGCGTTGGGTTTTAGGTGCTGGGCGGCGTCAAATGTGGGGTCAACGTACTCGAGTAGCGATAGGACTAGGAAGTTATAACCGAGCTTCGGGTCAACCGCGTCTCTTGGTCTGGCGTGCCGGAGTGCGCGAACGGCTTCAGGCGAAAAGTACGGCACACCGGTTGCGACAACGCCACGAATATCGAGTTCAGGGGCATAGGCTGGCCAATAGCCTGCGGTGGCAATGGCCGCCCCCGCTCCTTGTGACTGACCCGCTAATACCACCTTTTTCGAGACGGGGAAGTCACTGCCTTGAACGGCTCTGATGATGTCCAAATTGCTGTAGGCCTCGGGTTGTGTGGCCATATAAGGATGTATGCCTCGAGTGCCTAGGCCTTGATAGTCCGAGGCTACAATGGCGAAGCCCTGCTCCAGCCAGTGTGCTAAATGCGTCTGATGAAACGGCACATAACCCGTCCACGTTGGCGCGCAATGATCGGCTATGCCAACCGTACCGTGAGACCACAGTAGTAGTGGCCAACCTCCATCGGGTGCTTGGCCTGGCGGTAAAAAGAGAGCCCCCGATACCACAATGGGCGCACTCTCCTTGATGCCGTCTGTCGATGTATAAAGCAGTCGCATGCTGACTGCCGCGCCCGGTACTGACTGATGCGGGCTCAACGGCTCTTGATTAAGGAGTAGGCCCACATTCTGAGGTAAAGTCCCGCGGTGGGTGTAGAACTCTGAGACACCGCCGTCACCGACCACGGCCCTTGTTTTTTCAGACAAGGTGCCGGGCATCAAATCGACAGACTGGTGCGCGCAGCTTATCAGTGAGACGGATAACATGAGTGCGATAATGAGGATCTTAGGCATCTGCTCTCCAGCCGGGCCAATAAATGCGGAACGAAAGTATATAAGATCAGCGAGTGCGAGGCGTGTCTCTTGGTCCCAGCAGAATGCCCATAAGGTGGTTGGTGCGCGGGCACCAAATACACCAATATAATAAAAGACCCAGCGTCAAAAGCCTTATTGCGCTCGTTTACTGTGCGCTTCAGAGCGTCCAACGCACGTCTCCCAGGCACCTATGTCGCGGTCAAGGTCGCCTGGTGAAACGACGCTGAGACTCTCAACTTCCCACCCTCAATCATCGGTCTGACTTTGCATACCTTGACTCCCATCAAGGTGCTCTTCACCAAACGATTTCAGCGCGCGCAGAACAGGCTTTAAGGCCTTGCCGAGCTCCGTGGGCACATACTCATAGCGGGTTGGCCGGGTTTGATAGGGCACCTTGGCTAGGAGCCCCCACCCGACTAATTTGCGCAGTCGATCGCTTAAGAGATTGGTCGGAATATGCTCCCGGCTCGAACAAAAGTCGGCAAAGGTGCGACCGTTTAGGAACAGCGCGTCTCGCATAATGAGCAAGGTCCATCGGTCTCCCATAAGGTCTAACGACCGAGAAATTGGGCAGGGTGATCGGTGCTCGATAATGGGCGTCTTAGATTCAGACGTCATGATGCACTCTGGCCTCGTCGAAAGGCCCCCAACTTCAGGGCACTAACCATAATAATGCCGTAGATGGCCATGCCGAATGCT
>Ga0209251_1001042_pt1 | contig 22698 bp, 23 predicted proteins | sample SaaInlV_100m_DNA_6_FD_184665 | JGI IMG/M metagenome (GOLD analysis project Ga0209251, IMG submission 184665) | Marine microbial communities from expanding oxygen minimum zones in the Saanich Inlet - Saanich Inlet SI073_LV_10m_DNA (SPAdes) (version 2) | ecosystem: Environmental > Aquatic > Marine... | reverse complement strand
TCGTTTTGACGCTCCATGAATTAACTATCAGATGCTCGGACCGTAGGGAGCACTGCTCAGTGATGCTTGCTTCATGAACCGCATCTTTACGCCCCGTCAGGCTTCGTTACGTCCAGCAATAGAAGCCTGTCGTGCTCGGCCTCCAGCGGCCCATTCTTTGAGGCGCTCCAGTGATTCGCTGGCGGTGCGGGAGAGGGGGATCAGTTGAGATGCTGCTCGAATTAAATCTGTCTCGCTGAGTTCACGGTGTTCGGCGAAGGCCAAATGCATGGCTTCAATCACCGTTTGCTCGAGTTCGGCTCCAGAAAACCCTTCACAGCGACTCACAACGGTTTCCAGTGGAAGAGTCACGCCTGGACGACGTTGTTTTAAGTGGAGCTCAAGGATGCTGTTTCGTTCGCTTTCGCTTGGTAAATCCAGCAGAAAGATTTCATCGAAACGCCCTTTGCGCAGCAGTTCTGGTGGAAGTTGATCCACCCCATTGGCGGTGGCAACAACGAAAACAGGAGAGCGTTTTTCGGCCATCCATGTGAGCACATTGGCCAGCACCCGTTGACTCGTGCCGCCGTCGCTTCGGCCATCGCCGCCAAAGCCCTTTTCAATTTCATCGATCCACAGGACACAAGGTGCCATGGCTTCGGCGAGCTGGATCATGTCTCGGGTGCGCGCTTCACTCGCACCAACCAATCCAGCAAAGAGCCGCCCGACGTCGAGACGCAGTAAAGGCATCGACCAGCTGCGGGCGATGGCCTTTGCAGTGAGGGATTTTCCGGTTCCCTGAGGGCCAACCAAAAGGACTCCTCTCGGCAGAGGAAGTCCAAAGCGTCGTGCCTCCTCAGAGAAGGCGCGATGTCGCTGTTGAAGCCAGCTCTTGAGAGAATCGTGGCCGCCGATGGCTTCGGTGCCTGAATCGCTGCGGCAGAACTCCAATACCTCACTTCGGGCGATGGCCTGACGTTTTTCCTCCAGAACCTCCGCAAGATCCTCTGCGCCGATGCTGCCGCGTCGAGCAAGGGCACGCGCTGCGACCTGACGAACACGCATCTCACTAAGACCACTACAGGCCTGGGTGAGCTCATCAAGAACAGCAGGCTCGAGGGAACTTCCGCTGTTTAAACCGATGCTGCTGATGAGCTGACGGAGGTCATCGGCATCTGGTAGCGGAAGGTCCAGCAACGTCAGCGCTTCGTCGAGATCCGCTGGGGGCGTCCACTGCCCGGAGCAGAGAATCAAGTTATGGGGAGTGCTGCGTAGTGACGTTTCGAGGTTCCGCAGCATCCTCGCCACGCCAGGGTCATCACAGAATCTGTGAAAGTCCTTCGCCAGAAGCAGGGTGGGACGACTTGGATCGAGATTCTGCAACCACTGCAACATGGCCATTGGTTGACGACTACCGACTCCCTCTGCGTTCAACGTGCCGCTCAGGCCATCGATGAAGTTCCAACTGGTCAGCTGACTCTGTAAACGGACTGCGGCCTGGCTTAACAGGGTTTCAACCCGAACCTCTTCGCTACTTCGAATCCAGATCAGCGGTGTTCGCGCTCGAATCAGAAGATCAAGTTGATGACTCCAGTCCGTACTGCTCATGGGTCACTAAGGCGCCGCAGCGCTTCCCAACGTGGATCTGTCGGTGGCTCGAGGTTGGCGACAATCTCTTGATTAAATGTTGGCGCTCCAGGGCACGACTCACCGCAGTCGTTCACAACGGGTAGCTGCAAATTCAGTTGCTCGAAAGCCCATTGCTGGGGATCGAAATTACCGCGTGGGTCGAGGGTCTCGACGAGTCCCTCCAGTTCGGAGATCTCCTCGGATAACTGCAATTGGTCTTCTGTTGGTGGTTGGTCGCCCAACCAGATCAGCTCAGAAGGGGAGGACGACAACTGATGATTGAACTGTCCAAGGCAACGGTCACAGCTAAGAGTCACGATTGTGCTGAGCTCTGCTTCCACAGCAAGCACATTGCCGCGATGTTCAGCCTGGATCTCACCGCGCACGGGTGTTAACGACGGAAGAGCATCGAGATGACCCTCAAACTCCCATGTTTTTGGACTGCCAAGGGCCCGTAGCTCTTGAAGAGCAACTGGCTCCAGCTCTGGGATCATTTGCCGCCTTTGGGTTCGAAGGGCAGTCGTGAGTCACTCGAGCCACCAGCTGTTGCCGTTGCCGTCACTGTTTGTTGAGACGCCTGCTGATCAAGAATCTTTTGCAAGTTCTCAGGCAAGGCTTCTTTCGTGAGGATGAACGTTTGTAGGGCTTGGAAAATATTGGCGATCACCATGTAGAGCAACACTCCAGCTGGTAGTGGGAAAAACAGGAACATTCCCGTAATCATCACCGGGGTGATTTTATTGGCGGTGGCCTGTTGGGGGTTCGCTGGCATTCCCATGCCGGATAGCAACTGAGAAAGGAACAGCGTTAAGCCGAATCCACCCACCAGAATTGCGATATCCCAGTTGACGGCTCCGTCGGCATAGAAGCCCACCTGTCCGAGGGCTTTGATGAATAAGAAGCCGCTGCGGGCTGCTAATCCAGGAATTTTGGCTTCGACAGTGGCGTCACCGGCAGCGATCGCTGTGATGGTTCCGTCTTCCGTGACACGGACGATGTCATCACCCTTCGTGACGGACCAGGCTGGGGAGAATTTCCCAGGGTTCTCAAGTTCCGTGAGAACGTCGGAAAAGGCTCTCCCGTCTTTGGTGTGCAAATTGACGCTGGCTGACTCCCCGACGCCAATTTTGGTGCCCCTGGGCAGGCTTGCGATTACGGGGACGTGATCGGTTTCACCGATAAAAATTGAGTGACTGGCACTGTTGAAGGGTTTAGGTTCAACGGCTGCGATTTGATCAGCCGGAAGCACCTTCATGTTCAGCGTGTAGGGCACATCCGCAAAGGGTGATCCCCGGAGGGTTGCGAACAATGCGAAGAGGATCGGCATCTGCACCAGCAGTGGCAAGCAACCTGCGAGGGGGCTGCCGAACTCCTTCATGACTTTGCCGAGTTCCTCCTGTTGCTTCTGTGGATTGCTCGCGTAACGGGCTTTGATATCGGCTTGCCGCTTTTGCATCACGGGTTGCGCGATCCGCATCCGTCGAGCGCTACGAATCGATCCAGCACTTAGGGGATAAAGCGCCACTCGAATCACCAGCGTCAAAGCCACGATGGCCAAGCCGTAGCTGGGAACCAATCCGTAGAAAAAATCCAGGATTGGAATGAGAAGGTTGTCGGAGATGTATCCGATCACGTTGAGAAACCCGGGGTTGGTGACGTTCTGACGCCAGTGTGCACGAACAGGTGGTTAGACGGCGAAGCCTTCGACCGACTTGTCAGTTGATGTGGATGAACGCTTGTTGATGCGTTCAAGGATGTAGGCCTCCACTTCCCTGAATCGGGGCAAGGAGCGCATCTCCAGTCGCGCACCGTCGTTCAGAACGAGCACCATGTCGCCCCAGGCACCAAAGCCCCTCGGGACGGTTCTTACTTCGCTGATTTGGGAATACACCACTTGAGTTTTGTCGTTCCCCATCCATCCACCACAAACTGAGATGCGCCGGCTTGTAATCCGAAAGCGAAGCCAAACGGCTCGAACAATGGCTCCAATCGTGAACGGCAAGCCAATCAAGGTGAAGCCCAGCAGCACATTCAGGATGAGATCTCCCTTCGCTGGACCGCCCTCGTAGTGAACGTCTTCCTGGATCGTGGTCATCGTTCCAGACCTGCAATTTTCAAGAGACTGTCGCATTCTTCGAGCAATTGCGCGGGTTCGGCTTCCGCGGCATCGGGTCGGAGGCTGAATAACAACCATGTCCCCGCCAAATCGGTGCGCTGTTCGAGGCGTTGTCGAAGGTGGTTATGCAGCAAGCGTCTGAGGCGGTTGCGACGCACAGCTCGCTTGCTCACTTTGTTACTGATCACCAAGGCACAGCGGCAAGTTGTGTCGTGTTGACTGCGAAGCTCCGATCGAAGCAAAGTCCGATCTCGCTTGATTTGGCGAAGCACCATCCATTTGCCGTGGTGACGACGTTGAGAACGATGTAAACGGCTGAAGCATCGATGTCCACGCAAACGCATGGAAGCTGGAAGCACCATCAGCCAACTAGCCAACTATGGATAAAGCTCATTCGAATGAGGCGAAGTCATCGCATTCACCTCATCAACCCTCAGGCAGTCGCTGGGATTAAACGGCTAGACGAGTCCGTCCCCGTTTCCGCCGGGTGCGAATCACCCGACGTCCGGTATGGGACCGCATGCGAACACGAAATCCTGAAACCCGCTTTCTTTTACGGCTTGTTCCACCGAGAGTGCGCTTTGTCATATGGGTTGTTTGGCGTCCGGCCGATCTGAGCTAACGATTTTATCAGTCAGTCCATGTCGATCAGCCAACTGCCGACGTAACCAGACATTGGGACGTCGCCAGGAGCTTGGATCAAGGCGTTGAGTTGATACATCCGCTTCCCTTTGGGGTTGAACAGCTTGATGCGGAGCGAATAGTCCCCCTCCATGGGCACGGGCTGGTCGGGGAACACTTCGATGGCTGTTTGATCCTCGTTCACCTCGATGGTGGCGGGAACCTCTTCAAGGCACTTTGAGCGACTCATCATGCTGCCCCGAGATGTGCGGCAGAGGGACATGCGTTCTGGTTTGAGTTTGGCGTCGAAAAAGTCAGGCACCGTCACCGTCAACTTGAGCATGGCTGTCTTGCGATCTTTTTCTCGGAGGGTGAGATACCAATCGGCGCGGTCGTCCTGAAGCGCAGAGGTTTGGTAGTAGTACAGCTTCTTGTAACCATCGTTGTTATCCCAGCGAAACTCCATAAGGCCCGACGTGCCTTGAGCGGTTGAGGGAGTTGGTGCGGTGCTGCTCAGGCATGCTCCAACCAGCAGTGCACTCGCGGTCGCTGCGCATGGCATGAGGCGTTGCAGAAGCGAACGGGGCATGGGGTAACGCTTTGTATTTCTCTAATTCTCCTGAGTCCAGCCACAGGGCGACGCCTTTAGGGGTCGGCGTCTCATCTGTCAGTTGTAACGAGATCTGTCCGGGCGTAAGCGTTGAGCCTCGCTCCGATAGGGGTGTCTGGGCTCTCGTGTGGGTGGCATCCAGGCGTGAGCCAGGACTCGGATGCAGCGTTCAAGATCTCCTTGAACGGCCATTTGCTGGCAATCCAACAGGGCAACGCCGTCCCAACCAGGACGTTGACGGGCCATGGCTGCAGGGAAACAGGCGTCGAGATCGGCTGTGACTGAAAACGTCACTGAAACGATTTGTTCAGGGGATAAGTCGTTCTCTTCGACGAGGGCGTCAATCAGGTCGCGAACGGCGGATTGAATGGCTGCTGTGGTGTTGGCAGCGCTTGTTGTTGCTCCTCGAAGGCCGACCAATTTCAGTGTGGTGTCGCTCATGGGCGATACAGCCAAAGCACCTGACCACTCCCCATGAGCTCCATCGTTAGCCATTGCTGAAGTTGGCTGAACAGCTGAGAGCCCGGTAGCAAGTTGCTCACTTTGCGGCGAGGTTTCCCCAGGGTGATCGGTCGAATGTCGTCTTGATCCAGGTCTGCCAGCTGGGCGGCTAAACGGAGTGCATGGTCTTCGTCACCTAGTTCATCCACTAGACCAAGCGATAACGCCTGTTCTCCACTGAAAACTCTTCCGTCTGCAAAGGTTTTCACCGTCTCCTCGGTGAGGTTTCGCCCTTTCGCTACAACGCCCACAAATTGGCTGTAGCTGCTGTCGATTAAGCCTTGAAGGAGGGCGCGTTCCTCAGGATTCAGTGCTCGATCGGGGGACAAGATGTCTTTAAATTTCCCGCTCTTCACGGTGTCAAAGCGAATGCCGATGCGTTCAAACACGCGGGACAGATCATTGCCCCGCAAGATCACGCCAATCGAGCCGGTAATCGTGCCTGGATTTGACACAATTTTTTCCGCGCCCACACCGATGTAGACCCCGCCAGAAGCGGAAATATTGCCGAAGCTGGCCACCACGCGACAGCCCTTTTCCCTCAGTCTCAGCAGCGCCGCATGGATTTCCTGGCTGTCGCCAACCGTGCCACCAGGACTGTCAATTCGTAGAAGAAGTGCGGGGAATTCACGCCGCTTCACCTCCAGTAGAGCCTTGAGAACGCGCTGTCGTGTGGCGCCGTTAATCGGTCCCTCCACAACAATGCGCGCCATTCGGCGGTGTGATTTTCGGCGGAGGGGCCAGATCATGTCGCGCAGGTCTAGACACCATGATCTTAAAAAGAGGCCTTCGAGCGTTCTTCATGCCGTCCATTTGGCTCTGGCTGCTGATGGTGTTGCCCTTCGCTCTATGGGGCACCGCCATGACAGCGATGGCACCGCTTTTGGCGACAGGTGGGCCATGGCTTGTTGCGGGATTACGGCTTTTCCCTGCGGGCTTGGTTCTTCTGTTGTGGGTTGCTTGGACGGGACGATCCGTCTGGATTGATGGCCGCGATTGGGGCTGGTTTGCCCTATTCACTGTGGTGGATGCCTGCTTGTTTCAAGGCCTTTTGGCCATTGGTCTGGATGGAACCGGTGCTGGCCTCGGGTCGGTCTTGATCGATTCGCAGCCGTTGCTTGTGGCTCTCTTGGCGCGAGGGTTATTTGCTGAGTTGATCAACCCTGTCGGCTGGGTTGGCCTGGGTCTTGGCTTAGCTGGAATTTTTTGTCTCGGGGTTCCTGGCGAATTTCTCAACCATTGGTGGTTGTTGGCTGATCCCCCAGCCGTTCAGCAGTTGTTGCAGCCTGGCGAAGTTTGGATGTTGCTTGCCTCTCTCGCCATGGCCATCGGGACTGTTCTCATACGCTTCGCATCGCGTCACAGTGATCCCGTCGCCGTAACCGCTTGGCACATGGTCTTGGGAGGGATTCCTTTGCTCCTTTTATTCGGCTTTGAAAATGGTGTAGAGCCCATCGGATGGTCTGTTGCCGACTGGGGCCGGATGGGATTTGCAAGTTTGTTGGGCAGTGCTTTGGCCTATGGGCTCTTTTTTTGGTTTGCCAATCGCCGAGACCTCACAAGCTTCAGCAGCTTGGGATTCTTGACGCCGGTTTTTGCCTTGGCGACGGGCGGCTGGCTGTTGGACGAGCGTTTGGATCCATTGCAGTGGGTCGGCGTGATGTTGGTCTTGTTGTCGGTGATCTGCGTGAGTCAGCGTCGCCGGCTGTGGGAACCCACTCCCGAACTTTCCTCTTAAACGGTTTCGATGCCTGTGCGTTCCCTTCAGCTTGTGCTGGTGAATACCCCCATCGGTGCTCTTGGGAGTGGCCGCGGAGGGGGCGTGGAACTCACTCTTGCCTCGCTGATCCAGGGATTGGTGCGTCAAAACCATCGTGTAACCCTCGTTTCAGCCAAAGGATCGACGCTCCCTTCCGGATGCACCGGCGCGACCCTGGTGGAGGTGGAGGGTGTTGATCAACCCAGCTGGCAGCACGCTGATCCCGATGCTCCGGTTTCGATTCCAAGGAATGGGTTGTTGCCAGCGTTGTGGGAGGCGGCTTTACACCATGGGACGAGTGCGGATGCAGTGATCAACTGCGGTTACGACTGGCTTCCGCTTTGGCTCACGCCTTGGGTTCAACCCCGCCTTTTTCATTTGATCAGCATGGGGGATGTGGCCCACGTGATGCGTGAGGCCATTGAATCTGTGGCCTCCAGTCACCCCCAACGATTGGCCTTTCATACCCACCGTCAAGCTGCAGATTTTCAGCTTCCTGGAACCGCAAGAGTGGTAGGGAATGGGTTTGATCTCAGCCGTTACTCCTTGCAACCGTCCTGTGATGGCCCCTTGGGCTGGGCCGGGCGCATCGCTCCAGAAAAAGGATTGGAGGATGCGGCTCGCGCCGCCGCTGCTCTTGGCGAGTCGCTGCTGGTGTGGGGCTTGCGCGAAGACCCTGCCTACGCCGCTGCTGTAGAAGCGATGGTTCCGTCTGGAACGATCCAGTGGAGGGGATTTCAGCCCACCCATGCGTTGCAGCAGCAGTTGGGTTCCTGCCGTGCCCTAATCAATACACCCAAGTGGAACGAGGCATACGGGAATGTGGTGGTGGAGGCTTTGGCCTGTGGAGTCCCAGTGGTGGCCTATGACCGCGGCGGACCTGGGGAGCTCGTCATCTCTGGTGAAACCGGTTGGCTAGTGCCGCCAGACGACGTGCAAGCGCTCGTGACAGCGTTGCGTCATGTCGATCAAATTGACCGTTTTCAATGTCGAGCGTGGGCGGAAAGGAATGCCACATGCGAGGTCTTCAGCGCTCGGGTGGACGCCTGGATTCGTGATGGATTGGAGGCAGATGTCAGCATCAGTTAGATGCATGGAAGGGCCTTGCCGGTGACTGTGTCCTGCCGCCAGCGACGACAGGTCCTTGCGTTAGTGCTTGCTCTTGGGGTGTTGATCACCCTGTGGGGCCTTGGTGCGACTGGGGTGATGGACGAGACGCCGCCTTTGTTTGCTGCGGCTGGACGTGCCATGGCTGAAACGGGTGATTGGCTGACCCCACGAGTGAATGGTTTGCCGCGATACGACAAGCCGCCTCTTGTGTATTGGCTGATGGGGCTTGGCTATTCCTTGCCAATGCGTGATGTCTGGGATCCGCTGGGGAGTTGGGCTGCGCGGTTGCCATCGGCCCTGGCTTCGATCGCGCTGATGGTCACCCTTGCGGACACCCTGCTGCGTTGGCCTCAGCCAGATGATGAGCGGCCAAGGGCAACAGCTGTGATCTCAGCCCTTGCCTTCGGGTTGTCCCCCCTTGTCTTGGTGTGGAGTCGGACGGCCGTTAGTGATTCGTTGTTGTGTGGATTGCTGGGGATCAGCTTGCTGTTGCAGTGGAGACGGTTTGCCGATCCAATCCATGAGTCCTGGTGGCCTGCATGGATTGTTCTTGGGTTCGCCGTGCTGGTGAAAGGACCTGTGGCCGTTGTGTTGTCTGGTTTGGCGTTGCTTTTGTTCAGTGCTTTACGACGCGACCTGCAAACCCCTTGGAGGCGCTTGCGTCCGCTGCCAGGTTTGTTGATCACAGCCCTGATCAGTCTTCCTTGGTACGCGCTTGAACTTTGGGTCGAGGGACAAGCCTTCTGGGACAGCTTTTTTGGATATCACAACCTCCAGCGCTTTACCTCGGTTGTGAATGACCATCTCCAGCCGTGGTGGTTTTTCGGGCCGGTGATGGTGGTGGCGGCGTTGCCTTTTACTCCTTTGCTGTTGCTTGGGTTGGCTCGAGTGCCGCGATGGCGGGTGCCTTCTGAGCACTCACTTCAGCAATTTGCGTCCTGTTGGTTGGTGGCCGTTTTGCTGTTATTTACCGCAGCAGCCACCAAACTTCCGAGTTACTGGTTGCCGGCAACTCCAGCAGCGGCGCTTCTGATCGCACTGGCGACGACACGTCGAGACCGTCTGCAACGTTGGGCTTGGGGCGCCTCGATTGGATTGGTGGCTTGCTTGGCCGTCATTTTTTGGTTGTCACCGGTGTGGGTTGTTTGGATTCGTGATCCCGAGATGCCCAGCCTTGCTTCCGATCTCTTGGGCAGCGGTTTGGTTTGGCGAGCAGCGTTTTGGTTCAGTGTCGCGGCGGTGTTGAGCGCTGTGGTGTTGATCCAGCGCAAATCGGCAGCGATCGGCTTGCTCAGCATGCAAATTCCTTTGCTGTTGTTTCATGTCAGCGCCTTAATTCCGATCGCGGAACTGGCGGATCAACTTCGTCAGGTTCCGGTGAGGCAAGTTGCGGACCAGATGAAGACGCAACACCGTCCAGGCGAACCCTTGGCGATGGTTGGTGCCATGAAGCCATCACTGCATTTCTATACAGGCCAAGTGATTGTTTTTGAGGGGCGTTCCGACGGGGCCTTGGTGAACTTGGCGGATCGATTGGCCAATGAACAACGCCGAGGCTGGGTTGGGCATCCCCTTGGAACGAAGGAGGCCTCCGACACCGTTTTGATTGCTATCGATCGAGGGACGTCTTCTCAAGACCATTGGCTTGGTCTTAGCCCGATTGATCTCGGTCGTTTTGGGATCTACAACCTCTGGCGGGTTGATCGGAAGCGTTTGGAACAGCGAGCTGATGCGTTGAAAGTCAATGGAGTTGAGCCGGACTGGCGTCAGCCCAGACCCGAGCGATTTTGATCGGGATCCAGGGGCTCTGAGAGTTGCTCAGCGAGCTTTTGACGGTGGCAAAACCCGCAGTGCTCCCACAACTTGATTTCTCCATTCGGAGCCGGTCTCTGGCAACTGGGGCATGTCCCCATTCCGTGGACATCGATTCGGCTCGGGTGTCGCGCCCAAATGGTGGCTTCGTCTTCAAGTTGAGGCGAAGCGATGGCGTGATGTTGTTGGATACGCAAGTCCCGAATGGCATGGCCAGCTCTGGTGAGTGCGCTCAGGAGCTGGGGGCGGTTGTAGAGAAGAGCCTGTCGCCATTGAGGATGACTGGCACCGACGGTGAGGATGCCGCGCTGGAGTGCCAGGGGCCTGCAATGGGGTGCGAGGCGCTCTCCAGCAATCGATGGCCAGTCTTGCCAAAGGGCCGCTAGATGGTCATCACGACGCCAGTCCCGCTGCAGTGAACCAAGGCAATTTTTGAGTTGCTCAGGGCTCTTTCTCTGGGGCGCCTGGAGCAACTCCAGGCCAGGAAGACGTCGACGCTGGGAATCGGGAGCCACTGCCATCCCAAGACCTTAGGCAGAGAAATGCTTCAGATCTCGCTAATCTCCAGCCGGATCCTTCTTCTCGCAATGGGTTTCTTCAATCGGCTGAGCCGACTGGTTCGTGCCAATGCCAACGCCGCTGTCAGTGGCATGGAGGATCCGGTCAAGATCCTGGATCAGTCGGTCGCGGACATGCAGTCCGATTTGGTCAAATTGCGCCAAGCGGTTGCGTTGGCGATCGCGAGCCAGAAGCGTCTCAGTAACCAATCGGAACAGGCTGAAGCCCAAGCGAAAACGTGGTACGAGCGGGCTGAGCTTGCCTTGAAAAAAGGTGAAGAAGACCTAGCGCGTGAGGCGCTAACCCGCCGTAAGACGTTCCAAGAAACGGCGACATCCCTGGGAGCCCAAGTCCAGTCCCAAGTGGGTCAAGTGGACACGCTCAAAAAAAGTCTGGTGGCTTTGGAGGGAAAAATTGCCGAGGCCAAGACCAAAAAAGACATGCTCAAGGCTCGTGCTCAGGCGGCTCAGGCCCAGCAGCAACTTCAAAGTGCAGTTGGAAGCATCGGCACCAATTCAGCCATGGCTGCCTTTGAGCGGATGGAGGAAAAAGTCGAGGCAATGGAGGCCACAGGGCAAGCTGCCGCCGAGTTGGCGGGAACGGATCTCGAGAGTCAATTCGCAGCCTTAGAGGGTGGCAATGATGTGGATGACGATCTGGAAGCTCTGCGAAACCAACTCAAAGGTGGTCCGGAGGCGGTAGCACTCCCAGCGGCGGAGGCTTCAGACCAGGTCAAGCCGGTGCAAGTGGAAGAAGTCGACGCTGACCTCGAGGATCTGAAGCGTTCCATCGACAAGCTTTGATTTGCACGGTTTTTTCTGGGGAGCTCCATAACATTGGTTGAGTCACTGATTTGTCTTGGCGCCCTCAGTTGTTGATTTCACGGATGCCGGTTTTGAAACGGAGGTGTTGAAAGCTTCCGGCACCGTGTTGGTGGATTTTTGGGCCCCCTGGTGTGGCCCTTGTCGTCTGATCGCTCCCTTGATGACTTGGGCGGCGGAAACCTATGGCGACCAGCTGAGGGTGGGAAAGATCGAGGTTGATGGAAATCCCTCAACGCGAGATGCGTACCAGGTTCAGGGGATTCCCACGTTGATTCTGTTCCGTGATGGGGAGCTGGTGGCGCGGCACGAAGGGGCGATCGCTAAGCCCCAACTTCAAGCCTTCCTGGATGCCAATCTCTAAACGGTTAAGTGCACTTGGCAGTGGTGTCTTCGCTCGAAGCGATGCTGCCAAGCAGACGTACAGAGAGACAACCTCACAGAGGGGCGGCCCAGCTCTGGTTGATCTTTCCATTGGATCTTCCGATCTCGCTCCACCAAAAGAGGTACTGCAGTCGATAGCCACAGCTGTTCTTCAGCCCTCCAGTACGAGTTACTGCCTCCAGGCAGGGGTCAAGCCCTTTCATCGAGCTGTTGCTGATTGGTGCCGGCAGCGTTTTGGAGTTGTCGTCGACCCCGACAGAGAAGTTCAACTCCTCGTGGGTTCTCAGGAAGGCACGGCTCATCTTCCTCTTGCCGTTCTGGACCATGGAGATGCGGCCCTGCATCTTGATCCCTGTTATCCATCGCATTCAGGGGGACTTCACCTGGCGGGTGCGGCGGTTCAGAAGCTTCCTCTCTCACAGGAACACAACTGGCGACCAGATTTGCAACGCATTCGAGCGTCGCAGTGGGATCAGTTGAAGTTGTTTGTGCTTGGTTATCCCCACAATCCAACCGCTCGCGTGGGCGATCAAGAGGATTTGAATCGAATCATGGGGTTGGGGACGCGGCATCAGCTCGTGATTGCTCACGACAATCCCTATGTGGATCTTGCCCTCGACGGCGTGGCTCCGACCTTGTTGCAGGCCAGCGGATGGAGGGACTGGGGCATTGAATTCTTCTCCTTGTCGAAGGGGTGGTGCCTCGGCGGTTTTCGTCTCGGTTTTGCCGTCGGAGCGGCACCGCTCATTGCAGCGTTACGGCAAACAAAGGCCGTCATTGATTTCAATCAGTCGCTCGCCTTGCAGCAGGGAGGAATTCAGGCTTTGCAAGAGTTTGCGCATTGGCCAGCACAGTTGCATCCAATTTTTCGGGAGCGTCGGGATCGTGTTGTGGATTTGCTCTCCAATCGGGGTTGGAACGTCGCCACTCCAGATATGGCCATGTATCTCTGGATGCCTTTGCCTGCTGCGGCCCTGGCCCGCGGTTGGTCTGATGAACAAACTGCGTCGGAATTACTGCAGCGCAGTGGTGTTGCCCTAACTCCAGGGTCTGGTTTTGGCAACGCGGGTCGCGATTGGTTGCGGATGGCATTGGTGCGACCCGTTGAGGAACTCGAACTGGCGGCCCAGCGACTGATGGATGCTTTGGATGAGTGAGCTCTGTCGACCAGGCCGCCGGGGTGGTCGAGTGATGTGGAATTACCGCCGTATGGCGGGGGCTGCTGCTCAGCCCTGGTTGCTGCGTTCAGTTCCGGTGTGCAGCAGCACGGAAGTGCTCCTGAATCGTTGGTTGAAAGGGCCGGTTGAGTTCGATCAGGCCTGTGCCGTGGTGGCGGCTCACCAACGTTGGGGCACGGGTCAGTGGGGACGACGCTGGTCATCACCGCGGGGTGGTGTTTGGCTCAGTGCCGCTCTTCCTTGGCAGGGGGAGGGATCAGGCCGTGCTGGCCTCTTGGGGTTAGCCGTTGCTGTGGCCTTCGCCGAACGCTTGGAGCGCCATGGCCTCCCTGTCCGGATCAAATGGCCCAATGATCTTGTTTTGTACGGCAGAAAGTTGGCGGGGTTACTGCCCAGCGTCGTTCAGCGTGGATCGAGGGTGCGCCTGCTCCGTATTGGCTTTGGCCTCAATATCTGCAATCCAGTGCCGGTCGAAGGCATTGCTCTTGATCAGCTCGAACGAGTTGGTTCCCTTGATCCAGCCCATTGGACTGCCGAGGTTCTCCTAGCCCTCGATCGTTGCCATCGGATCGGAGGTGATGGCAGCTGGTGCCTGCCAGCCTTGAAAAGGCTGCTTTGGGCAAAGCAAATTCGGCATCCCAGAGATGGTCGGATCTGGATGATTTCTGGAGTGGCCTCCGATGGAGCGCTTCAGCTACACCATGGGACCCGAACCGAGGAGTGGCGTCGCTGGTCTTCATGAGCCACTGCTCCATACACTTCAGGGGCTGTTGCCCATGCCAGTTCAAGTGCTGCACTGGTTTTCGCTGATTTGGTTGCTCAATGTTCCTGCCCCGCTTCCGCAACCACCCTTGGGTTTTGATCAGTCTCTCGAGGGATTGGAACGGCAACGGGTGATCACACCGCAGGAGAGGCTGGGCTTGGAAACCGGTCGTGTGGGTGTTCCGATTCGATCCAACTATCGATCGGAGGCTTGTCGTGATGGAGCCCTGTCCCGAGAGGAGTGTGCGTCGGGCGTAGTCACACGATCGGGGCCCCCGCGGGTGATGTTCCAGCGCTCCCGCTCTCAACCCGTTCGGGTTCCGGTATCGGCATTGCTGGCCGGAGGAAGGGGAGGCTTCCGTTTGGAGTCTGTTTTTGCCGTGACGCCGAGGCCTTTGCCCGTGCAAGGGAATGGCAATCGAGCCTTGCTATTTCCAATTATTGGACAGGCGTTCACAAGCAGTGGGTTTGGTTGGCGGCTTCATCCCTTACTGGGGAGCTGGTTAATGCACGCCGGTCGCGATTTTGCAGCCCCCGAGGGTGCCCCAGTGGTGGCGGCACTCTCCGGCACCGTCTTAAGCAGTGGTTTGGCCGGTGGCTATGGCATTGCCATTGAGTTGGATCATCGCGAGCCGAGGCGTCGAACCTTGTACGGCCACCTCTCAGAGCTCTATGTGAAGGCTGGTCAAACGGTGCAACAGGGCGACGTGATTGGACGAGTCGGGAGCACCGGTTTGAGCACAGGTCCGCATTTGCACTTTGAACTTCGCCTGCCGACAGCAAAGTCTTGGTATGCCGTGGATCCCGGAGACTTTGATTTGGCGGGATTGATGTCACCTGGCGAGGATCCAGTGGCACTTTTAATGTCTCAACTTCTGGAGAGCCTCAAGCGCCATGAATAGGCGTTAGTTGGCTTCTTGAGCTCGCAAAATAAATCCAACACCGCGGATCGTGTGAATTAAGGTGAGATTGCTGTCGATTTCAATTTTTTGTCTTAGGTAGCGGATATACACATCAAGCAGATTGTCGTCTCCAAAAAAGTTTTCTCCCCAAACGCCACGCATGATTTCTTGGCGCTCGAGAACCCGACCCGAACGACGCATTAGAAAGTTCAAAAGGTCGTACTCTTTGACAGATAGATGGATAGATTTATCCCCACGTCGCACGTCGCGGGTGCGTGTGTTCATACTCAAATCGGCTACTTGAAGAAGTTCTGTTTGTACCGATCCATCATTAGATGGGCTTGCGAAGGTTGCCATTCTTCGATGCATGGCGCGTAAACGTGCCATCAATTCATCAATAGAAAATGGCTTGATCAGGTAATCATCAACCCCTGCATCGAGCGCCTTTACGCGATCAGTAACCTCGTCATGTCCGGTGAGCATCAAGATGGGTGTGGTCACACCGTGGGCACGGATGCGTTGACAAATATCGATTCCACTGAAGTCCGGAAGATTCCAGTCGAGGATGATCAGGTCTGGAGTTGGATTGGTCTGGCTTTGGATTAGACCACTGGCCCCGTCGCCAGCAACTTGGACGTCATAGCCCTCAACGTCGAGCTCAAGGCGAAGCAAGTCCGTCAGCTTCTGCTCGTCATCAACAACGAGGACGCGGAGTCGAGGTTTTGTTTCCAACGACATCCGAACCCAGGAATGAGAGTCGACACTAGACCCGAGAAGGGGTCTCGGTCGACATTTCCCCTAGATTTAGTGGCATTGCAAGTGGGTGATGTCGAGCCAAGAGGTTTGGACGGAAGAGCGGATTCAAGTTTTACGAGAGCAAGAGAACTTGCCTTTTGTTCGGGCCGACTCCGCCGGAATTGTTCAAGAAATCAATCATCGCTTCCACGAGGTCTATGGCTGGAGGGATGACGAGCTGATTGGTGAGTCATTGGGACTTATCCTTCCTCCGAGTTTTCGAGATTCTCATCATGCAGGATTTGCTCGGTTCCAGCTGACGGAAGTTTCTAAGGTCTTAAATCACCCTTTAAAACTGGCGACGTATTGCAGTGATGGTCGAGCCATCGACAGCGAACATTTCATCGTGGCTGAAAAAAAAGAGGATGGGAGTTGGTCATTTGCGGCCACATTGCGTCCACTCACTTCCACAACTTGATCAGGCCGCCGATGTGAGTCAGTCCGCAAATTCAAGCGACAACGCATTAATCCAGCAGCTTCGTCAGTCCCTTGGAATGCTTCAAGTGGCGTTCGATGCTGCAACAGAAGCCATGTTGATCGTCGACGCAGAACGTCAGGTTCACTGGGCCAATCAGGCCGCGGCTGAGTTGCTGCTTGGTGGCGTCCCGATCCAGCTTGCCAATCGCAAGCTGGACGACCTCATGGCCCTGAAACCTGAGCAAGTTGATGCCAAAGCCATGGCGGTCTTGCTGGATCGTCGCCATCCCCTACCGAACGCGTCTGGGGAAGGTCGATGCCGTATTGCGCTCAACGGCGGTGAACAATCTGCATCGCTTTTGCTGCGCTGGCGACCGGTCGAATTAATTCAGGCCCAATTTTTACTGCTCACGTTTCGTGATCTCAGTCCTGATGAGCAGGCGTTGATTCAGCAGCAGAGATTTATGACTGATCTCACCCATGAACTCCGAACGCCGCTCGCGATAGTGAATGGCAATCTGCAGCGGTTGTCACGCTTCAAGGGTCTGCCTTCAGCGGCACGATCTCGCTTGGCGATGGCGGGTGAGGAGGTGGATCGCATTCGTCGTTTGATCGAGCATCTTTCGCTGTTAACTCGCCTCAAAGTGGATCCAGCACTGCTTGCATTTGGCGAGCATGATCTGCTCTCACTCATAAAGCTTTGGACTGAGGCGTTGCAGGAGCCTGCCATCAGTCTCGATGGGTTGGAGCAATTGGAGATCACTCCATGCATGGTGGGTTTGGATCCCAATGGTCTGCTGTTGGTTTTGGATCTTTTGTTGGACAACGCCCTGCGTCATGGAGATGGGACCAATCCAATTCAGCTTCAGTTGCGCCGATTGGACCAACAGAGCTGTGTTCAGATTTCGATCAAAAACCATGGAGCCGGTGTTCCCGTCTCGGAATCGATCCTGAAGAGTTGGCTGAATCCGTTTATTCGGGGAAGACTTCGCCGCGATGGCCGTCAGGTTGAGGGAGCTGGTCTTGGATTGGCGTTAGCCCGTGAACTGGTGATGGCTTGGGAGGGCACGTTGATTCTTGAGCAAAGCGCTGTGATGGATGGCTCCCTCACCACAGCGTTGCTGACGTTGCCCATTAGCCCCGCTGCGCGGGATGGAGAAGTTCCGGTAAACGCTCAAAAAGATCAGGTTTGAGCACGTAATCTTCGGCGCCGTTCGTCAGAGCTTCCTGCTTTTTTGTCGCGTCATTGAGAGCTGTCATGATCACCACGCGAGGCGGTGATGCATGAACGGCTTTGTCTTGAATTCTTGTTAAGCAAGCCAGTCCATCGATGCCAGGGAGCATCAAATCAAGCAAAACAAGATCAAACGATTGAGCACTGGAGTTCTCTAGAAATTCTTCGGCTGAGTTGAAGATCACCCCGTTGTGTCCTTCGTCTTGGATTTCGGCAAGCAACAGTTGTTGAATACGGGGATCGTCTTCAACGATCGCTACGGCAAGTACACCATTCGATTTCTGCATGGCTTCATCCATCTATCGAGCTTGATTGCTGTTCAGATTGCCCCCGCGGAGTGATCGACCCTGGAGTGATCTAAACCTCCATCGGATTGGTTGATTTCAAGGATGCGACCATCCTGAAAGCGAGCGATTTGTCGTGCTCGGGCAGCTACGTCGTCTTCGTGGGTGACGAGCACAAGGGTGATTCCCTGTTGATGCAGCTCGTCGAATAATTCCAGAACTTCTCTTGTGGTTTGGGAATCAAGGGCGCCCGTTGGCTCATCGGCCAAGAGCAAGCTTGGCTGATTAATAATCGCCCGTGCGATAGCTACCCGTTGCTGCTGGCCTCCCGAAAGTTGGTTTGGTCGGTTGTCTAAGCGTTGCCCTAGCCCAACCCTCTCGAGTGCGGATCGTGCCCTTGCCCGTCGCTCTTCTGGTTCGATTCCGGCGTAGATCATCGGCAACATCACGTTGTCCATGGCCGTTGCATTGGGAAGGAGATGGAACTGCTGAAAAACAAAACCCAATGACCGGTTTCGAACTTCAGCTAAAGCATCGTCATCCAGTTGATCAATCGCCATGTCATTAAGGCGATAACTCCCTTGAGTGGGTCGGTCGAGGCAGCCGAGAATATTCATCGCCGTGCTCTTTCCGGATCCACTGGCACCCATCACGGCCAAGTAGTCACCTTCTCGAATAACAAGGTCGAGCTGATCAAGCGCTTTAACGGCTAAGTCGCCAGATCCATAAATTTTGCTGACACCGCTTAGTTCAGCAATCGGTTTGGGATCAGCCTCAACCAAGACCTCTCTCTCCGACTAGGGCGATGGCCTGTTGGAGCAACGGTGTTTCAGCGACAGCTTCGTTTGCCCATTGAAAAAGTGGATTGGAGAGGATTCCACCAATGGCGGTAACGCCAACACAACCGATCAGAGCAACGCGGAGAGGCTGCATTCCCATGAGGGACCAATCGACATCTGGATAGTTTTTGACAACATCAGATGCTTCATGGGGCTCCTTCACAACCATCATCTTGATCACAGAGATGTAGTAGTAAATGGAGATAACTGATGTAATCAACCCGACAACTACGAGCAAGTATTCGTGATTAGCCCAGCCGGCAAAGAAGAGATAGATTTTCCCAAAGAATCCCAGCATCGGAGGGATTCCTCCCAGTGATAGCAAACAAAGACTTAGGCCAAGTGTAATGAGAGGATCTTTTTGATAGAGGCCTGCGTAATCAGAAATTCGATCGCTACCAGTACGAATCGAGAACAGGATGATGCATGCAAATGCACCAAGGTTCATGAATAAATAAGCGGCCATATACAAAACCATGGCAGCGAAACCATCTTCGGTTCCGCACACCATTCCGATCATGACGAACCCGGCTTGGCCAATCGAGCTGTAAGCCAGCATTCGCTTCATCGACGTCTGTGCAAGCGCAACGACGTTGCCCAAAGTCATGCTCAGCACGGCGAGGACCGTGAACAGCAACTTCCACTGGTCGTCGAAGGCTCCAAAACAGCCCACCAAAATGCGCAAGGCCAGTGCGAATCCTGCGGCTTTCGAGCCCACCGATAGAAAGGCCACCACTGGAGTGGGTGATCCTTCGTAGACGTCGGGAGTCCATTGGTGAAACGGGACGGCTGCGATTTTGAAGGCCACGGTCGCCAGCACAAAAACCAAAGACAAGGCCGCTATCGGCGTGGTGCTGGTTTGTAAGGCGACGCCAATCACTTCGAGGCTGGTGCTGCCGCTGAGGCCGTACAGCAGCGAGGCTCCGTAAAGAAATACTGCTGCTGCTGCTGAGCCCACCAAGAGATATTTGAGCGCCGCTTCAGAGCTGCGGGCATCGCGTTTCATGTATCCCGACAGCAGGTAACTCGCGACAGAGAGGGTCTCCAGCGAGATAAAGATGCTGACCAGATCCGTTGCCCCGCAAAGGAGCATCGCCCCGAGAGTCGCGGCTAAAAGAATCGCGGCGTATTCGCCGACAGGCGTTCCGCTCTTTTCGGCATATCGCCAACTGATCAGCAGTGACAGCAGCGTTGATGTGGCAATGACTGCGCGGAAAGCAACGGCGAGGTTGTCCGCTAAAAACGCCCCGAGGAAAGAGGGTTCCAGGGGGGCATTCCATTGGAGTGCCAGTAGGACGAGAGCGCTGCCTAGCCCGATGTAGCAAATCGGCGGAACCCAGCGTGCAGCTACCTTTTCGCCGGCGAGATCCACCAACAGCGTGGCGATCATCGCCAGCAGAACGGCCCCTTCCGGCAGGACTGCCGAGGCGTTCAAGGAAAGATTCAGCAACTCACCAGGGGCGGCCATGGCCTGGGTGGCGAGGAGAAGAGCACCCATCTCGGGCATGACGGCCTGAATTTCGTTGCGCTGGGTCGACTGTAGCGGCGCCCATCCAGCCCGATTGGATGTGCAGAACGTTCCGCGGTGCGATAAAGAAGGTGATCGGTTTATTGGCCGCCTGTGGCGCACACCCTCGTCATCGTTGAAAGCCCTACGAAGGCCCGCACCATTCGCGGCTTCCTTCCAAAGGGATTCAAGGTCGAGGCATCCATGGGCCATGTCCGGGATTTGCCTAACAACGCCAGCGAAATTCCTGCTGCAGCAAAGGGCCAAAAATGGGCCAACCTCGGGGTGAACACCGAGGCTGAATTTGAGCCGCTGTACGTGGTTCCGAAGGACAAAAAGAAAATTGTCCGAGAATTAAAAGATGCTCTGAAAGGGGCCGATCAGTTGCTCCTGGCCACGGATGAAGACCGGGAGGGAGAAAGCATCAGCTGGCACCTGCTTCAGCTTTTGGCCCCCAAGGTGCCCGTGAAGCGCATGGTGTTTCACGAGATCACCAAAGAGGCCATTGGCAAGGCGCTGGATCAGACCAGGGACCTCGACATGGAGCTGGTGCACGCTCAGGAAACCCGTCGGATTCTCGACCGCCTCGTCGGTTACACGCTGTCGCCGCTGCTTTGGAAAAAAGTGGCCTGGGGCCTCTCTGCCGGACGGGTTCAATCCGTTTCGGTGCGTCTTCTCGTGCAGCGTGAACGGGCTCGACGGGCTTTCTGCAGTGGCAGCTATTGGGATCTAAAAGCCAAGTTGGAGCAGGGTGGTCGGGGATTTGAAGCGAAGCTCACCCACGTTGCTGGACGGCGGATTGCCAGCGGTAGTGACTTTGACGAGAGCACCGGCGGCTTGAAATCTGGAGCCAATGTGCAATTGCTTCAGGAAAGTGAGGCCAGGGCTTTGGCCGACAAGGTTCAGCAGAGTCCTTGGACGGTGGATGCGGTGGAAGAAAAGCCGACCGTGCGCAAGCCGGTGCCTCCTTTCACGACCAGCACGCTTCAGCAGGAGTCCAACCGCAAGTTGCGCCTCTCGGCTCGGGAAACCATGCGTTGCGCTCAAGGCCTGTATGAGCGCGGCTTCATCACCTACATGCGGACGGATTCCGTTCATCTCTCCGACCAGGCCATTAGTGCATCAAGGAGCTGCGTCCAAAGCCTTTATGGCAAGGATTATTTGAGCCCCGGACCACGTCAATTCAGCACGAAGGCACGCAATGCCCAAGAAGCACATGAGGCGATTCGTCCTGCGGGAGAAAGCTTTCGTACCCCTGGAGACACCGGTCTCGATGGTCGTGATCTGGCGTTGTATGAGTTGATTTGGAAGCGAACCGTCGCCAGTCAGATGGCTGAGGCGAGGCTCACGATGCTCTCAGTGGATTTGAGCTCAGCTGACGCGAGTTTCCGAGCCAATGGCAAGCGCATCGATTTTCCTGGGTTTTTCCGGGCTTATGTCGAGGGAAGTGATGATCCCGACGCCGCTTTAGAAGGGCAAGAGGTGTTGCTGCCGTCCCTCGCGATCGGGGATAAGCCTCAGCCAAAAGATGTGGATGCCTTGGGACATCAAACCCAGCCGCCCGCTCGATTTAGCGAGGCGTCGTTGGTGAAAATGTTGGAAAAAGAAGGCATTGGACGACCATCCACCTATGCCTCGATCATTGGCACCATCGTTGATCGTGGCTACGCAACGATTCAAGGCAATGCCTTGACCCCGAGCTTTACCGCTTTTGCTGTAACAGCCCTGTTGGAGGAGCATTTCCCCGACCTGGTGGACACCAGCTTCACGGCTCGGATGGAGAACACCCTCGATGAGATCTCCCACGGCAAGGTGCAGTGGCTCCCTTATCTCGAAGGCTTCTACAAGGGCGAAGAAGGCCTTGAAACCCAAGTGCAACAGCGGGAGGGGGACATTGATCCAGGCGCCTCTCGAACGATTGATCTGGAGGGACTGACCTGCGTTGTTCGCATTGGTCGGTTTGGCGCCTACCTCGAATCGAAGCGGGTGAGTGACGACGGTGAGGAGGAGTTGATCAAGGCAACACTTCCCCGCGAAATCACCCCAGCGGATCTGGATCAAGATCAAGCTGAATTAATCCTCAAACAGAAAGCGGATGGACCTGAGGCCTTAGGGGAAGATCCGGAAACGGGCGACTTGGTTTACCTGCTCTTCGGCCAATACGGCCCCTACGTCCAGCGTGGGCAGGTGAGTGATGAAAATCCCAAGCCCAAGCGCGCCTCGCTGCCAAAAGGCGTCAAGCCTGAAGATCTCAAGCTCGACGACGCTCTGGGTCTGTTGCGGTTACCGCGGCTTTTGGGAGAGCATCCCGATGGTGGTCGTATCCAGGCTGGCCTCGGTCGTTTTGGCCCCTACGTCGTTTGGGATAAGGGCAAAAGCGAGAAGGATTACCGCTCCTTAAAGGGGGAAGACGACGTGCTGATGGTTGGGCTTTCCAGGGCTTTGGAGCTCTTGGCGATGCCCAAACGTGGCCGCGGCGGACGGACGGCCCTGAAAGACTTGGGCAAGCCAGAGGGAAGTGAGGAGACCATCCAGGTCTATGACGGTCCCTACGGCTTGTATGTCAAGCAGGGCAAGGTGAATGCGTCGCTGCCGGAAGGCAAGGGCGCTGAAGACGTCACCCTTGAAGAAGCCGTCGAATTGTTGGCAGCGAAGGCCTCAGCCAAGAAGGCCAGCCGTAAATCAACGGCGAAGAAACCGGCGGCGAAGAAGCCTGCAGCCAAGAAACCTGCAGCGAAAAAGGCCCCAGCAACAACAAAAACGGGTCGGCTTCGGGCGAGTGCCGTGCGGGTGATTAAGCCGGGAAATAGCTAATGGTGCAGCGCCTGACGTGGTTGGTCCCTTTGGTTTTGCTCCAGGGGTGTGCCGGGACTCCGTTGG
>Ga0209251_1001035_pt1 | contig 22789 bp, 35 predicted proteins | sample SaaInlV_100m_DNA_6_FD_184665 | JGI IMG/M metagenome (GOLD analysis project Ga0209251, IMG submission 184665) | Marine microbial communities from expanding oxygen minimum zones in the Saanich Inlet - Saanich Inlet SI073_LV_10m_DNA (SPAdes) (version 2) | ecosystem: Environmental > Aquatic > Marine... | reverse complement strand
CTGGAGAATGCGTCGAGCATGGTTGTGGGAGTGTTGTTGGGGGAATGCGAATCCGCATCGGGTTGACAGTAACCCTGGTTTCTTGACTCCCAGCTCAATGCAGTTGTGTGGACAAGAAAGTTTGCATTCGTAGATTCTGAATAAAATATGAACAAAACTGGAATTATCTTGCTTTTGCTTCAGAAAGCCTGTCGTGATCAGACTTTCACTGATTATGACAACTGTTGAAGTACCCGTTCGCAGCTCCATCGAAGGGGGATCCATTTGCTCTCTGCTTGGATCTCCCTCAGTAAATCGGTTTGGTCTGAGAGGTTAAGGCTGAGGCAAGCCCAGGCTGCTGCAACTCTCGACTTCGTGTACTGCGGCAGTGTTTCTGCCAGTGCTGTTCGAATGAGATCGCTGTGTTCATGGACTCTTTCGAGTCCAACAATTGACGTCAAGAGATAGTTCGCGCCGTAATCGCTCCAATACTTGGCCTGGATTTTTTCGATCGCCTCAATTTGTTGGGGCTTCTGCATCCTGATCAGGCTTAGTGCGCCCCCGTATTGCTTTCCTTCATCTCTGTGCTGCAGATTCTTTTCGATCGTGCTCACGCTTGGTTCACAGATCCAGTCTGGTTGTAAGGCGAGATTTGCCGGATTGTCGCGAAGTAGCTGTTCGAGCAGCAGGCTGTGAGGTTCTGAAATCACTCCTGTCTTCTTCGGGTCGGCAAGGTGAAAGGCGCTTTTGGCACGCAGCGGCATCGAAACCGGACATGACACCAGATGTTGAAGTGCGCTGGCATCCCCAGCGTCCCCGAGATCAATCACTGCTGACCGTCGTCTGCCAGCGATTGGGTCAGTGAGTTGTTGAACCACTTGTGTCAGCTTCTCGACCTCGCCAAAGACTTGAGCTGCATAGGCACATGCGGCCCCAGAAACCAAAGGATTTTCATCTTGTTCAAGGGCGGTAATTCTGTGCCGTCCTGTGGTCAACCTGAGGCGGGTGTGTGCCTGAATGACACAACGTTTTTGGGCATCACTGCTGTCTATTGCCCCTATCAGTTGATTGCATTGTTCATCAGTGAGTGGTTCTCCGATCTGAGCAATTGAATCAATGGCATTGATGACTGAAGGCTCATCATCAAAACAAAGAGCATTGAATAAATGAGGTAAAGATTTTTTGTCTTTTCTGCGACCCAAGGCTTCCAATGCCTTCCTTCGTGTAATGCGATTGATTAAGTTCTCAGGGTTGAGTCCTACAGCTTCAATTAAGCCGTCCAATGAGCGTTCGCTGTGGCATGCTGCCAATTTGGTGGCAGCCATATATTTGTCGACGGGATTGTCTAGTTTCTCGGGATCAGCTCGAAGATACATCAATGCTTTCTCTTCCGGCATCCCTTCAAATAAAACATCAAATCTTTCAGACATGATCCTGGCTGGATGCTGTTTTCAAAAGTAGCACTTCTTCTGGCCAAGCCCTATGGGTTCATTGACATCTCTGACAGCATGGATGTATTGGCTTAATTGCTCTTCTACCCTTTGAGTTTGATCTGTTAATATATTTTAAATGGTTTGGGATCGATGCCTGTCACTGCTGAAGCCGAACTTGCATTGTCTCGTTACGTAGAGGCAATGTCTAGAGATATCGAAATTCAGGATCAATTAAATAATGTTAAGGATTTGGAAAGTCTTCGTAATGTCGTTCATTCAGTTGAATCTTCTTTGACTGGAATGGCTTTGATTCCTTTGGAGCAAGCATCACGCAACCCAAAAATTCTTGTGGATTCAAACATAACCTCCCATGAAATTGCATGGCGCCTTTTGCGTTGTACTGGTGGTCCATTGGTATTGCAATTAATTTGTAGTAAGGCTAATTTCGCGATCTGGATTGAGAGTTGCTGATGATAAATAATTGCTTAAAAACCTTTGTTGATGATGTGGTTCGTTTTCATGAGTTGGCGACGGGTTTAAAATCATTGACCAGCCACGATCAGATTGTTGCCTATGGGCATAGTAAAGGTTACGACTTTTCAAAGTCGGAGTGGATCGTTTTTTTTAAGAGTGATTTTGATCTCCAGTCAGAGTCGCTTCAGCAACTAATATTGACTTCAAATCCAACGCACTGGTCTTGGGCATTTCGTCAACACTCAGTTTGGAGAGCTATGCTGATGGAAGGTGCAGCTGATGGAGCTGTTTAAAAACAGCTTCATACCCAAACTATTATTTTTTTCCATGTCTGATTTGGATCAAGATCAACTACTAGAGCGTTTTATTGCTTTGGCACGTTCGGATGATGCTCTTCGTGATGCAATCAAAAGTGCATTAAACCAAGATGAGGTGATTTCAATTGCAGCAGAGTATGGTTTTGTTATAGATCCATTGGCTATTTTAAGAAAATGGAGCCAGCATACTGATTTTTCTAAACCAACATGGCTGGGCTGGTTTGATGAGTAGATGCTAGGTATTGATTTCGGAATATCTAGTTGTTTGACTTCCTTTTTTTGCCCAATAAGTCACCAGTTCTTCTCCTCCAGGACGGGGCACGCTTGCAATTGCTCTCAATACTTTAAATGATCTATTAGGTCCCATCGGCCAATTGCCGACAGCTTTTACTGTGCGCACTTTGCTCCCCATTAATTCAATACATCTTTCAAATTTTTCTAATTGAGTTTGATCTACTGTCTCAAAGATAAAATCACTCCCTTCGCATATTAAATGCTGTGAACGTATCCATGCTTTGATTTGTTTTTCACTGTCAAGCATTCACGATCCCTTTTTTTGTATCCAGTTGTGATCGATAATCTCAGACAGATTTTGAATGCGTTTGAATTTTAGGAATCCATGCTCTGATCCCCATATCGCTTGTCTCGTTTCAGGATCAAACCCGCGATCACGACTGATCCAGCTATTTTGATCGACTTCCACTTCGCTGATTAAATATGTTTTGCGTCCATCTCTGGGAACAAAGCATTTTTCCCCTGGTTCGACTGATCCTGTGTAATGACCCGTTGAACCTTCTTTGAAATGCATCGCACAACCACATCGTTGCGTAAGACTATTGGAATCCAGTGAATTTAATAATTTTGGATGGCGTCCAGCTCCAGCAAGGCGCTCTTTATTGTTAAATCCATAATTTTCAACAATGTATGTATCTCCTTTTGCTTTTAAGCAATGAATGCCTTGTCGATATGGCTCCCATGGTGCATAGTCATAATGCTGTTCTGAATAAAATCCCGGACCCTCAAAAATTTCCCAAGGTAGTGGTCGAAAAATAATGTTGATGCGAGCAAACTCTTTGGGGTTCTGCTGGGATTGCGCGTGATTATCGTAAATACCAGCAAGTGTGCTGGCGAAGCGTAGAAGTTTATCTGTATTCATGGCGCTGGTTTCTAAATTTTGATTTTTCGAACTTCAGAAGCAAAAGATGATTGTAGTATTCCACTACCCTCTGATGTTTTGAGAATCGATGATCGGCATCGCACATTGTCGGAAACAAACCAAATTCTTTCTTCAGCTATAGATTGGTCGTAGTTAGTCGTCAGAATAAAAGTTCCATCATTTAAGAATGTATAGTTTGACTCTGCTGGAATTGATTCTGCATAGCCCACACTTCTAAGGAGTCGGCCTGAGTTTGCATTGGTTGGAATTGGAACGATGATGCAAGATCCAGCTGAAACTTCAGAAGGATCATCTGGTTCCCAATCACTTTCAGCATTCCATTCCATTTGGAATGGTGCTTTAAATTCGCTCTCGTTGTGCACTGATGAGAGTTGAATCAAATGTTTGACTTCCTTAATATCTCCTTCAAAGCTTTTGATTGATATTTCACTAAGCACATCTTCGAATTGCTGAAATGCCAATGAATGGCCTGATCTCATTGAACGCCATTCACCAAGGCTATGAGCAACAAATTGCTCAATATCCATTTTTGTTGAGGCCTGATTCCATCCCATGGCTTCTGCCAGTAGGCAAGTTGCTTTGCATCATATTGACCATTGAATCAACCATCATGGACATCGCCATGGGGACTGAAGAAACAGATTTATTAAATTCCTCACTTTGATTAGGTTGTTCACTTGAAGTGTGGCGAAGAATTGGCATAGTTAAGATTGGGATAATTGAATTTTGCGTAATGGACCAAGCTCGGTGGATTGGCCTACGCATTCACGTAGACCTAATCATGACCGATCTGCTTAAGAGTTTGGGTCCTTTGTCGTAAAAGATTAAGTCTTCGAAATAGAAACGATGCGGCCTCCTTGCTTGAGGATGCTTTGGATGGTGGCCGACATTGAAGTCTGTGTGATTACTGATCTCTGAACGGAGCGTCGGTTGGCGCCAATTTGCCGGCCAGAAGTCCAAGTAATTCTGAGTGCACCAGCGTTACCAACGCTTTTCCGGTCGATGATGGCCGGAGTGGTGCCAGTCGACAAGCTACTCAGCAGCTTTGATCCTTTTTCAGCTCCATCAAAACCAGCAAAGCCTGCGTCGACTGCTTTTGCGCGTGAAAAGTTGACGGTTCTTCCACCAGTATTGGTTTGGTTGGAGCGATTGTATGGAACCTGATCAACTCCAAAGGCATTGAGATATTCCTCGCTGTATGTATAACTCGCAATCTCAGCTTCATAGCCCTCTTCGTTCATCAAGCGCACATGCGCCATCAACTCCGCTTGGTCATGGGGAGTACGTCCAAGTAGGTGCTTGAAATTGAGCTCAACAAAGCGGTAAGGACTGTTTGGTTCAAGAAACAGCTTTCTGTAGGTTTCTGATTGAGCCAATGCAGTGACAAAACCTTGAACGGTAAGGTCGCCGTTCATGAACAAAGCTTCTAGAGATTGATTGATATCAAGCTCCATTAGGTGACGGTTGCCAAAAACTTGTTTATAGATGGCCTGAATGACTTCGTCGGCGTGGCCAAGGTCTGAATTGGCCTGGGCTACAAGTGTTGTTGCTGTCATGGTGTTGGGAGGGGAAAAAAAATTTATAGAGCCCCCTCCCAAAAAATGAGGGAGGCTAATCAGTGCGGTGCACTATCAACTTGGGAGTTACATCACTTCAGTGATGGAGACAATCTTGCCGCCGCGAGCATGGATGTACCTCATCTGGCTCGACATGTCTTTACCAGACACCAGATATGTGTTGCCCGCTGTCCGTTGGCGTCCACGTGCTGCTTGAGCGCCCACCACAATGCGGAAACGCTTTTTGGTGGGATCTGGTGCACCAGATTGAGTTCCTGTGCGGTTGATCCGTGTGGTGGTGGAGCTCCAACCTCCAGGAACCATGCCCGTTGCTACTGACGTTACAAGTGCAGAACCGGTTTGCACGGTGTCGCTGGCGGCGAAGCCTTCAGCGAGTTTGAGGTGACGGTTGAAGGCGACTTGAGACCGTCCGTTTTCCGAAAGGATTCGTGCGAATGGAACGGTGTCTTCACCGAAGTTGTTCTGATATTCCTCGCAATCGACGTAGCTTGCGATTTCTGCGTCATAGCCACCTTCAGCCAAGATTCTGGTGTGCAGACTGATCTCAGCTTGGGACTTTGGAGCCCGACCGAGGAAGTGCTTGAAGTTCAACTCGATGAAACGATATGGAGCGTTCGTTTCGAAGAAACGGCGCTTGTATTCAGCCGACAGTCCAATGGCACGAACAAATTCACGGGTGCTTAAGTAGCCGTCGACAAATTTGCTTTCTGCTGAGATGGCGCGCTCGAACTCCATCAGATGGGGGTTTCCCATCACTTGCTTGTAGGAAGCGCGAATCAATGCCGCGAGCTGATCTGGGCTGTCTCCAGGACAGCGTTGGAATGTTTCCTGTTCACGCTGGCCTAACCCGAAGAACACATACGAGTCACCGCGCATGGGCGCACTGTCCTTGCCACTGGTGATACCAGGAGCTTTGCTCGGGATACGACCGCTGAAGCTTGCCGACGGGCGCACTCCAATCGTTTCTGTTGGAACGCTGATCCGAGGGGCCATTCCGCGGCCAAGACTTGTGGTGAGTGCACTGCTTGCTCCTCGCGCACTGTCGCTTCCAGCAAAGCTCTTCTGAAGAGCTGCCAGCATTGGGAAGGCAGCGGTTGCGAGATCTGCGGGGGAGCTCCATGAACGTGCATAAGGAACCACGTTGTCCCCGAACACTTCGAGGTATTCGGCTGAATCGACGATGCTGTCGATCACAGCTGCTTGACCGTGTTCTGCTTGCAGGGAAATTTTTGCCGACATCTCTGCTTGGGAGTGCGGTGCGCGCCCGAGCAAGTGTTTGAAGTTCAGCTCAATGCCGCGCTGAGGGGCAACGGATAAGAAGAAACGACTTTTGTAAAAGCTGGATTTCGCTAGCCCGCGAATGAAATTTCGAACATCGAGGTCTCCATTACACAGTTGAGCTTCCAGCTCTGTGGAACGCTCGAAGTCCATCACATGGGCGTTGCCAAAGACTTGTCGGTACGCGGCAGAGATGACCTCATTCAGCGATGCCGAGTCATCGGGGCTGTAGCACTCTGCGGTGACGCGGTGAGGGCAATCTGCATGACTGCGAGGTCCTACCCCGATGGCCATTTGATCGCATGATTGCTTGAGGAACTCGCCAATCGTGAGAGCAGGTTTCTTGCCAACGCCTTTGCGCTCAAAGCTGACGGGGCTGTTCCATTTGGTTTCTGCGCCGAATCCGGTTGAGGCTTGATTTGTGTCCATGAGTTAGGTGTGTGGGAGGGGAAAAGGGGATGACGTCGAAGAATGTCCTGAATCGCTTAGGTCACAGGTGTGATGCTTGCGATTTTTCCTCCTTCGCGGTGGATTCGAATGAATTGCTCTGAGAGCTTGTTAAACGGCACGTAAAAAACGCGGTTGCTGCGTACATAGCGGGAGATCCGGCGCACATTGTTTGCGCTGTATCCCGTCACTTCGACGCGATAGGTCATGCCGTCTTCGCCTGCACCCACGCCGAGACGGGTTGGCGCGTCCTGCAGATTGGTGGAAGGGCGGAAACTCCAGCCAGAGGTTTCGCTGGAGGACGGTGGAATCACCGCAAGAGGGCGGTTTTGGTAAGCGGCACCACCAAGCTTGCTCTTGATGCCAGCGAGATCTCCTTTGAGACTGCTGCTGCTGTTACCGCGCAGTAACTGGAAGCTCCAGGTGAATTCCTGGAGTGTGGTGCAGCTTTCGGTTTTCCAGCCGCGTTGGTAGGGAACGATCCACTCGCCGAATGTGTTTTGGTAATCGGCGGAATCACAGAAGCTGTCGATATCAGCGTCGTAGCCCTTCGCGTCCAGCCGTTCGGAGTGGTCGCGCATTTCCTGGAAGTCGACAGGAGCACGTCCCATCAAGTGGCGGAAAGTCAACTCGATGTAGCGGTAGCGAGCGCACGTTTCGAAGAAACGGCTTCGGTAGAGATCGCTCTTGGCGATGCGACGAACAAGTTCACGCACGCTGATTTCGCCAAGCTTGAACTGCGATTCGGCGACAACCTGACGCTCGCTTTCCATTACATAGGCGTTGCCAAGCACTTGCTTATAAACAGTGCGAATAATCTGCTCTTTTTTGGCGTCTTCATCACCCGGGAGCAGTTCTAGTGGCGCTTCACTCTCTTCGGAGAAGCGTTCTACCCCCAGAAGCGAGGCAGGACCGAAAGGCATGAATTTTCTCGCGTTAGCACCAGGTAATACTCAGTCAGAACTGCTGATGTGGACCAGCTTCTTTATAAACCTCAATCAAGTGTTGCCAAGTGTTGCGTGACGCATCAATGTCTTGCCCTCGCAAGCGCTTTGGCTGCCTTTTCGGGGTGCGCGTTTTGAGACCGTTCAGCTCTGCGGGCTGCGGAGTGATTCCAAGCTGGTCCGTGTTGTGCCGCGTGTTAGTGGATTCCAGTGATCCAGTTCCAGCGCTGAGCGATTCAGCAAGTGCGTGATTTGTTCGTTCAAGCCCGAGCAATGGCTGAAATCAGCACCTTTGATGGATTCAACGTTGTCGAGAGCAGCGTCTTGGAGATCTGCACCACGGAAATCGGCCAGATCAAGTTGGCTCGTGCCAAATCGGGTTGCACGGCACATCGCACCCCTAAGAATGGCGAAACGAAGATCGGATCCAGCTAGAGATACACCATCGAGCAGTGCACCACTGAGGTCGGCACCGCTGAGGTAGGCCCCCATTAAGACAGCACCACGCAGATCAATTCCGCGCAGATCGGCATTATTCAGAAAGGCTCCGTTGAGCTTTGCGCCTGGGCCGACTGCCCCACTGTTGAACAGATCAAAGCCCTCTGGAACTGTCGTTGCATGGTCAAAGCGTGCAAGACGAAGGTCCGCCCCTTCCAGTTGGCATCGACTTAGGTCGCAGCCGCGTAGATCGCACCTGCACAAATTGGCGTTGCGTAGGTCTTGGGAGCCAAGGTCTTGTTCACTCCAGTTGGCACCGCGTGCATCAATGCACTTGCCGTTGATTTGTTCTGGATGAACTGATTCTGGTGCAGCCCAGGTGCGCAGATTGAGAGGAACCGAACCCACCATCAGAACGTCAGCTGCGAACCATTGAGATTGCGATCGTAATTAGCACCCTGGTGATCTCGAAGCCACCCACCAGGAAGAGGCCCAACCAGACCTTAAGCAGCCATGCAGGAGGTTGTCCGTTGACCCAAAGCGCCGAGGTTTGCAGTGTTTGGGTCTGCAGATACTCGACCTGAGCACTGGGGGCTCTCTTTTGCAGAGAGTCGCGCCAGTCGGCTCCGTAGCGAGGGAAGCTTTGATAGATCGGGATCTCGCCTAGTGAGCGTCCTGGCAGGACGCGGGACCGTTGCTGCGGCACAAGGTCGTAACCGAAGCAGCCCATGTATTCATCACTATTAAGGAGAGTGTCCACAAAGGTTGTGAACCCTTTCTCACCAATCACGATCGACCAGGCCAAGCGCTCAGCATCGGCATGGACGGGGCGGCCGAGCACACGCCCCACCACTTGATCCACCATCCGGTAGTTCGAGCTGCATTGGTAATAGCCCTGCTGAAAACGTTCCGAGAGCAGCAGGCCTCGGATGAAATCTCTGGCCGTGATGTTGCCGCTTCTCAGCTGCGATTCCAGAAACGGGTCACGATCGCTTCGCATCGCATGGAAAAAGATCTGCTGATAGGCCTTTTCGATCAAGTCGTCGACGTCGGCGCGATAAGCATCTGCCCCGCCTGCAGACGAACCCGTCAGCTCTGTACGCACCGTGCTGCTGTCCCCAGCCAGATTGCTAACTCGTGCGTTCTGTGTTGTTAGGGGGTAAGCCTGTAGGGGCACAGCCATTGAGATACTGCTGGGTAGAAATACTTGGCTTTGATCTTCCTTCCCTTTGTCGCTTTTTGTACTCCTCTCGTATCAGGTCTTAACTGCAGATTTGTTGAGCTCCTCTAAAAGATGGTCGAATGATTCGCTAAGGAGCCCAGCATCAGTTGGGCTCGCAACCTCCTTTTGCGAAAGAACTTTCAGCTGCGAGAGGGCAATATTCAGTCCTTCCAGCGGCACTCCGACGTAGGCATACAGAGTGCGCAGAGCGTCCATGCCGTCTGGATCTGTGAACTGGGGGCGTTGGCATGCGGTGGCATAAACGATCACGCGAAAGAACTGCCAGCAATCTCTCCAGCAGGCTTCAGCCCGCTCTGATGGAAATAGCGCACCCCCTGGTTGCACGAGATGCGGCTGTTCTCTTAAAAGGAAGTCGCGCGCTTGTTGTACCAATTGGTTGGCTTTGTTCTGGAGATGCTCTGTGAGCTGAGCATCAACGTTGGAGGAGCTACAAATTTGATGAATTTCTGTCGCTGACAGCCCACGTTTCTGCTCGTCCGCGATCCGCAGAATCTGGCGATCAGCTGCTGGTAGTGAAGAGTCGTTTTGTATCCCCAAAACTTGAGCAGATGCGATCAACTGCTTCAGCACCAGATCGTCCGGCATTGGCTTTGGTTAGGACTGAAAGGGTGCGACTGGAGTGGCAATGAGCCCGCCCTGCCGCTCTAGATAAAAGGCCCACACAATGTTCTCCCCTAAGCCTGGGCATGTTTCGCTCGCGATTTTCGCCACATCACTGGGCGATCCCATGGATTGCAGGAGTTGCTCCGCTTCTGTTGAAGACTCGATGGTGGTGCCGCGGATTGCTGAGCCCACAACCCAGGTGAGCGTTGTGTCGACGAGATGGCCTGCATTGTCTGCGCAGGCCAGCAAAAGGTTGGCTGGACTGGCGATTTGTACGAATGTTTCTTGCCAGAGCTGAATGTTTTCGTCCCGCAAGTTGATGCGAAAGCAGTCAGGACCTACTGGGAAACTCAGCTCTCCGCTGGCATCGGCATGCTGTTGAAGTGCCTCGATTCTTGGATCTGCGAGACAACTCATTCGCGATGATCAGAAGTAGTCAATTTAACCAGTGTTTCAGGGATTTCCTTATTGTTGCCCGATGTTGTTCATTGAGTGGGTTGGGTAATGGCTTTAATCATCATGCTCTTGGACTACTCATAGATTTCGGCACGATTGCTATGAGGCTGTGAAAGTGTATGAATATTGATGGCTAGAAGATGGGTAAAACTATTAATCACTCATTTTATTTAATCGACTTTTTCTTCATTAATCCCGTGAGAGTTGCCAAGGCAAACATGGCGAGTAACGCGACTCCCAGCATCACGCTTGCTCCCTGAGTAACCCCAGCACCGACGGCTACCAAGATTGAGTCACTGATCAATACGCTGATTACAAGAGCTGGTGCAAAAATTTGCCACCGGGTTTGACTGATGCCAATGGCATAGCTTAAAAAATCAAACAAGCCAGTCATCAATAGCCCCGTCATCAGAAAGAAATTGCCCTCAAGCTGATTTTGGCTGAATCCATCGATGCGCTCCATGGCTTTTGTTCCAACGAGGCGGCTTACTGGTGAGCGCCCCCAAATTCTTGCAATAAAAAATGCTGCATTACAAAAGATAAGATCGGCGAAAATAATTGTGAGATAGCCAGTTTCAAACCCCAGCAATGAGCCGGCTAGTAAGGAATAAACCGAGCTTGGTAATGCCGGTAAAACGATGCTGACACCACGAAGAAGTCCTATGCCCAATGGGGCCCAAACCCCCATACTTTTTACAGTCTCTTTTAAAGGTTCAATCCCATATTTTTGCAGGTAATACACGATTAATATTAAAGATATGGTAATTAATGCTATTTTTAGGCCGTTCTTAATTCTTGGCATTGGTGAGACTTGATTTTTGGATACTACTGTAGGCCAAGTGGCTAGACCTTCCGCCTATTGGTAACGCTTTATGCAGTAAACGGCTGCATTCAAGTGATACAAAATCTCTGCAGACGGCGCTGCAATTCGCTCACGATTTGCCTGCTAGAGGTCAAGTTCTGCCTGTGGGCGTGGACAGTGCGTTCAGCATCGATACCATCAGCCAAATGCTCATAACGAGGTTGTCTCTAGTGGCCACTCCCTCCCTGCGGTCCGAGTTCGAACAACAGCTGTGTGTACAACTGCTCAGTCTCAGCGAAGTGGTGGAAGTTTTAGTCGATCGAGTCCTCGACTTGGAAGAGCGTTTGCAGTTGGTGGAAGGCCAGCAACTCGAGGCTTCAACAGGTTGCGAAAGCGCTGAGCAGGCTGGTGAATTGCTCTCCGCTAGTGAGTTGAAAGTACGTTCGCTTCGCAATCGCTTGACTCCTTTGACAGTTGTGCCTTTGAAGCCTGAAGCCGTTCTTGAGGAGAGGATTGAAGATCAGATCACCGCCGTGCACCCTTCCGAAGATCACCCCATCGCTGATCAGCCTGCTGAACAAGCCGTGCAGCCCGCTGAGGACCTAATCGAAGCGGCTTCTGATGGCGAGATGGAATACGTGGATGATCCTCAGATTGATTTGTTGTCTGCTTGATTTAAGACAAGTCGAGTAAACGAATCCTGAAGATGGCGACTTGATGCGCCATCTCAGGTGAACTGATCAAAAAAGGATGCTCAGCCATGGCTTCGAGCACAGCTTTAATCCGCTCGTCCGTGGAGCTGGATGCGTCACTGGAGCCACTTAATCTTTTCCAGGTGCGATCGAACACCATCGCGAAGCTGTCCGCATTATTGAAAACGCGGTCGCTGTCTGCGTTAGCCGCCACAAAGGACACAATTAACTCTGCATCGTTGAACGCCAGGAACCAGATATGAGTAGGGGCGATACGTTTTCGTGTCCCCTATGCCTTCAAAATGGTGGAGCAATGATGCCAAAAACGCCCTGCGGCGTGTTGCTTGTTGCTTCCTACCGGATTGCCAAACCTTGAGGTGTGCAGGGCGATAGGACCGATCACTCCTGGAGGGTGGCTCGGGATGTTGACTCTATTCCTCGTTGGTCTCTGCCCAAATGGGTCGCCATCCTTTCGTCAGACTTGCTCTTGGCGATTTAGAGCCCATACGGCGCCTGGGTTTTGCCTTGCGCGGAGCCAGATGCCCGACTGGACAGCCGACCTTCAATGATTCGTAACATTCCGGTTAAGGTATGTAAAGCGTTTCCTTGGACGGGATCGCCAGATAAAAGACACATCAAGAGGAGCCTGTGGGAGGGGTCCTCTTTTTTTTTGTTTAAAGGTGTTCACTGACAGCTTCCTCGACACAATGGAAGAAATGGTTTTCGTTCAATGAAGTATGAGCAAGAAGTGATTTTCAAATGCGCCATCAAAGGAACCATTGGCGGTCTCCAGGAGAAATTGACCGCAGAGGATTTTGATGAGTTGCTCAATGCTTCTCAAGATTGGCGAGAGCACCTTGTGATCGAAGCGATTACTGAGGTGGCAACGATTCATGCTGGTCGGCGGCGTCCTGAAATTGATTGATGTGGCTCAGGCCAAGCCAATGGTCTTTGCTCAAACGGGTAGAGATGGATTGATTGGCTAACCACGGATGATTAGGGAAGGGACGTTCCGAATCGAAGAACTGAATCCTTTCCAGGAGTGGCATCATCATGGTTCCTCTTCAACGCTTGAGGATGCCTGCCGTATGGCTCAAAAGATCGCTCAGATGATCGGTCGGAAGACCAGGGTGTTGGATGAAGATGGCAGGGTTATGGAGCAGGTAAATCCATCCTTTCCGAGGCGAGATCTCTAACCATGGGAGTGCCTTCCATCTGCTGTAGCGGAACGGTCAAGCGGCTAATTTTTTGACGTTCCGTTTTTGTATTGGATTGCTTTCTCTAGATGCTCCAATCTCTTCTCGATGTCCTTGCAGGTGACTTGACCTTCCAGTGTTTCGACCCGATGAAGGAGCATCTCAAAAGCACTAACAAATTCACGGTCATCGGCTTCAACTCTTTCCATTCGTTCCAGGAGCTCTGCAACCGTGTCGCCTCTGGTGTTGATGCTGCTGCTGGCAGGAACTGGTTTTGATGTTGCCGCGGGAGCTGGAGCAGACATGTCCTCAAGCAATGTCCCGTTGGTCTTGAGGTAAGCCTCTGCTAACTGTTCCAGCACTGTCGTGTATTGCTTTCCCTGTAAGCGAGACAGGTTCTTGAACGCCTCAAGGGTGTCTGGAGCAAAGTTGATCTTGAAGGCACCTGGTTGTTCTGGTGACACTGATCATCAATTCTTTGTGAGTTAAGGATACGGGTAAATTCTTGGGAGGTGTCTGATTTTTTATTGACTGAGGTTCTTGATTGGGTTTGATTCCGCTTCAAAAGAAAAGATTAAATGGCTTCATAACAGCTCAATATTTATTTTATGGATGGAGGAGCTAGCTCCATGATGTTTCTCTTCTCATTAATAACGCTGTATTGCTTGCCAGCTTGAGTGGCTTTGGTTTGTGCTGCTCTTGAGGTGGAGGGAAGGTGATCGATGGTTTGATACGACTGCCAACCATCAAACTGATTGCGAATTTGATTTTTTGTATTGGGGTAGACGGCGCTTCCTGTCTATGATTTCGATGTGAGAGGGAGACCAAGCAGGCGTGGTTGCTTGTTTTGGTGGGTGGGGTCACGCCTACTGCCTCTTTCACACCTCTTTGCTGGGTGGAACCGCAGGGTCAGTGGTCCCTTTCATTTTTCCTCCAAGACCTTCTCCACCAAAGCCTCTTTCACTCTCTCCTCAAAGGTTCTTCCATCCTTTTGGGGGGCAATGGAATCACCAGCTGCACGCAGTACGTCTCCCGTGATCTGTCGTGCCTCTGGGTTGGTGAAGAGTAAGAACCCGAGACCAACTCCAATCAGGATTTTCAGCATTACACCATCACCTCCGCATCACAAATGATGCATCGGATGGTGGAGAGAGCAAGACCTATGCGGGCGCTAGCGATGCCACAGCACACCTTTTCCTGAGACGCTTGTTAATGGGCGCTAATATTTACTGAGCAATAAGTCTGCAGATGTCCTTTGAAATTACATATAAAAGCGATTGCTCGTTCATTGATTGCTATTATTCTACGCCTGAAAATAAGGATGATCCATTCATTCAGGAAATGGAATCTCTTGTTGAGGAGATTAAAGGACTTCAGGAGGAGATCGAGTATCGCAAAGCGAAGATGGTGCAACTTGCAAATGAAAAAATAAAAGAAGATAGTGCAAAAACTGACGAACTCGTTTCATTCAATTCACAGGGAGAGGTCGAAGTCGACGATGAACTGGAAGACATTTGTGATGAGTGGTGGCAGGCAGCATGCGAGGTTGAATCGCCTCTGGATTCCAAGCTTGAAAAACTGTTGGATTCAAATTGGTTCCTGCAAAGTACTAGCCAAAGGAGTGGTACCTATCACCTAAAGGTTTCCGAAGGCTGGGACTTTAATATAAATAATTTACATTGGAAGAATGATTGCTTGTATTACGATGGGGAGCGCATTGATGACGACTATGGCGCAAGTCAGTTGATTAATGATTCTGCAATTCTTCGTATTCCGAGTCTCAGTCGCATGGAGGATTATGCTGTCCTCAGCATGAAAAAGAATTAACCAATTATATTTCCACAGTTTTAATAGCCGATTCTGAGCCATCAATCCGCTGTTTTAATTTGTGGAAGACTGAATTATTCTAATCGGTAGTCGTGCCTTACAAGAGAAAAAGGAAAAGAACAATAAACAAAGTTCCCATTAAAATAAGTCTATCTTTTCCGTCATTTAAATCATTCATCTTGTCGTTAAAAGTGGTTCAAATCATCATAGTCCATACGGTTTCTAGTTGTGGGGCATCCGCCTTCGACACAAAAGAGAGCCGGAATTGACCGCTCTATAAAACTAACTTCATTTCTTCTCAGGGTTTGAGTGGGTTGTAAGTGGGGATGCCAGAAAAGCGATTGCTTGCTGTCCCGACCAGATCTTGCTTGTCTTGATTGAGCACATAGTGTCTTACTTCAGGAGTCTAAGAATGAATATCTATTGGAAAGTCTCCCCTCACTTCGTGCTGTTTTTTGGTCGGAAGCTATAAAACTCGTCAAAAGTTTCGATGTTGTCCAAGCCTCACCGAATGGCGAATGGTCTCCTCCTGATTGTTTGCCAATAGCCACTGATGAATTCGTGATGGGTATTGACTACTAAATCAGAGGGTTCCCCTGATACCCATTTTCAAGAGTCAGGAAGAGAGTGAATCCACGTGATGAACGGGCGGCAAAACCTCTGGGGAGTAGGTGCCCCAGGGGTCTTTTTTGCTTCACCTACGTCCGCATGATGCGACCACCTAGGCAGCTGCTGGAAATCTCCCAAAAACCTGCTGCTGCCTTAAGCAGTTCCCTGTTAAATGGAAACTCTTGGGGTCTCCACGAACGGAGAGCGCTGTCTAGCCCAACGAACAGGACGCGGTTCGTCTCCTGAGGTTTGGGAAGACGTTTGAACGGGTTCCAAACCTTGTCGTCTGCAAACAAAACGGCAGTGCCCGAATGAGTGATATCGCCTGATTGAAAGGACCAAATGCTTTGCCGGAGTTGATTGGGTTTGCTGGAGGACATGGTCCCTAGCGTTTTGCGCTGATGGGTTAATACGCCTCGGAGCGCAGTACGCGTTCGTTTGTTCAGGCGGATGACAAAAGCGGGATCCTCTTCGCTGGTTAGGTCGCAAACCAGCGGCAGGGGTACTGCGGATGCAGGTGACGCAAGGACTAGTAGGAGCAACAGTGCCCTCATCCCTCTCCACTGCTCACAAGGAACCGAATGCATTGTGTTCAGGGCGCTTCTGCCTCGCAACGAATGCCATCCTCTTCACCATTTCTTCTTTGATGATTGAAGGCATCCCTTGCTAGTACATTAGTACTGGCAAGGAGAGGGTCTGATGGCGGAAGAGGAATGGGACTTCGTGGAGGGACTGAAGCGAACAAGGACATCACGGGTCTGTATGACTTGTCAGCACTTCACCTATGTGACTGATCGGGACTGTCGAACGCTGCTGACTTGTGGTTTTCAGAAGTGCCTGGTGCCTCATGGCGAGCACCTCACAAAAAAGTGTCGGGACTGGATGGTCCGAAGAGAGGTTGAGGTTGGATGGTGCCCCGAGGTTGCCTCATGAGTATTGATCGCTCAAAACCAATCTCTGTCAAAGCAGGAGACCCCATCTTTTTGTCGGTAAAGGCAGGAATGACGGTGATTGTCCGACATCTGCCCGAAGTGGGACGAGAGCAAGACGAGGAGTCCTGGTGGATGGCAGATGTCATCCATGTGGATGGAGGAGCACGAAACCCCAAAGTCCCAACCCTTTTTCAGGTGGCAGATGTGGATGACGGAACGGTCAAATGGATCAATGCCGATCTGGTCTCTCACATCGTTCCCAGGGTTTAGTGCCCGTCCCTACAAAAAGGTTCTAGGTGATACACAACAATTCTCTTGTCCTTGGGAACGGGGATGCGTCGAACTTGGGGAGGTCTGGGGAGACCTTCCTTTTTTTTGGGCGTTGGTGGGGGAGTCCTGAAGTTGCCTTGTGCTTAAAAAGTTCTCGAAAATCCCCTGCCGCTCCCATGGCAATTGGGATTGCAAGCACGTTATTGCAACATTGCTGTTGCTTTTAGGTGCTCTGAATAGCATTTCGGGAAATGCCAGGACCCAGATTTGAACTGGGGACACGGCGATTTTCAGTCGCCTGCTCTACCAACTGAGCTATCCCGGCTTGCCGCTTTCGCGACCACTCAATCTTAAATCACCGACCGTTGCGTCTTGCTGGTGTGCGTGCCAAACAGATGACTCCAAGAACCCGATGGCCGGCTTGGGTGAGAGCGTTCCTAGCCGCTATGGCTGTTGCTCCAGTCGTAAGAATGTCGTCAACAAGCCAAAGCTCATGTTTTGGCTGAATGGATGCATGGGGGGCAGGGGCCGCGTGAAAAGCGCCATCCAGGTTGTGCATTCGCATGGATCGATTGAGGTGGTGCTGACTAAGCCCCGCCCGAGTCCGTTGGAGCAGCATTGTGCTGGGCTGCCCAAAGCCTGCGGCAATTAGCTTTGGGAGAGGATTACTTCGCTTCTTTTTCCAGCTCGGAATGGGCACCAACACAGCTCCCTGGGGGAGGGGGTGATGGTGGGCAAGCAGCTGAATCACTGCTCGCCCAGTGCGGCTTTGAGGCTGCTGTTTGATTTGCAGCACGAGTTGTCGGAACTCACCTTGATAGGTGCCGAGAGCTTTCCATGGGAGAGGCTCATTCCCGCTGGTATTGGATTGGCCGAGGCCGTAACCCTCGATGCAAAGGCCACAGGGCTGAAGCTCGGCACCGGTCTTGGCGGCAGGGTTGCCTTCGAGGCTCGCTCGACAGATCGGACAGGACGGCTGAATCAGGAGTGCTTGAGCCGCCTTGAGCAGTGCATCAAACACAGTGCACCTTCACAGTGCACCTTGATCCTGTGCAATCGGCAGAGTGCATTGAGAACAGTTCTGATGTGCTCCATCAGTGTTCCCCAATCGCCACAGGGTCAGGTTTTTGGCATGGCCCGCAACATGGCTACCAAAGTGCGGTGGGCATCCTCGCTGTCGGTGAGGGTGTGATCAAAGGGGATTTGCAAACTCCTCCCATCGACTTCCAATTCCATGGAATCCGGCATCACCGCCACCATGCGAGCCGATTCGGGTGTTTCGATGCCGCCGTAATGGCGGGCGTAATCCAATACAGCTTCAGCGTGGTCATCATTCATGTGCGTGCAAATGCGAGCACTGATAGCGGGAGTTAAGGGGTCGGCGGGCATAGGGAATGGTTCAGAAAAAAAATTTTGTCTTAGCTAAAACGTTGCCATAGCAGCGCTCCAAGTCGGATTCCGCTGAATGCCACGTAGCACGACAGTGCCACAAACAACAGCAGGGAGAGCACCTCTTGAGGTTTTGTTGGCATGGCCATAAGGATCAAATTCAAAAAGCATCGAAACCTTTCGGTCACGATGCTTTGGAGATAATTGGTTGAATTGAAGCCCCTCAGTGGGGCATTAAAGGCTCTCTAATCAGCCCCAGGTTTTGGCATTTTTAGACCCATACATTCTGGCAAAAGCGCCGGATGTTGGATCGTTCACGGCACGGGAGTAGGAGAAGCTTGCAACCTCGTAGCCACCCTCTGCCGAGGTTAGGCGTCTGGCATTGGTGAATTCCATCACCAGTTGGCTGCGACCTTCAATCGTCGTGTCTGAAGCGGCATTCCCAGGCGTGACGCGTCCAAGATTGACGAACGTAGAGCAGTAAGCACCTGCTGCGGAGGTCCAGGCGCGCAAGTAAGGAACGGTATCCGTGCCAAACACTTCTAAGTATTCACCCGACCGTGTGAGCTTTTCGACCAGACCATCGAACCCATGCTCAGCAATCAGGGTGATCGCTGCGCTCACTTCGGCCTGGTTGATTGGCGGACGACCGAGCAGATGTTTGTAGTTCAGTTCGATGCCACGGATGGGTGATACCCGGAAAAAATAGTTCTGTTTGTACAGATCAGATTTCGCAAGGCCCGCCACAAAATCACGGACAGAGATATCTCCATTCATCAGCTGAGACTCCAGCTCTGTGAAGCGCTGATTCTCGGTAGGCCCAAGATTGCCAAAGACTTGGCGGTAAGACGCTGTGATCGTTGCTGTTAGAGCATCACTACCCGTTGAGGCGAATTCATCTGCAACGGCACTAAACGGACATTCACTATGAATGCGAGGGCCGATACCAATACCGGTCGCTCCACATAGATTTTCCTTGTATTCAAGGGTTGTCTTGCCAACAAGGCCTTTTCTGGGAACCAAACTCCCAAGTTTCTGCTCTTCGCGATAACGATTGATTGCAGTGTTCTGCTTCTGTTTCGCGGAGTTGCTTGCGGTGTAAGAAACGCGGTTGAGACTGGTGAAATCGCGTGTCGGCTTGATGACGACCATTAATGAGCCTTACAAGGATTTGTGGCGTGACAATAAAGCGATGAATTTATTTAGGGCCTTGATACCCCAGGCTTGCAACAAAATGTTTGCCGATTAAATTTTTCAGCTGATTTTTGGTGATTGATGCCCTCTCGCAGAAGGTTCTCTTCAATCTTGCTCAGTCGATGGCCTGGCTTCCTCTATCGCGGCGAGAGCGAGCCGTCCTACTCCTGCTGCAGGCTGCTGTCGAGAGGAGACGACCGGGATGCCAAGGCGACGTTCTCTGATGCGCCGCCACTGAGGATTTCGGGCACCACCTCCGATGCTGATCAGTCGTTTTGGGGGCTTTGCTCCCAAGGCCGTCAAAGTGATCCACCCCTGCGCTTCGATCTCTGCAAGGCCTTCCAATAATCCCTGGAGGAATAAGGCATCGCTCACAGGCCGAGGTTCAAGGATGGGCATCAAGAATGGATCATCCACGGGAAAGCGTTCGCCAGGTCGCGGCAATGGGCGAAACGCTAGGCCGCTGTTGGTTTCTGGGTTGATTTGCCGGCTGAGTTCAAGCAGTAGTTCATCGCTGAAGAACTGACGCAGCACCCCTGCGCCAGCATTGGATGCGCCGCCGCAGAGCCAGCGTCCGCCGACGCGATGACTCGTGATCCCTGGTGCGTGGATCGGGAGTGTTGTGAAGCGCTTCATCACCAACGTTGTGCCCAACACGGTGATCCCGTCGTCATCACCAGGATCAGTCGCAAGCACCGCCGCATTGGAATCCGTTGTTCCAGCCACGATTTGAACATCGCTCGGCAGTCCGAGCTCACGGGCTCGGGTGGTTGCGATGGTGCCCAACTTGCTTCCACTGGGCCGAATGATGGGCAGCCGAGTGAGCCATGCCGGTTCGGTCAGTCCATCTGGCCAAGAGTGATGGTCCAAATCCCATCCCAGACGCAGATTGTTCCCTTCTTCGCCCCAGGTCCAATCATCTAAAAACCACCCGTTGATCCAGTCCGCCTGATGACGAAGCAGGGTCGTCGGGCCGTACAACTTGGTGAGTTGCAGCGCCCGCGCCAGGCTTCCACTACTGCTGGAGGCTGGTCCACCTTTAGGAACAAGCTTTTGCAGCTGCTGCTCAAAGCCATGGCAAACCTCTGAATACAGCAAGGCCTCACCCTGGGCGCGTCCCTTTGAATCACAGGCAAGCAATGTCCCGGATGTGCCATCAACAGCCAGCGCCCGAATGCGGCCTCGCTGTTCTGCAGGGATTCCAGCAATCAATGTGGAGCAGGCCTGCGTCCAATCGTCGGGACTGTTGAGTCCGATGTTGTACGGGACCGAATCCGAGTACTCGATGGAATGCCATCGATCCAGTACTGCGATGCGAACGCCACTTGTGCCCAGATCAATTCCGAGCACAAGGGACGTCATGACTCAATCAGGCCTTGCGCAGTTCCTCTGCCTTGGCAGCGACATCTTCCCAAGGGAGATTGAGGTCGTTTCGGCCGAAATGACCGTAGGCCGCAGTGTTTTGGTAGAAGCGACCACCCCGCTCTTGAGGCAAATTGCGGAGTCCAAAGTTTTCGATAATCGCGCCAGGGCGCAGGTCGAAATGTTCTTGTACAAGATCTGTGAGGTCTTCGTTCGACACGGTTCCCGTACCGAACGACTCCACCAAAATTGAAACGGGTTTGGCCACACCGATGGCATAACTCAATTGCACTTCGGCACGGCCGGCTAAACCCGATGCAACAAGCGCTTTCGCCACAAAGCGGGCCGCGTAGGCAGCTGAACGATCCACCTTGGTGGGATCTTTGCCCGAGAAGGCACCACCGCCGTGGCGGGCGTAGCCGCCATAGGTATCAACAATGATCTTGCGTCCGGTTAAACCTGCATCTCCCTGAGGTCCACCCACAACGAACTTGCCAGTGGGGTTCACCAGGTATTTAGTGCTTTCTCGGCTGGGTTTCAGGCTGAGGTCGGCGGTGGCGGGCTCGACGACGTGGGTCCAGAGATCTTCCGTGATGCGCTCGCGGATGCCTTGCTCATCACTCATTCCCCCCACTTCTGCGGTGTGCTGGGTTGAAATCAGGATTGTGTCGATCGCCACGGGCTGGTCGTTTTCATAGACCACGCTGACTTGGGTCTTGCCGTCAGGCAGGAGATAGTCGAGCGTTCCGTTGTGGCGAACTTCAGCAAGTTGACGGGCCAAACGGTGGGCCAGGCTGATGGGCAGCGGCATCAACTCCGGGGTTTCGTTGCAGGCGTAGCCAAACATGATGCCTTGGTCGCCAGCGCCGACCAAGTCCAGCGGATCGCCAGCATGGTCATCAGCTTCATTGACGCCTTGGGCAATGTCAGGTGACTGCTGATCGAGAGCGACTAAGACAGCGCAACTGTTTGCATCAAATCCACCGGCGCGAGCGCCGCTGTAGCCAATCTCTTTGATGACGTCACGAACGAGGTGAATGAAATCCACCTTGGCCTTGGAGGTCACCTCTCCGGTGATCATGCAAAGCCCAGTATTGACAACTGTCTCGCAGGCCACACGGCTCGCAGGATCCTGTGCCAGTAAGGCATCGAGGACTGCGTCACTCACTTGATCGCAGATTTTGTCTGGATGTCCTTCGGTAACGGATTCCGAGGTGAAGACGTAACGACTCATGCAGATAAATGTCTTGGGACAACCTTACGGCGCGGCTTCAAGCTCAAGCTCATTCCAATGTTCAAACTGATGCTTGGTGCCTGTTAATTCCGGACGTATTTGCCATCCGCCCAGATAACCCAGCACGCAGCCGATACCGGCATCCTGCGCCATTTGGAGGTCGGTTTCCGCATCTCCGATCAAGGCACATTGATGAGGTGAAAGTTGCAGGCGCCCACACAGTTGGAGCACTGCCTCCGGGTTTGGCTTCCTTGGTTGATCATCCGCACTCCAACAATCAACAACCAGAGAGCTGATGTTTTCGTGCTCTAAAAAAGTATGGATCCCTTTCGTTGTGTCATTACTGATCACAGCGCTGGGAACCGATGCCTTGGCCAGTTCTTCAAGGAACGTCTTGGCACCGTTTAGGAGTGGTCGCGATGTTCCGTCATCGCTGAATTGTTGATCAATTCGTTGGAAAGAAGTCTCGGCCAGTGCGAGTGCTTCGGGCCAGCTGCAACCAAAAATGCAGAACACCGTGGCTGTGGAGGTGAGGTTGTCTTGGCGTGCTGCAACCGCGAGGGTTCCGCCTGGATGCAGTGCCTTGTCGCGAATCCCAAAGGCTTGGCGGAGTGTGATTTTTAGTTCCCTGAGATTTGCAGCGCCTTTGGTTTGACGCCAGAGATCGCAAATCACAGTCAACCTTCGCTCGAAAAGATCGAGAAGGTGCGGCTCGCTATGAGAAAGGGTGCCGTCCTTATCGAACAGCACCCCGTGAATGGAGCCGATGGGTTTTCCCCTCAGCAGCAACGTGGCCATGGATGGCTCAAATCATCATTGATGCGATGGGCTCGTCTCCTTCCTCAGCCTGCTCTTGAAGCATCTGCTTGTAGCGAGCAGCCATTTCCTCAGCTTTTTCAAACACTTTTTGAGGGTC
>Ga0209251_1001020_pt1 | contig 22994 bp, 20 predicted proteins | sample SaaInlV_100m_DNA_6_FD_184665 | JGI IMG/M metagenome (GOLD analysis project Ga0209251, IMG submission 184665) | Marine microbial communities from expanding oxygen minimum zones in the Saanich Inlet - Saanich Inlet SI073_LV_10m_DNA (SPAdes) (version 2) | ecosystem: Environmental > Aquatic > Marine... | reverse complement strand
ACTTACTCTGCTTGGTTCGTGGAATGTCGCTAAACGCAACTGGCAGTTTCAAATTCAGATGCTGCTGCTGCAAATAGGTATGCTTGGTTGTTTTGCAGCAATGGACGTGGTGCTGTTTTATGTATTTTTTGAATTGATGCTGGTACCAATGTATTTGCTGATTGGCATTTGGGGAGGCACAAACAGACTTTATGCCACTATCAAATTTTTCATTTACACAATGTTCGGTTCACTGTTGATGCTCATCTCCTTGCTTTATACAGCAAACATTTATCGTGAATTGCATGGAGCATGGTCTTTCAATGTCCTCGACTGGTACGGCATGGACATTCCTGCAGAAACTCAGTTCTGGTTGTTCCTCGGTTTTGCGGCTGCGTTTGCAGTAAAGATTCCACTTTTCCCACTACACACCTGGCTGCCGGACGCACACTATGAAGCACCAACTGCCGGATCCGTACAACTGGCCGCAGTGATGTTGAAGTTTGGACCTTATGGATTTTTGCGTTTTGCAATGCCGGTTTTTCCTGCAGCAGTTTATGATCTCGCTCCGGTTTTCATGGTACTGGCCTTAATCGGCATTATATACGGAGGACTGGTGGCAATGGTGCAAACTCAAATGAAGCGTCTGATTGCCTATTCTTCAGTGGCTCATATGGGTTACATCGTGCTGGGATTATTTGCGCTGAACATTCAGGGACTTTCCGGAAGCTGGATTCAAATGATAAATCATGCGATTGTTACTGGCGCACTCTTCCTCACAGTTGGTATGATTTACGAACGGACACACACTCAGGAAATTTCCGAATATGGCGGCGTCGCGCATACAATGCCGAAATTTGCGGTGTTTCTCGTTTTCTTTTCCATGGCTTCTGTTGGTCTGCCAGGATTGAACGGTTTTGTGGGCGAAATTTTGGCGATGATCGGTGCCGCCAAAGTCAACATCTGGTATGGCATTATTGCCGCGGCCGGTGTTGTGATTGCCGCGATTTATATGCTTTGGATGGTGCAGCGTGTGATCTTCGGTCCTCTAACCAAAGATCTGGTAAAAAATCTTCAAGATTTTTCACTTCGCGAAGTAATTGTCCTTGTTCCTCTTGTCTTCTGGACTATTTTCCTAGGCGTCTATCCTCAACCTTTCCTTGAGCGCATTGAAGTCAGCATCAACCACTACATCGAACTGGTAAAATCGCAGGAACCACGCTTTGCTCAAGATGAAGCAGAAAGTTCCGGATTATCAAAAATACTGGTTTGGAATGTAGGTGAGTGATGAACTAGGAAATATGCCTCTTCAAATTTACAACACGCTTACTGGTCAAAAAGAACCTTTCAAACCGGTTCATGAAGGCCGGACCTCACTCTATGTTTGCGGCCCTACCGTTTACAGCGACAGTCATCTCGGTCACGCTAAAACCTATGTTAGTTTTGATATAATTGTGCGTTATCTGCGTTATTGCGGATTCAAAACCTTTTATGTGCAAAACATTACTGATGTGGGGCACTTGTTGGGTGATGACGATGAAGGGGAGGATAAGTTACTTAAACGCGCTCGTGAATTGGAACAGGAGCCGATGGCGGTTGCGGAAAATTTTGCACGCAGGCATTTTGAAGTGATGGACCGGTTGGGTGTGATTCGTCCGGATATTAGTCCACGGGCGACAGGGCATATTCCAGAACAACTGGAAGCAATCGAAAAATTGATTGAACTGGACCTGGCTTATGAAGCAAATGGTTCAGTTTATTTTGATATTAGCAAAGATCCAAAATACGGTGAACTTTCAAACCGTATCGTTGAAGAGATGCAGGGCGGAGCGCGAATAGAAGTACGTTCGGAAAAGCGTCATCCCGGAGACTTTGCTCTTTGGAAACGTGCGGAAAGTGGCCACCTGATGCGCTGGCGTGATCCATACAGCGGATGGGGCTATCCCGGTTGGCACACAGAATGTGTGGTAATGAGTACACGTTATCTGGGTGAGGAATTTGACATTCACGGTGGTGGAATGGATTTAAAATTTCCGCATCATGAATGCGAAATCGCACAGGCCAGAGGACTTGCAAAACCGTTTGCGCGTAACTGGATGCACTCCAACATGCTGACCATTGAAGGTAAAAAAATGAGTAAGTCCAGCGGAAATTTTGTAACCCTGCTGGAATTATTTGAAAGATATGATCCGTTGATTGTTCGTTATTTTATTGCTGCGAGTCATTACCGTTCTGTCGTGGATTTCAGTGAAAACGCCATAGGTGCTGCCGGTTCTTCGCTGAAGCGTCTGCATCAAACAGTCCGTAATCTTCGCAAATGCAAAACCGCCGGAGTGGAAGTTTCCGGGAAATATTTTGAAGATTATCGCAGACGTTTTTGTGAAGCGATGGACGATGATTTTTCGACACCGCAGGCATTTGCGGTACTGTTTGATTTAAGCCGTGAAGCAAATAATTTACTCGCCGAAAAAAGTCCTGATCCGCAAGCAGTTGCTGATGCAGAATATTTATTTTCTACTTTAGGCGGAGGTGTTCTTGGGATAATTCCGGAGACACTCGATGATGTACAGACTGATCTACGTCTGAATGAGGTGATGGAAATCCTACTTGAACTGCGTGCTAACTTTCGTAAAAATAAAGATTTTGAGAGTGCTGATCTGATCCGTGAACGTCTGGAAGATTTGGGTATTGTTTTCAAAGATTCAGCGGAAGGAACAACCTGGGAGATGACAGACAAAAACTAAGTTGAATGTCTGTGTCAAAAACTCTAAACAAGGTTAATTTGCTATGAAGGAAGTACAATCACGTCATATCGCAAGGCGGCTTTTTGACCTTATTGCTCCGCTCAAAGGCTGGGTTATTTTCAGCATTTTCTGTATGGCAGGTTACAATATTTTCACTGCTGCTCCTGCCTATTATGCCAAAGATATTGTTGACGCGATTGCTTATGGTGATAATCCCGAACTCAAACAGTATTTTCTGGTCGGTCTCGGCTTGATGATTGTTTTTGCGATCAAGGGTTTGTTCTTTTTTGGTCACAATTACAGCGTAGGTCACCTTGTCCAAAGCCTCATTGTAAAACTGAGACAACAGCTTTTTGACCACCTCGTTAATCTTTCTCTCACCTTTTTTACACGTTCCAAAACCGGAGATCTTATTTCACGTTTCACCAATGATCTGCAGGTTTTCCAAAACATGTTGCAGGTTGGAGTCACTGGACCTTTCCGCGACATTCCGCAATTTTTTCTTTTGCTGGGCATTATGTTTTACCGCAGTTGGCAATTGGCATTTGTAACCTTGATTCTGATTCCGATTGCAGTCTTTTTTATCCAGATTTTTGGTCAGCGCAACAAGATCGCAGTTAGTAAGAGGCAAATCAGTTTTGGCGGATTGACCAGTTTGCTGGTGGAAACGATTTCCGGTGTACGTGTGGTAAAAGCTTTTGGAATGGAAAAGTATGAAAGCAAACGTTTCAAAGCAGCCAACGATGATCTTTATAAGAATCACATGCGCTCAGTTATGATAGATTCTTACTCTTATCCGATCATCGAAATAATCGGTGCCGCCGCCGGAGCAGCGATTGTGGCTTATGGAGGTTATCTTATCATCAACGATCAAATCACTCCTGGCGATTTTACGTCGTTTGTGATCAGTTTTTTTATGTTGAATGAACCGGTAAAAAAGCTGAACGGTTTCAATTTAAAACTGCAGGAAGGTTTTGCTGCAGTACGTAGAATTTTTGACATTCTGGATGTTGAAGATGAAATTGTCACTTCACCGAATGCTAAAAAAATAACCCACTTTAAACAGGAAATAAAGCTCAATATTAAGGCTTTTCATTATCCTGAACAAGATGTGCCTGCGGTCAGGGACTTTAAGCTCAGTGTACAGAAAGGTGAAGCAGTGGCTCTCGTCGGCAGTAGTGGTTCAGGTAAAACGACAGTTGCAAATTTAATCCCACGTTTTTACGACATCACCAGAGGAGAAGTCTGCATAGACGGTCATGATTTACGTGATCTGGATTTGATTTCACTGCGTAAATTGATTGCGATTGTGACTCAGGATACTATCCTGTTTAACGATACCATTGCGAGTAATATTACTTATGGGCAGCCGGATTGCTCAAAAGAAAGGATGTATGCCGCAGCACGAGCGGCAAACGCACATTTATTCATTACAGAGCAGCCTGAAGGTTACGAGACAGTGATAGGCGAAAAAGGTGGGCGACTTTCCGGAGGACAAAGGCAGCGAATTTCTATTGCACGTGCTTTGGTTAAAGACGCGCCGATTCTTATTTTGGATGAAGCTACCTCTGCACTTGATTCAGAATCGGAAATTGAAGTGCAGCAGGCAATTGAGCATTTAATGGAAAACCGCACCACGATCGTGATAGCGCACCGGCTTTCGACAATCCGTAACGCAAACAGGATTTGTGTGATGGAGAACGGGCAGATAGTTGAACATGGTACACACGATGAACTTCTTTCAAAAGAAGGACGTTACCAGCAGTTGTATGAAATGCAGTTTCAGGATCAGACGAATGGCTCAGTCTCAGCATAAACCGCTAGTTTCAGCGCGGTTTGAAAATGTTAGGATGAACCAGCAATGAAAAAATTATGGATAATAAAATTCTTGATATAGGCTGTGGTCCGTCAAGAGTTGAAAATTCATGTGGTCTTGATATTTTTCAGTATCCGGAAGTGGATCAGATTCTGAACCGGAACAATGTTCTTCGGGGATTTGCCTGCAGATAATTTTTAAACTATTTATGCGAATCATGTAATCGAACATGTAGCATCTATACCGGAATTCATGAATGAAGTGCATGGTATTGCAAAAAAAGAGCAACGGTTCAGGTAGCGACGTAGCACGTTTCATCCATCGATTGATATTCAGATCCGACTCACCACTGGCATCTTTCAAGTGAATGGCATGTGATCATGACCGATTCGTATTTGCAGACACAAGTCTCGTGCTTCACTCACCTGAAAACTACAATAAGTTATTTGCAAAAGCGAATTTCCCTTTATTCCTAAGGATAATCATTAAACTCAAGGGAATTAATTGGTGGGACAAAACGGTCTTTTGTCTTAAGAGCGAAAAATATCGAAAGAAAAAACTCATGGTTGAGAAAAACTGATAATCTCATTATTTACGACAGCATTACAACTTTTAATCTGCTAGAGATAGCTTATGTTAAACCTTTAATAAGATATAAAAATATGAGTAAATCCTACGTTATCCAGCAAGCACCGTTTGTGGTACCAACAACAGACGGTAAACTAATTGAGGAGCATGTTGGGCGGGTGATCAGCAATGAACCTGGACTCAGCATCGCACACATGGTCGCGCCTTCAGGATGGAGTGAGCCTTTTCAAACTCCGGAATTTGATGAATACACGATGCTTGTCCGCGGACGTAAACAAATTGAAATTGATGGAGAGACAATAACCCTCAAAGTAGGAGAATCTTTGCTGGTAAGCAAGGGTGCGAGAGTACGTTATTCCAATCCGTTTGAGGAAGAGGCGGAATACTGGTCGGTCTGTGTTCCTGCATTTTCTCCGGATTTGGTGAATCGTGAAGAAAACGCAGAAAGTTGATTTTGCTGCTTTCGGGTCAGCTTAAAATTGTTCCAGCGCTTCGAGCACTTTCTCACCCATTTCGATACAACCGATGAGAGTTTTTCCTTCAGCCATAACGTCGCCGGTACGGTAAGTATCCAGGGTTTCAACGACAGCTTGTTTGATGATTTCGTCCGCCTCACCGAGGTCAAAGGAATAACGCAGCATCATTCCCACTGAAAGGATCATGGCCAGCGGATTGGCCTTGTCCTGTCCGGAAATGTCCGGTGCAGATCCGTGAACCGGTTCGTACATTCCGTGCAAAGCCTTCTTGCTCCCGCCAATACTAGCGGAGGGCAACATGCCCAATGAACCTGTCATCATTGCTGCGGCATCGCTGAGAATGTCGCCAAACATATTCGTTGTTACCATTGTGTCAAATTGTTTTGGATTGCGGATAATCTGCATTGCCGCATTGTCAGCATACATGTGACTCAATTCGACTTCAGGAAAATCTTTGCCGACTTCCGTAACAACTTCGCGCCATAGTTCAGTTGATTCGAGCACATTTGCTTTATCAACCGAAGTTAGTTTTTTACCACGCTTCATGGAAATTTCAAAACCCACTTTTGCAATACGGCGAATTTCAGATTCAGAATAAACAAGTGTGTTAAATCCAACACGTTCTCCGTTGCGAATCTCCACACCTCGAGGTTGTCCGAAATAAATTCCGCCTGTCAATTCTCGTACCACCATCAGGTCAGCGCCATCGACAACTTCCGGTTTAAGAGTTGAAGCATTGACTAGATCACCGTATATTACTGCAGGCCGCAAATTTGCGTACAACTCTAATTCGGAACGTAATTTCAATAATCCGCGTTCCGGACGTACCGCAAAATCCAGAGATTCCCATTTGGGACCACCGACAGCGCCGAGCAAAACCGCGTCAGAATTTTTTGCTGCTTCGAGCGTTTCATCCGGAATTGGTGTGCCGGTCAAATCGTACGCGGCTCCGCCCACTGGTTTTTCGGTTAACCCAAGCTGGAGTCCGAAACGTGGAGCTATATGTTTCAAAACCTGAATTGCCTGTTTCGAGACTTCGGGGCCGATACCGTCTCCGGGAGTAACGAGGATCTTTTTTGTGTTCATGCTGCCTTTTTTATAATTAATATTTTTTGTTGAAATCAATGATCCATCCTAATGAGAAGACTTGTCTTGTGCAAGGAAAAATACTTTTCACGGCGTTTGTGTGGGTATTCCTTTTTCTATCATCTTCTCTTTCTGAGGCCGTAAAACCAACTCAAATCGAACTGGATTATAAACTAAAATCATTGGTTAGCCACGGCAGTGTTTTGGTTGCGGATGAAAAAAATGTTCTCTATCGTTATCCTACTGAGACCAATCCGCCGTTAGTTCCGGCCTCCGTGCTCAAACTCGCCACAGCATTGACCGCCCTGCATTATCTGGGAACGGAATTCCGTTACAGTACTGATTTTTATTTAGCAGAAAACCGTAAGCTCGGTATCAGAGGTCATGGTGACCCTTTTCTGGTGTCTGAGGAATGGCAGAAAATTACGCAAAAACTCAGTCAATTTCCGGAACTGCCAAAACAGTTGAACGGAGTATTTTTTGACACTTCGCTCTTCAGCGCAAACATAAAAATTCCCGGGATTGAATCTTCAAAAAATCCATACGACTCGCGGAATGGTGCGTTGGTGGTTAATTTCAACACAGTGTTTCTGAAAATAAACTCAAAAGGGCTTGTTAGCTCTGCAGAAAAGCAAACTCCGCTGACACCGTTGGCGAAACGTTTAGTTCATAATTTGTCGCCCGGAAAACATCGGATCAGTATACCGCCGGATTCAGGGATTATCTATGCAGGAGAACTTGTTCACGCCTTTTTAGCTCAGGCAGGTTTTTCATTTCATTCAGGAAATGTCACTCTTCGTCCGTTAAGTTCCGGGGACAGTCTTATTTACACGCACAAGAATTCAGCCAGCTTAACAGAACTGATCGCAGGAATGATGCGTTACTCTAACAATTTTACGGCAAATCAACTTTTATTAAGTGTTGGCTTAAAGCGTTATGGAGCACCGGCCACACTGGAAAAAGGAACACGTGCGCTCGAAGAATATTTACGCGATGAACTCAGCATTCCGGAAAAACAATTCCGTATCGTGGAAGGTTCAGGGATCTCACGGAAAAACCGACTGACCACTGAAGCAGTTTGGCAAATGCTAAAAGCTTTTTCGGCACAGCAAAATCTGCTTCACGGAGATAAGGGCATTTTATACAAAACTGGAACTTTGCATGGAGTTTCAACGATGGCCGGTTATTTGCCAGGCAGTAAACCACGCTATTTTGTGATCCTGCTCAATCAGCCAAAAAACCGGCGTGATGAAATTCTAAAACTGCTTTTAGCAACTGATTTTTCCGGATAATATTTTGAAAGCCTCACCTTTAATTTCCATCCTGATGCCTGTGCGGAACGATGCCTCTGTCATAGCCAACTGCCTCGATGACATTGCAAAACAGAGTTTTGAAAATTACGAACTCTTGATTGTCGATGATGGATCCACCGATGAAACTCCACATATTTTGGAAAAAACGAAAGGGAGGGATGCAAGAGTACGAATAATTCGGACTTCCGCAAATGGAATAGTTTCTGCGTTAAATACTGGACTGGCGGAGTGCAAAGGGGACTACATCGCTCGTATGGATGCCGACGATAGAATGAAAAAAACCAGGCTAGGAAAACAACTGGAGTTCATGCAAGAAAATCCGGAACTGGATTTGATCGGCTGCAGGGTCGAAGGTTTCACAGACTCCGGTACTTTTCCGGAAAGCGGAATTCAATACCAGTCATGGAGCAACTCCTTGATTTCTCATGAACAGATTGAGCGGGATTTATTTGCGGAATCTCCAATTGTGCATCCAAGTTTTTTTGCGACGAAGGAATTATTTAACAAAATAGGCGGTTACTCCGAAAATCCGTGGGCAGAGGATTATGACGTAATTTTAAGAGCATACGGAAAAGGCGCAAAATTTGGCAAACATCCTGAAATTCTTCTGCGCAAATATCATGCTCCTGGACGTCTCTCCAGACGAGAAGCGATGTATAAACGTCCGGCGATGTTTGAAGCAAAAACCAATTATCTGCTGGAGTTTGGCCGACTCAAAAATCGCAGGGGTGTGCTCGTAGTTGGCTCAGGACCAACGGGCAGGCAGGCTGCGCAAAGTTTTGAAAAACGGAAGGTTAAGCTGCTCGGTTTTGTAGACAATCGTCAGGGACCTCCTGAGCGACAAGTCAAAGGTCGACCGGCCTGGGGTTTTCCGGATTTGCCACCTAAGGAATTTCTACAACAATTCCGTGACGTTTTGATCGTTTTGGCCATCGGTGATGCTGCAGGACAAAGAGAATTTTCGGAATTACTGCTAAAAAATGGTTTTATTGAGAACCAGGATTTTGTACGTGTGATTTATAACTGGCCTCCTGTTTCGGAATGTTCCCCATGAATATTTTGTATTGCTGATTGTGAAGCCGCTCGTTTTGACGTAAAATGAATATAGAGAACTTTCCAGAAGCTTTGCCTCAAAAATAAGTGAATACCCTCTGAAAACTATTTCAACTGATTATCATGAACAATATTAATTCAATTTTACCCAAAATAATATTGCAAAGCTTTTTACTGTTGTTTACGTTGCTTGTTTTTGCAGTGCCTCCTGCACAGAGCAAAGAGTCACCTTTGTCTGCAGACGAAAAAAAGGCGCTGAAAAGTTTGCGTATCACACCAGCGACACAATGGATCGAGGCTCATGATTTTGCCGGAGAAATGATGGATGCCAAGACAGTAAATTTGAAGGACTATCGGGGGCGTTTTGTACTGTTGAATTTCTGGGCCACCTGGTGTTCTCCATGTTTGAAAGAAATGCCGGACCTGGAAAAAGCTTACCTGCAGATGGGGCAGGAAAAAATGGTGGTACTTGCGGTCGGGATGGGAGAAAGTGTCGAAAAGATAAAAGCATTTTTCGATAAATACGGTTTCACCTTTCCTCTGTTGGCAGACAATAAAATGGAAATAACTAAACTTTATGGAGTTAGAAATATCCCGGTTACCTATCTGATTGATCCGGATGGTATTGTCCTCGGTAGAGCTCTTGGTATACGGGATTGGGCAAGTCCAGATTTACTCGCGTTTATAGATTCCCGTCTTAAGTAAGAGGTCATGCTTAATAATAAGCAAAACCTATAATCTCTGCAGACAATTCTGTTTAGGATGTAAGCTGATTTTTTTCAGATTACCCAGTCAGATACCCTTCAAATACCAAGTCGAAGGGGCAAAATAATTTTCTTTATTCTCATTTTTACTGCCACTTTCAGCGAAGTTCTTCTGGGTCATTTTAAGGGCCGGCATGCTCTTGAGACGAAAACTTAAAATCTTGGTTCTTGCATTGATTTTCTGCGTTAAAGTCAGTATAATTTGAGGATTGAAGTTGCACCTAAAAAATTGTTTAAACAGATAATGGCAGGCAAAAATCCTTATATAGAGAAAGCTGAGTTTGAGTTGCCTCAGCAAAACTATAATGTTACCTTTCTACCGATGAAGAAAATGGTAGAAATAGTAGCTGAAAAAATAACAACTGAAAACGATGGTCTTCCGGGTTCACTTCTGAATGCTGCCTTAGCTGCAGGTATCGAGATGGACCACTCCTGCGGAGGCGTCTGTGCTTGTTCCACCTGTCATATCGTTGTACGGCAGGGGCTGGAAAGCTGTAACGAGGCAACTGATGATGAAGAAGATATGCTGGATTTAGCGCCCGGACTGGAGCCACAATCACGTTTGGCCTGCCAGTGCGTACCGAACGGATCTCAATCCATCATCGTAGAAATACCGGAATGGAATCGAAACTTGGTTAGCGAAGATCACTGATAAAGGAGACGTTATGATAACACTGACAGAAAAAGCAGCTAAGGAAATTCACAAAATAATGCAGGAAAACGAAGTTACAGATGATGTCTGCCTGCGTGTAGGTATCAAGGGTGGTGGTTGTTCCGGTTTTACTTATACTTTGGATTTTGATTCAAAAAAAACGAAATTTGATTTGGAGTTTGAATCACAGGATTTGAAAATTTTGGTTGATAAAAAAAGCCATCTCTACATCAAGGATACAGAAATAGACTGGAGTTATGGTTTGATGGACCGTGGGCTTAAATTCAACAATCCATCGGCAAAGGGTTCATGCGGTTGCAAAACATCATTTATGTTTGAACCACCTGAACAAGAAGAACGTTTTCAACCAAGTTGGATGTAATTAGTAGACAGGATGATTTATGAATGAAACAGCTAGTGAACTAACAATTGAAGAACAAATCAAGCAGGCAATTGAAACATCAGTGCCGGATTCAACCGCGCAAGTTGGAGGTGACGGCAGGCATTTTGAAATTCAGGTAGTGTCTCCGGTGTTTGCGGGAAAACGTACACTTGAAAAACAAAGGCTGGTCTATGCTGCTCTTGGTGACTTGATGGCCGGAAGTAATGCGCCGGTTCATGCGATTGCACGTTTAGAAACTTTGACGCCGGCTTAACAAAATAATAGCCGTTAAGTTTACCAGGAACCATAAGAAAAAACCTCAGTGGTCTTAGGGGCTAGAGATGATTGATTATAAGCGCCAATAATATACTGGATAATTATGAAAATTGAAGAAAAACGAGTAACTTTCCCAAAAGGCTTATCGGTAAAATATGCTGGAAAAATTGTTGAAGAGACCGATACTCATTTAACACTGGAAGGAGAGGATGAAGATTCATACCTTAAAATTTTTAATCCTTTCCGTGGAGTAGCTAAACTGCTCATGTTTGAAAACGATCAATGGGTTGATGCAGAAACCTCTGCAGCAGTTTCGAACTTCGATCTTTCCTCTCTTGGGCTGGGCGATCTTTCAGCTTTATCTGCCGGTGATCAAGCGGACTCTCCGGAATCTAAATCAGAATTTAATAAACACAAACACACAAATAATTAAAGACTATGAGCGAAATACAAATTTCAGAGGGACTTCCACAAATTCAAATCCAGACCGATCGTGGAAATATGACAATCGAAATGTTTGAAGACGACGCACCTAACACTGTAGCCAACATGATTTCTCTCATTGAGAAAGGTTATTATGATGGACTGAATTTTCATCGTGTAATTCCCGATTTTATGATCCAGGGTGGATGTCCTGAAGGCTCAGGCACAGGTGGTCCAGGCTATAATTTTGATGATGAATGTACGCCGGCACGACGACATGACAGTGCAGGAGTACTCTCAATGGCAAATGCAGGTCCGCGAACAAACGGCAGCCAGTTTTTTATCACACACGGGCCTACTCCTCATTTGGACGGGAAACACACTGTTTTCGGAAAAGTCACTGACGGCCTGGAAGTTGTCAATGAAATTCAGCAGGGTGACTTTATGGATAAAGTTGTGGTACTGCAAAAACGTGATCACCTTTATGAAGTTGAAACTATTTGAGTTCTGATGAAGCTTAAGTCCAGCACCTCACACTTATTCCAACTATCTTGAAATACAGGCAGTATCCTGAAAAGCAAACTAATATTTAAATAATATTGAACAATGAGTGAAACTATTCTTGAAACGGACATTGTCCACGAAATGCGAGATTCCTATTTGGAATATGCGATGAGCGTCATTGTCGGCCGTGCTCTGCCGGATGTCCGGGACGGCTTAAAACCTGTGCATCGGCGTGTATTGTTTTCGATGAGTGAGCAGGGGAACGATTTCAATAAACCTTATCGCAAATCAGCAACTGTGGTAGGTGACGTGATGGGAAAATATCATCCTCATGGTGACCAGGCAATTTACGACACTGTGGTACGCTTGACCCAGCCTTTTTCGATGCGCTATCAATTGATTGACGGTCAGGGAAATTTCGGTTCAGTTGATGGAGATTCTCCCGCAGCGATGCGTTACACAGAAGTCCGGATGCGGAAAATCGCGCATGAATTGCTGGCGGATTTGGAAAAAGATACGGTTAATTTTGTTCCAACATATGATGACTCGTTGATTGAACCTTCTGTTTTACCTTCCAGAGTTCCGAATTTACTCACCAATGGTTCGACCGGAATTGCTGTGGGGATGGCAAGTAATATCCCTCCGCACAATTTAACTGAGGTCATGAATGCTCTGCTTTATTATCTGGATAATCGTGAAAATGCTACAGTTCAGGATTTGATGGAGTATATTCCTGGACCGGACTTTCCAACCGGCGGAACAATCATCGGAAAAAGTGGAATCTATGACGCATATACAACAGGACGCGGGATAATCCGGATACGCGCAAAAAGTCATTTTGAACAAACCAAAGACGGGCGTGAACTGATTATTGTAACAGAACTGCCGTTCATGGTTAATAAGGCGACACTATTGGAGAAAATCGCCGATTTGGTACGTCATAAAAAAATGGATGGTATTTCGGATTTGCGTGATGAATCTGACCGCAAAGGTATGCGCATCTTCATCCAACTGAAACGTGGAGAAAATCCTGAAGTTGTTTTGAGTAATCTTTACAAACATACTTCTCTGCAGTCAAGTTTCGGAATTATTATGCTTTCCATTGTGGACAAGCAACCCAAAATACTGGCATTGTCGCAGATGCTGGAGTACTTTCTGCAGCACCGGATTGAAGTAGTTGTCCGCCGTACAAGTTATGAATTGAGACAGGCGGAAAACAGGATGCACCTGTTGGAAGGCCTGATGATTGCGCTCGAAAATCTGGATGCAGTGCTTGAAATTATTCGCAAAGCAGAAAGCGGAGTTGCCGCAGAAGCGGTGCTGATGGAAGATTATGGACTGTCAAAACGTCAGGCACATGGAATATTAGACATGAAATTGCAACGCTTGACAGGTATGGAGCAGGATAAAATACGTGCTGAACATGAGGAAGTCGGCAAAGCGATTGCGGATTACAAGGATATTCTGGACAAAGATGAACGTGTCATCGATATTATCCGTAACGAGAGTATCGAAATCAGGGATAAATATGGTGATGAACGTCGAACAGAAATTATTGAAGGCGACAGTTCAATTCTCATTGAAGAACTGATTAATGAAGAAGACATGGTGGTCACCCTTTCACGGGAAGGTTACATCAAACGCAGTTCAGTCAGTGAATACAGATTGCAGCGTCGTGGAGGAAAAGGACGTCTGGGCATGGGCACCAAAGATGAAGATTTTGTGGAACAGCTCTTCGTCGCATCAACGCATGATTATTTGCTCTTTTTCACTAACAAAGGTCAGGTTTTCCGCAAGAAAGTTTTTGAACTGCCACAAGCCGGTCCGACCGGACGTGGAAAAGCGGCTATCAATCTGCTGCCTTTACGTGAAGGTGAAACGATTTGCTCCTGTTTGAATGTTCCGAAGGAAGCTGAGAACAAATATATTTTCCTCTGCACTGAACGCGGTGTTGCTAAAAAGACGCCTATGCCCGATTGCGCAAAGATTCGCGTGACTGGTCTGCGTGTAATTACTATTGATGAGGGTGATTCAGTCATTTCAGTACAGCTGACAGACGGTGATCAGGAGTTGTTTTTTGCGACACGTGACGGAATGGGTCTGCGAGTTAACGAGTCTACTTTACGGCCAATGGGACGTCAGGCACGTGGAGTTAGAGGTGTAAGACTTCGTGAAGGTGACAGGGTGGTTTCCGCGTTGGCGCTCACAGGTACAGGCGAAGTATTGACTGTTACTGAAGGCGGATTTGGCAAAAAGACACCGATCGCAGATTATACACTAGCGAAAAACAGGGGTAACTACGGAATGCGTACCATCCGGATTACTGAAGCAAATGGACCGGTTGTGAATGTGTTAGAAGTTGAAGAGCATTTCCAGCTTTTCCTGATCACGCAGTTTGGCAAATTGATCCGGATTCCTGTAGAAAATATCCGTACAATAGGCAGGGTCACTCAGGGTAACCGGTTGATACGCCTTGAGAAGGATGAACAGGTGATTGGTATTGCGCCTGTAATCGAAGAAGAGAATGGTGAAGAAACTGCGGAAGACGGTGAAAATCCACCTGCCGGTGAAAATTCAACAGACGCAACAGCGGACTCAGGGCCGGATAATGCTCCTGAAAACATAGTTCAGCAAGACGTTCCTGAGGAACCTCAAGACACGCCTAGCTCTGACGATTCTTCAGATTCGTGATTGCTTTGTTCTAGTGGCTCATTTTCTGCATTTAAGAGTGCGGGTCTCCACCGGGGTTGTACTGTTAGGAGACCCTAATCAAGCACCTTAGCCACTGCAATTTAATGAAGCAGTTTTCATCTACTTTAGCTCTCAGTCTGCTGTTTATGTTTTTGTCAGCGACTTTGTCGTTGTCAGCGAATTCCGGTCATATGCTTGATCGATTCGAATTGTTTGTAGACAAAAACATACCATACTTGACCTTCAAGGGTTTTTTTGATCCGGGGAAATTCCCTCATATCAATATAACTCAGGGAAGCTCGAAGACTGAAACCACAGTTATTCTCCCCAATACATTCATCAATAATATCCTGCTGCCTGAACGGGATATTACATCTTTTGCTTTGTCCGGTATTTTGGATAAAATGAGCCTGGCGGAAAAAATTACAAAAACAGAAAACGGTGAAATCAACTTCCTGGTTACATTTACTGTTTCAAGTAAAGAAAAGCACTTCCTCGTGCTTGATACAAAAAGATCTGATTCACGACAATTAACATTTGCTTTACAAAGAAAGCAAATAAAGGTGGTCTCCGCTGTTGCCTCCGAAGGGATGCAAATTACGAGTCCAGTTAAAGCTGAGTTGGGACCAGTCAAAATAACACCGCGTGAACAGCTCTTACTGCATCCTGTAACTGCCCTAATGGCATACCGTCACTTCGATCAACTGAATGTCGCAGTGCTAAACGCCTCACCTAATCTCGGAGCAGCACAGAGTTTTGCTGTAATGCTGGACCGCAAGCAGAAAAGAACAATAGAAAAGCGGATGGGTATGAAGTTGAATATAGTCAATATCTCATCGGTACGTGAACAGACGATTCTGCCCAAAACAAAAATATATTTTCATGCAAACTTGTTAAAGGCAGCTTTGATTCTGGCAGAGGTCCTGCCGGGAGAACAGGTGCTTGAACCAGTTCCGGAAAGCAGAAACAATAAGCTGTCAACCGATGTTGAAATTTATGTGGGAAAGAATTTTGAATAAAAAAATATACATAATCACTCTTGCGGTTTTTCTTTTTCAAGCTTGCTTAAGCCAGTCAGCATTTGCTTTTCCGGAATATACTTCACGGCAAAAAGCTCTCGCACTGGCTGCGGTCCTGGATCATGGATATTTCAAAGCCATAAAAATATCCTCTGTCTTTGTAAAGAACAGAGGTAAAGAGGATTATTATCTGCAGGCAATTCTTGATGACGGATCAAGCCGAAAGTGGCTGCTAAACCGTATTCGTGAGTGGACACAAACGGATGAACTGATACTCAGTAACAACAGGGCGCTTGTTTTTCCTTCTGCGGAAAGCACTGATTTTGGCGTACTGGAGAAGAATGATTTTTACCGCAGTGTTCTGACCGCGACTGCATTTGTTAAAACTTACGGTAGGCATGACATTCTTGAAGCTAAAAGCCTGGTATTAGGAGTCCAGCGTTTTCGCATTCTCGAACCTGAAGACAGTAAATTTTTAAGCACCGATAAATTAGGTGATCGTTATCGTTATGTTCTAGAACTGGAAAACGGTACACGCGAATTCTTCACTTATAACGATGCTTTCGCTTTGCTGCAACGTTCTGCCTTTTTAGCTGAGGTTCCTGAAAACGTCAAAGTATTGAGGAAAACCTTTAAAGTCATAGAATTGAAAAAAATTCCTTTGCAGATAGAAGATGAGTTGCGTGACATCTGGCGCTTTGGAATTGAGGTTGTTTTTGACGGACCGATTGAGACAAGTCCGGATAGTTTCCCTTATCAAGTGGTTGAATTAAAATTGAAGGATCCTGAAACAGGGAGATATAAAGCGCAATTTTTTCTGCAGATTATTTTTCCAAACTCAGAAAAAACAGGTGCAATTTCTGGTTTCAAGAATCATGAATATTTGCGTTTTGTAGAACTTGATACAGATGTAGAACACCAGAAACGAGTTATCCTGCGTGCGATGGTTAATCCGGACGCTTTGAATTTACCTCCATTTATTGAAATTACAGGTCGTAATTCTATCGTGGTTAATTTTTACAGTTCTACGGATCAGAGTCTGACTCAGCCACCGGACCTGTTGGCATCACGCGCTGTTGGACAATTGCCTCGTTCGGTTTTTACACCGGATCAGCAGGAGACCGAATTTGAGAGAAACTACATGGAAGCCGTTGGGTTGATCCGTGAGGCACAGGCACAGTTGAACACAGACGACAGGATCGAAACTTATTTTATTGCTTTAAAGGCATTGAAACAAGCGGCATTGTCGGCAGTAGTTGATATCCAAATCGCCCAGGCTTTGAAACAGAGAGACATCTTGCTGCGTACGATGCCGAAACTGATTATTCGAAACGTGCAAATGTCGATTCTGGCACTGAATCTTGAAAGCACAGACACAAAAGCTGATCCGGAATTCAGCAAGAAACTGCTCAAACAATTAATACATGCGGAACGCTACGCTACGACGCGGGAGCAACAGCTTAAAATTACCACTCTGCGAAGTATTTTACGCTGAATTAGCAGTACTTTCCTCAGTTACCATTTTTAGCATTTACAAGTTGTCAACAGTTATAAAGTTATTGGTTTGTTTTATGTGGTAGTTATTGTTTTATCCATTCTCCATTCACATACTTTCCTGTGATGTTTCCGTCTTTGTTATATCCTGTTCCTCTCCATATTTCCCCGTTCTTCCAACTCCCAAAATACTTCCATCCATTAGTTGAAATTAAAACACCATTACCATTTGGTTTCCCATCCTTTACCTGACCATGATACTTATGTTGAGTTTCTTTTCCCCCAGATGCCACCCATTTCCAATCAGGGTATTCACCCAACACATAAAGAGTTTCACCTTTGTGATTATCTCCAATCAAGGGAGAAGAAAAAAGAAGGAATGAGAGGATTATGAGTAAGTGTTTCACTTGGTTTCTTATAAGTGGTTTAAGAGAACCCAATATATAACATCAATCGTTTTGTTTTACAATAAAAGGGAGATTTTTGACTTGAGGGTATTTTGGGGGGTTATTGTTCTATTCTTTTTCCATTCCCCCACTTTAAATAGATGTTTCCGTTTTTGTCGTATTGTATTCCGTACCACCTTCGGCCATCCTTCCATTCTCCAACATACTTACTTCCATTAGAATAAGTTAATGCTCCTTGACCATTTCTGTTACTATCCTTCCATTCTCCAACATACTTACTTCCATTAGAATAAGTCAATGTTCCTTGACCATTTCGTTTACCATTCTTGTATTCCCCAACATACTTTTGTCCATCAGGTAAAGTGTAAGTTCCTAGACCATTTGGAGATCCATCCTTCCATTTTCCAACATACTTGTCTTCATCAAAAGTGAGTGTTCCTTGACCATTGGGTAATTCATTTTTGATTTCTCCCACATATTTAAATTCTTTTTTCTCAGCACCACTTTTATACCATCTAAAATCACCATTCACTATATTTCCATACAAGATACCCTGTTGTAGTTCTCCATTAAAATACTTGTGAATAATACTTTCGTTTTTGTCATGTTTTATTCCATCCCACAAATTCCTATCCTTCCATTCCCCAACATACTTTTGTCCATCAGGTAAAGTGTAAGCCCCTTGTCCACTTGGAGATCCATCCTTCCATTTCCCAACATATGCTCTTCCATCAGGCCAAGTTTCAGTTCCATGCCCATTTTGTTTCCCATCTTTGTAATCACCTATATATTTTCTTCCATCAGGTAAAATTTCTGTTCCTTGACCATTCCTTCTCCCATTCTTCCACTCACCTTCATACATACTTCCATCAGGGTAAGTGATTATTCCTTGACCATTCCTTTTAGCATCCTTCCATTCACCTACATATTTATACCCATTTATAGTGGACCCCATAAATGAGACAATGTGCTAAGGTGTATTTTCAATTAAAAAAGGAGATACAGAATGGGCAGAAAAAAGTACAGCAAGGAATTGAAGGCACGTATAGCACTTGACGCAATCAAAGGTCAGAAAACGATAGCTGAATTAGCCTCAGAATATGGAGTTCATGCTAATCAGATCAGTCTTTGGAAGAAGCAGTTACTTGATGCAGCACCTGCTGCTTTTAGCAACGGGAAAGATAAAGATGCTGAGCAGAAAGAGGTCGAGCGAGATCATTTATATAAAAAGGTCGGCCAACTGCAAATCGAAGTTGATTGGTTAAAAAAAAAGACCGGCTATCTAGGATGAGCGTCTCAGAGAAAGTCAAATGCATAGAGGGCAGAAATAAGAAGCTTAGTATAAGCCGGCAGTGCGACCTCTTGCAACTGCCTCGCTCTTCATACTACAGACCCAGATCGACTCTTGCCGGAGGACCTGAGAATCTGGAACTCATGAGGCTTATCGATGAAGAGTTTCTAAGACATCCGTTTTATGGCAGCCGCAAGATGACGGCTTACTTGAACCGCAAAGGCATTGCTGTAAACCGTAAACGGATCCAACGCTTGATGCGATTGATGGGCTTGGAGTCAGTAGCTCCCAAGCCTAACACCAGTAGGCAACGCAAAGGACATAAGGTTTATCCTTATCTGCTGAAAAAAATGACGATCACAGAACCTGATCAGGTGTGGTGCTCCGATATCACTTACATTCGTCTGGCTCACGGCTTTGTTTATTTGACAGTCGTAATGGATTGGGCAAGCCGTTATGTGCTGTCATGGGAAGTCTCAGTTACCATGGATGATGACTTCTGCGTTAATGCTTTGAAGAGTGCCTTGCGCAAGCATCAGACACCTGAGATATTCAATACAGACCAGGGAGCACAATATACAGGGAAGGCCTTCACTGGCACTTTAAAAACCCATGGCGTTCAAATCAGTATGGACGGTAAAGGGCGCTGTATGGATAACATCTTTATCGAGAGGCTATGGAGGTCAGTAAAGTACGAAAAGATATTCCTGGAGGAGTTTGAGACTGTTCCGGAATTACTCTCAGGGTTAAAGGATTATTTTAAGTTTTACAATTTAGAGAGACCACATCAAGCTCTGATAGGAAATACGCCTGCAGAGATTTATTGGGGTAGTGAAGTTGCCAGGAAGGCAGCATGATAAAAGAACTAAATGACAAACTAAAGTACACCTTAACTCATAAGAAAAACTGTCCTTGACTTGGGGTCCACTTCAATTAGCATAAGTGAATGTTCCATGCCCATTTCTTTCCCCATTATTCCATTCACCTACATACTGATTCCCTTCAGGTGAAGTTAAAGTTCCTTGACCCTGATTGATGCCGTCCTTGAATTCCCCTTCATACTGGTCCCCATTTGATGAAATTAAGATTCCTTGACCATGAAATTTTCCATCTTTAAATACACCTTCATAATTGTTCCCTTCAGGTGAAGTGATTATTCCTTGACCATGTTTTTTCCCATCCTGGAATTCCCCAACATACTTACTTCCATCAGGTGAATTGAATATTCCGTTACCATTTCTTTTACCATCCTTGAATTCACCAACATACTTTCCATTAGTAAAAATTTTCCAGAACAAGTGGATCCATATTTTTTCATAACCAATATTGATCAATTTAGATTTCCCATTTACATTCCTTAAAAATAGAATCACTCGACTATTGGACATTTGACTCCTTTTTAGATAGAGATAAAACGCCAGTTTGTTTACTAATCTCAGGAGAAGAAAGAAGAATGATTGAGAGGATTATGAGTAGTTGTTTCACTTGGTTTCTTATAAGTGGTTTAGGAGAACCCAATATATAACATCAATCGGTTTGAAATACAATGTGTGTGAGATTTTACCTGTGGTAATTTGTAGGAGAGAATGAATTATCGAAGTTAGTTCCGGTTTTAGTTCCACCTTCAAGTAGAGGGGTTCAATAAAACGAAATTGAGAGTTCTATAAATTACTGATATTAATGAAAGTAATTTTAAATAATAGTTTCGGTTTGGGGGGTTGAAAGGAAGTCCTCTCACGTCGACCATTTACTTGGACTCCAACCATGGTAATCTGATGAAAGCACTAGTTTTTTAGCCAACCTTCCAAAATTAAAAATACATTGTATTGACCTTTTTTGACTAAGAGTGTTCATTTAGTCACACTTTTTCTTAAAGGTTCACATGAAACAACCCCATTTAGCATTAGGAAAATCTGCTTCATAGAAATACTATCACTTTCGTAGTCGTGTACCAAAAGACCTTTTTCATATTTTCGGTGCTAGGAAACAAGTCCAAGTTCCACTTAAAAATGTTAGAAATGGAGAAACATGATTAGTTTCAACTTCTTTAATCACCTTGACTGAACAATTATCTAACGACATTAGAAAAGGCATGAAAAATCTTTCTTTGGAAGATATTAAAGAAATATTGAAGGTGGAAGTGAAAAAGCACTAAAATACACCTTAACTCATAATAAAAACTGTCCTTGACTTGGGATAAACTTCAGTAGTCACAGATAGAAAAGGTGGTGTTTTTAAATAGTGGAAGAACCAGAAAGAGAAGACAAACACCTAAAAACTTCATCAGCTCGGAGAATAGTTCCCCTACACGACACATTACTCAATCTTGGATTCATAGAGTTGATAATAGTTGATAATAGTTGATGTGTCTTTCTATAAAGAAATATAATGATAATTATTAAAAATAATAGTAAACATATTTAAATTTAAAATATGCAGATACTGATAGTTACATGGATTGTCTCTATTATTATTACTATGTTTAGTCCTTCCATAGGTGCAGAGGAGAAAATAAACATTAGTAAAAAACAGGTAGAAAAATCAGAATGGACAACAATTTTTTATTCAGCAAAATTTACAAACGGTAGTTTAGAGGAATTGTTGCAGTTTGAGAGCGAAATAACTAATAATAAAATTTATGTTTTAGCACTTACTCGCAAAATAAATACATTCTATAAAAAATTTGACTGGGAAGTTGAAGGACAGATTTCTAAAAATGTAGGACCAAGGCAGAAAAATTGGGGATTAAATATACCAATTATCATTAGGTGGAATATATTAAAATCTCAAAGAAAGATATTAAAAAGTTTTGCAGCAGGTGTGGGATTATCATACGCCAGCGAAGCCCCGGTTTATGAAATAGATTTACATGGTGATTCAAGTAAACTTTTATTATACAACATGGTTGAAATAGATTTTTTCTTACCTAATTATCCCTCTTTGTTTTTAGTTGCAAGGATCCATCATCGTTCAAGTATGTTTCAATTTTTTAACAAAAATATAAGAGGTGCATCTAACGCACTTGGTCTTGGATTAAAATATAGATTCTAATTCATCTTTATATGCTTCTTTTTCCCCTCTAATATGGGAGTAAAGTGGGAGAAGGCCCATAAGAGTTTCCTTTTAGTGTTTTATCATGTTCCATTTACATACTTGTATTTTATTTTTCCGTTTTTGTAGTATCCTATTCCATTCCAAGGTTTCCCATTCTTGTATTCCCCTACATACTTTTCTCCATCAGGAAAAGTGAATGTTCCTTGTCCATTCATTTTCCTATTCTTCCATTCTCCCACATACTTACTTCCATTAGACCAAGTGAATGTTTCTTGACCAATAGGTTCCCCATCCTTCCATTCACCAACCTTACTTCCATCAGGCGAAGTCAATGTTCCCTTACCATTCATTTTCCCATTCTTCCATTTCCCTACATAGGTTACTCCTCCTGACCAAGTGTATGTTCCTTGTCCATTTGGAGCTCCATTCTTTATTCCTCCTTCATATTTGGAAACATCATAATTACCCTCACTTTCAACCCCTTCCCATTTCTCTGTATAAAATCCAATCTTTCCATTCCTCATTCCACTATACAAAAAACCCCAACTTCCAATCCACACTCCATTCTCAAACTTCCCTATAAGTGTTCCATCTTGGTCGGTATGTTTTGTGTTCCATTCCTTCCCCTCTTTCCACTCTCCGATTATACTTTTCTCTTCAAATGGATAAGTCAAAATTCCTAATCCATCCATTTTACCATTCTTTATTTCTCCCTTGTATTTTGGTTGGATTTTGTCATTTCCAAAAGTTTTCCATACAAAACCAGATGAAATTTTATATTGATAGATAACAACAGGTTCCATTCCAATCATAGGAGAAGAAAGAAGAAGGAGGGAGAGGATGATGAACCGCTGTTTCATAGTTTTATTTGGTGGTTGTTTTATTAGAGGGGTTATTGTTGTTCTCCATTCACGATTTTTCCAATAATATTTCCGTTTTTGTCGTATCCAGTAATATTCCAAGTGTTCCCATTCTTCCATTC
>Ga0209251_1001016_pt1 | contig 23108 bp, 21 predicted proteins | sample SaaInlV_100m_DNA_6_FD_184665 | JGI IMG/M metagenome (GOLD analysis project Ga0209251, IMG submission 184665) | Marine microbial communities from expanding oxygen minimum zones in the Saanich Inlet - Saanich Inlet SI073_LV_10m_DNA (SPAdes) (version 2) | ecosystem: Environmental > Aquatic > Marine... | reverse complement strand
ATGACCTTGTGAAAATGCATCTAACCACTGGGGCGTTGGCAGTTAGCGCTGCCTTCAAAAAACCATGGCATATGCGTCTACTAACCCATCAGGGATCCATGTTTCAGCGTTCGAGACCAAAGAAATTTTGACACCCACCCCTATCTCATAATGCACGGCTAATCGGAAAACTGGCTAACTAACCCCAACCCGTTACACACGCAAGCTATTGCAAAGGTCCTTTTTGTAATTAAGATGAACCACATATTTTAGATAGTCCACATGCTATGGGGCACGGTTCTAGCAGGGTTGCGAGGTAATGTTTTGATGATTGACTTGCTATTCAGTTATACCAAACTTTTGACTTGTTTTTACAAATCTATTTTTTGATGTATTACCAAAAATTCTATTTAAAATAAATGTGATATTAAATATCTGCGAGTGTAGTACTTAAATTGTTTTTAATAGCTTCATTTTGAAAAAATTGGGTGGTTATAAATTTTTCAATACTCATTCCACTCTCGCTAAAGGCAGCCTTTAACGCATCCTTTGCACGTTCATCGTCTTTTATCATTTTATGGGAAGCTGCTTTATAAAAGAGACTTGTCCTTGTGTCTATCTGCATTTTCTTAAAGCTAGAAATTGCTTGTTCAAAATCACCTAACAAATAATGACACATACCCAGTGTTTCCAGTACCAATTCAGAACAGAACGGATCAATTCGCATTGCTTTTTCTATTTGCTCCAAACCTTTTTTAGGATCCCCAAGATAACATAATAAAATCGCGTATCTGGCTATATGGTAAGTATCACTAGGACAAATTTCTATTGCTTTCTCATGATGAAAAAGAGCTGTTTCCATGTCACCTTCAAACATTAATTTGATAGCACCCATAATACGGTGTGCCTCAGAGTCATTGGGATCTAGCTCCATTGCTTTATTCACAGAAGCGAACGCTTCCTGCATCCAGTTATCTGGCATTTCATCTTGAAACCATTCTGCATTATTCGCAAGTGAGCACGTCTTCCATGCAAAAGCCCTTGCATAATTAGGGTCTGTTTGTGTTGCCTGGGTGAATAATCTAAGTGCTTTTTTATTATTTTCTGCAGAAACAGAACTTCTTCGATGATACTCCAACCCTTGCAAAACAAGATCATACGCCTTTAAATTTTCTGGCTTAATATTTGATATTTTTTTTATTTCGTCTCTTTCTACATTCCCTACAATTGTTGAAACAATAGTTTCAACAAGACTATCCTGTACATCAAATATCTCATCCAAGTTGGTATCAAAATTATCTGACCAAAGCGTTTCGGCATTCTCTGTTGATAATAAACTCGCGCTAATGCGGATTTTATTGCCTAGCTTTCTAACTTTCCCCTCTAGTAAATACCTAACTCCTAGCTCAATGCCTATTTCTGAATGCGTTTTTTCTTTTGATGCATAAGAAAAACTTGCGTTACTTGATATCACCAATAATTTTCGATAACGAGATAAAGCAGAAACAAGATCTTCTGAAAACCCCTCACAGAAATAAGATTGCTCCTCATCATTTGATAAGTTTTTAAACAGTAATATTGCAAGAGATCCAGGCTCTTTTTGCGAAATATCTATTTTGGGTTTACTATCAGCACTTATAATACCTCTTTGTGCTCCTCTGCATTTAAGCACATTATAAGCCTTAATTGGTTTTTCAATATTTTTTAACTCTAATTCGCCTGCATCTTCATAAGATACCTTAACCTTCATATTGACCATGTCGAATACGCCTTGCGAAATACAAATACCCCCTGATATAGACTGCGCTTCTAACCTTGCCGCAATATTAACAGCATCTCCAAATAAATTGCCCTCTTGCACCAACACATCGCCAATATTTATGCCAATTCGAAAATCCATTTTATCATTTTCAGCAAGGTCATTATTTTTGAGTTTTGTTAAATTTTGAATTTTTACTGCACATTCAAGCGCCTTTACAGGACTAAAAAACTCAGCAAGTACGCTATCCCCTGCTGTATTAAAAATGCGTCCTTCATATTCATCAATATTTTGGTCTATTAATTCACGGGCTGAACCTAAATTCTGCAAAGTCTTAACTTCGTCCTGCCCCATTAATTTGCTGAAATTTACTACATCTAAAGCGAATATCGTTACTAATCTTCTATTCATGAAACTTTCGCCTTAAAATATGATGTGGTATATTAGTTAATTCTTATCAAAATAAAGCGTTTATAACTAGTAAAATACATACCTTATATTTAAATAGGTTTTTAAAGTGCCTAAAACAAAGAATAATTTCGAATCGAAAGGGATATATAAATGTCTTCAATAGCAAAAAATGGCTTTTTAGTAGTTGCTGATATATCTGGATACACACGTTTTCTTGCAGACACAGAACTAGAACACGCTAATGGCATTTTAAAAGACCTTTTTGATTCAATTATACCAGTGTTTGAAAGATCCATTGAAATTTCGAATTTTATGGGAGATGCAATTCTTGGTCATTGTGATAATAGGGCAATGTTAAACACCCAATTTATAATCGACTTTGCAAAAGAAGTTTACAATTCATTTGCGGATAAAAAAGAACTGATAAATATAAATACGTCGTGTCAATGCAGTGCGTGCAAACATATGTCAGAATTAGATTTAAAAGTTTTCGTACATTATGGGGAATATATAAATCAAAAACTACAGGACAGAAACGAGTTAGCTGGTTCTGATGTAAATAGCATTTTTAGGCTTATGAAAAATGATGTGGTTGAGAAAACTGAAATAGAACCATATCTTTTAGTAACTAAAAAAGCATTGGATGCGATGGGAATTTCAGGTTTCGGTGTTGGTAAACATAATCTATCACAAAACTATGAACATATTGGTAAGATTGAATTTGTTATAGATGATTTGCACCAATATTGGGAAGCCCATCGTCAAGTTAAAAGACATTATATAGACAGCTCGGACCGGTTGCTATTCGATGAGATTTCAGTAAAGGCAAATGCTACATCAGATCTAGCTTTTCTTATGTACACTAAGCCAGAATGGCGACAAAGAATAATGCATGCTGACAAGATAGAGATATTTAATAAAAATTCTTCCACTTTAGGGGAAGGCACCTCTTTTCATTGTCACCATGGGGATGAGGTATTCAAAATGGAAATCACCGATTGGCAGTCAGGTAAATATGTTTCGTTAAAACACTTACTACCATTTGATATGGTTGTTAGGGAAACAACAGAATTCGTGTCTGAGAACGGTTCTTGTATAATTAAAACAAGAATGTCAGAGATTGAAACGCCAAATTTGATTTCTAAAATTCTAGTGGGGTTTATTAGAAAAAAAATACGGCTAACCATGTTTGAGGGATTTAATTCAGTTCTTAATAGCATGGTCCAGTTGGCTGACGAATTAGCAGAGACTAAAAAACAATAGAAATATTATAGGAGATAGCAGCTCTTATTCTTTTATGAGTGCAACAAAACATTTGCTCTAAAGCTGTTACTTATATCCCGCCTTTCACAGACCTAGCAACTCTGGTTGCTGTTCATTGCATAGGGAACATAGCTATGCCTTCACCCTCTCTAAAACAACGAAAACCTATGTAAACAGCAGCCATATCATGAGGCTTTGTAGCTGCATAGTCAGCCATCATTTGTCTCTTTCCATACCACCAAGAACCTCCCATTGTTGCTTGTTCTCCTTTAGTATCTTCTATTCTTGCCCATTCCCAAACATTAGCACCCATATCATATAAACCATTCACTCCTGGCGCGCTTTCTCCTACAAAGATATGTCCATACCCTCTGTTTAATACATATTTATAATCTCGCTGTTTTTTGTGTAAAACCGATTCTGCTTCACAGTCATTTAAACAATTTGCACCTAAAGGCGTTTTACCCGTAGGATATGGATAAGTCTTACCACTCACAAACCCATCTGCTGGGACTGTTCTATTTTCTGTGTAACCAAATTTAATCCATTCCTGGCGAGTTGGAAGTCTTTGACCTCTCCAGCGGCAATAATTTTCTGCTTCTAAGAAAGTTATGTGGACAGCTGGTTCATTTGGTTCTGCTAAAACTCCAAATGGCTTTTTCCAATTCCAATCTGGCTTTATCACCCATCCATTTTGATAAACCATTCCACCTTGTTTTTCCGCCTTGGTTACTAAACCAGTAGCATCAATAAATTCTGCAAATGCGGCAACCGACACTTCAGTCTTATCTATTTTTATTTGTTGATTAGCGTTTGCCAAGGAGCTGCTTATAAAAATGAGAAAGACAGTCGTTATTTTAATCATTCTATTCATTCCTTAATGTTACTTGAATAATATTTGAGAGGAATTTTTTTTCCGAATCTAGCCATAATGAAAATAGGGGGATACATTTATTTTGATCATCCAAATGCCTGAGACATTAAATTTCTTAACTCTGCTTGCACAGGTTTTAATAGAGGCAATCAGAACATAAAACCAAATAGGTGTAACATGAAAAAAATGACCTGCAGACAATTAGGCGGTGCTTGCGATGCGGAATTCATCGCAGAATCATTTGATGAAATGGCACGATTATCTCAACAACATTCTATGATAAAAATGCAAGAAAAAGATATTCCTCATTTAGAAGCTGCTAACGCCATGAGAGCGTTGATGGTTGATAAAGAAAAAATGGAAGCTTGGATGACTGAGAAAAAACAGGCCTTTCACAGCCAAGAAGATATTTAAAAAATTTTGCACATTATTATGTGATTAGTAGCCATGTTTTTTTCTAACTTGTTTATAGCTAAATAAGGGAAGTTAGGACTAAATAAGTAAGAAAAAACTCTTTTTAGACTTAGAAACATCTCATCAAAATATAGTTTTTTGCAATCTCATCATAAACTTTAAGTCATAATCTTTAAGCAAAATTTTTGCTGTTTTCCAATTCTTAGCTGAACTCTAAATAAAGATTGCAGGTCTACAATCATGCAAATTTGTTTACCAGAGCCTTATGATTCAACTTTTATGATTCAACCCTTATGATTCAACAAGAGTAATAAATTCAAAAAGGGCAATAAATTCTTCTGATTTTATTTCGAAACTGATGTCGCGAATGACTCCTAAGATACCAAGTGATTTTTTTACTTTCCCAAGGCTTATATCCCCTATAATCCTGCAAACTTTGTTTAACATTTGATAAAATGAGTATATCTTTTAACAAAGATTAAAATTTGCCAATGGAATGTAAATGCTTAAAAAAGATTTTGCAGATAGAAACAGATTAATTGCTTATGTAAAAGAGCTTTCGCCCTATGCGGCGGGAGATGCATCCCCTCTGCAAGGAGGCGATATCAATGCCCGGATTATATTGGATTATATTGATCCTATTTCCTATGAGAAAACTAGAAATTTTGGCAATGGGCTCGTTACTAAGCTATCACCTTATGTAAATCACGGTATTATTAATCTAAATGAGATCCGAAATTTTGCATTAAATAAATATTCTGACACTAGGAATTGTAGCAAATTTATACAAGAATTAGCCTGGCGGGATTTTTGGCAGAATATAGCTATAATACATCCTGAATGGTTATGGGAAAATGTTGAAAGCTACAAAACTGGGTTTAGTGAGGCTGATTATAATGCTGAATTGGCAAGTGATATAGTCGCAGGAAAGACTGGCGTTGCATGTATAGATGGCTTCATCAATGATCTGATAAATACAGGATATGTGCACAATCACGGGCGAATGTATATAGCTAGTTATGTTGTGCATTTTAGACGTATTAAATGGCAAGCAGGAGCAAAATGGTTTTTGCAGCATCTGCTAGATGGTGATGAGGCTAGTAATAATTTCTCATGGCAGTGGATAGCCAGCACCTTTAGCAATAAGCCTTATATTTTCAATCTTGAAAATGTGGATAAATATTTTGGTAACTTAATTAATACTGACCCAAAAAATAATATGATATTAGATGCAAATTATGAGGATTTATCAAAACGATTATTTCCTCGCCTAGGAGAAAAAAATGAGTAAAGAGATCATATGGGTTCATGAAAAAGCGCTCAATAGCAATCTCCTAGCTGACATAGACGATAATAAGAAAGCATTATTTATTTGGGATAACAGTTATTTCCAAAGCAGATCATATACTCTAAAACGTCTAGTTTTTATCTATGAAACGCTGTGCCAGTTGCCAGTTGAAATCATCCAAGGCGATACCCAGGACATCATAGATTCTTTCTTGCCGACAACAGTGCAAACGCAATTTACGACAGATACTAAAATCAAAGAAATTATCCAATCTCTGTCAATACGTTATAAAGTTGAAATCTTTAAGCCTGACCCTTTTGCAGAAATCCCAGAGGGATATGATCCTACCCGTTTTTTTAAATATTGGAACACAGCTAAAAAGACTGCCTTTTTAAAAAATGGGGGCAAAGTGACTGGCAAAGTGACTGGCAAAGTTAATTCTATGCATTAAGGCGGTAATGTGTTTTCATAATTATTGTAAGATAATTAGCAGTGCGATACATAAAAATGAATAGGACAAACATGAATTCTGCAAAAAACGGGGATAATATCATAAGTACGTCCCAGCCTGAAATGACATTGGGTGGTCGCATTGTACAGCTTAGAATTAATGGCGATTTTGACAGCATGGAGCTATCAAAGCAACTTGGCGTAAAACATGAAACCTATCAATCTTGGGAATTAGATAGAAGTGAGCCACGAATTAATAAACTAGTCGCATTGGCTGCAATTCTTGGTGTTTCTCCAACCTATTTATTAGCTGAAGAGGGTCATAAAGGTCTTAGTGTTGATAAAGCTAAGTCAAATAAAAGTCTGAAGCTTTTATCCCTTCAGCAGCAAATTTCATCCCTTGAATCTCAGATGAAAGAAAATTTAAAGCAAATCAAAAAACTTGGACGCGCTATAAATAATTTATAATTGAATTGTCATTTAAATTCTTTTGTGTTCTGAGCTTTGAAATCATCTAGTGATGTACCAGTGGGAGCAATCCGATGTTATCAATCGATCATTTCGTTTTAACAGTTACCAATATTGAGAAAACGGCGGATTTTTATACAGAAATACTCGGAATGACGTTACAGGAATTTCTACCACCTGGAAGCACTCAGCCTAGGTTTTCTCTGAGGTTTGGCACTCAAAAAATTAATCTTCACTCGGCATCAAACCCGTTTAAACCTCACGCAAAATCACCGTTTAGTGGAAGCGCTGATATATGTTTTATTAGTGATATGTCCGTGGAAACATGGATAGAAGATTTAAGTCAAAAAAATATTTTAATAGAAGAAGGTCCTGTTCACAGAACAGGTGCTAATGGTCCTATAATATCAATATATGTGCGAGACCCAGATGGCAATTTAATCGAAATTGCAAATCAAAATTAAGCTCTGCCAATTGAATCATAAATTACACCAGCATTTCTCATATCGTCTGGCACGTATATATTTCTTAAATCTACGATGATATTACCTGCCATTAATTTTAAAAATTTTGCCGAAGTTATTGCTCTAAATTCGTTCCATTCGGTTAAAATCACGCATGCATCTGCGCTTTTTATACATGCCTCAGCATCCTGCGCAAAAATCACCTCTTCTGGGAGAAGTTTTTTTGCCTCTTCCATTGCCGCTGGATCATACGCAACCACCTCAGCACCGCCAGATAGCAATAACGGTATTATTTCAAGCGCCGGACTATCTCGCATGTCATCTGTTTCTGGTTTGAAGGAAAGACCAAGAATACTGATTTTCTTGCCTATTATTCCATTCTCAAAATGCTTTATTATTCTACTCGCCATAGAGTGTTTTCGGCTTTGATTATATCTTACAACTTCATCTACAATAGATATTTCTGCTCCAGCCATCTCTGCTGTTTTTACAAGCGCTAATGTATCTTTTGGAAAGCAAGAACCACCATATCCAGGTCCTGGGTGTAAAAACTTTCCACCAATTCGTTTATCAAGACCCATGCCTTTAGCAACATCATGGACATCAGCATCAAGCTTCTCACATAAATCTGCTATCTGATTTATATAAGATATTTTAACTGCAAGAAACGCATTTGCGGCATATTTGATTAATTCTGCTGATTCAAGACTAGTAAATTGGATCGGGGTTTCTATTAAAAATAATGGTCTATATACTTGTTCTAAAACTTCTTTCGCCGCCACACCCATAGTTCCTACAACCACTCTATCTGGGCGCATAAAATCATTTATTGCTGAGCCTTCGCGAAGAAATTCGGGGTTTGAGGCAACATCAAATTCTGCTTCTGGGTTTTCTGTTTTTAAAATTTCGGCAACCTTTCTGCCGGTTCCTACTGGAACGGTAGATTTGGTTACTATAACAGTATAGCCTGAAAGAGCCTGTGCAATTTCTCTTACTGCATCAAAAACATAGGTAAGGTCTGCATGACCATCTCCTCGCCGCGTTGGCGTGCCTACAGCTATAAAAACAACATCTGCATTTTTTACTGCATGGTGCAAATTGGTGGAAAATGAAAGTCGTCCAGCTAATTGATTTTTTTCCACCAAGCTATCTAATCCTGGCTCATAAATTGGGATTTTGTTGTTCTTTAAATTTTCAATCTTTGGCGCATCTTTATCAACGCACGTAACATCAAATCCAAACTCGGAAAAACATGCCCCTGACACAAGCCCGACATATCCAGTTCCAATCATAGCAATTTGCATATCAGGCCTCTTCTATTTAACTTATAGCGCTTATATGGTACATTTCTAAGCTATAGTCTTTTATATAACCTTATTAGACAATTTAAGAAGTGAATTTAATAAAGTATATAAAATTATCAATCAGACAAAAAAGTAACATAGGTAAAACATGAAGATCAGAAAAGCAATTTTCCCCGTTGGTGGTTTGGGAACAAGATTTCTTCCAGCTACTAAAGCTATGCCAAAGGAAATGCTACCTGTCGTAGACAAACCTCTTATTCAATATGCGGTAGAAGAAGCTGCAGCAGCTGGTATTGAGGATTTTATTTTTGTTACAGGAAGAAATAAATCGGCAATTGAAGACCATTTTGATCACTCCACCGAATTAGAATCTGTTCTTCATTCTAAAGGAAAAACGGATGCTGTGAAAACTGTTCAAGAAATGATGAAAACGCCAGGCTCTGTCTCCTATGTAAGGCAACAAGAACCTGCTGGACTTGGTCATGCAGTATGGTGCGCAAGAAATCTTATTGGCGATGAACCTGTTGCGGTGTTATTGGCTGACGACCTTATTCTTGGCTCTCCAGCGCTGAAAGAAATGTGTGACGAATGGACTGGTGGCAATATGGTAGCAACAATGCACGTAGATCCCGCACAAACATCTTCTTATGGAATTGTTACCCCAGGCAAGGAAATAGGCAACCTTATTGAAGTTAAGGGATTAGTAGAAAAGCCTGATCCCAAAGATGCGCCATCAACTATTGCAGTTGTCGGAAGATATATCATTCAGCCATCTGTTTTTGCTACTTTATCAACCCAGTCCTCTGGCGCCGGTGGCGAAATACAACTTACAGATGCCCTAAGCAGAGAAATCGGAAAAACACCGTTTTTTGGGTACCAATTTTCTGGGACTCGCTTTGATTGTGGCTCAAAATTAGGCTTTCTTCAGGCTAATATAGCCTTTGCACTAGAAAGAGATGAGCTAAAACAGCCCTTACAAGACTGGTTAAATAAAATTTCATAAATTAAAACTATGATATATGCTTCCTACCGCTATGTTTTTTTAAAAATGTGGAAAGCTATTTCATATCGTAGAACGATAATTTTGTGCCAGAGCGCAAGAAACGATAATATAACGTGTTGATGCTATTTTGACCCTTATTTAAAACAGTATCTCTTTGTTAAAAAAATAAAGTACCATCTCATTTATGAGGATATAACAATGACCTATATTTCGTTCGGCAGTCTATCAATATCGGAAAATCTCTTTAGCTTTGTTAATGACGAGTTACTGACTGACTTAAACATCCAATCAAATCGTTTTTGGGCAGATTTTGAACAGGCTGTAAATGAATTGGCGCCTCAAAATAAGAAATTATTGCACAAACGAGATACCTTACAGCTGCAATTAGATAAATGGTTGGAAGAGCGTAAGTCATCTGGAATCGATTCTGAGCAATATACAGAATATTTGAGGGAAATTGGATATCTACTGCCAGAAGGAAATGATTTTAACATTGAAACACTCAATGTAGATAGTGAGATTGCAACTATCGCTGGCCCACAATTAGTTGTCCCTGTTATGAACGCAAGATATGCATTAAATGCAGCAAATGCCCGATGGGGATCACTATATGACGCTTTATACGGCACAGACGTAATTTCTGAAGAGAACGGCGCTGAAAAGGGTAGCAGCTATAATCCTGTTAGAGGAGAAAACGTAATTAGTTATGCAAGAAGTGCGCTGGATACACATTCACCTCTTAACAATGCTAACTGGTCTGACGCAACTGGTATTTCAATAGAAGATGCTACTTTACATATTTCCATTGGTGATACTTCTACCGTACTCGCAGATAAGACACAATTTGCTGGTTATCGAGGTTCACTAGAAGCACCTGAGGCTATTTTATTGGTTAAGAATAATCTTCATGTTGAGATTATTATTGACTCAAATGGTATGATTGGAAAAACAGATAAAGCTGGCATTAATGATGTCATTGTTGAATCAGCAATTTCAACAATAATGGATTGTGAAGATTCTGTGGCTGCCGTTGATGCAGAAGATAAAGTCCTTGCTTATCGTAATTGGCTAGGACTTATGCGGGGTGATTTAACAGAGGAAATGCAAAAAGGGGGTAAAATATTTACCCGTAAATTAAACCCTGATAAATCATTTATTGCCCCTGATGGAAAGCCTATAGCGCTTCATGGCAGATCGTTAATGTTGATAAGAAATGTTGGGCATTTAATGACCAATCCAGCGATTTTACTTGGTGATGGCACTGAAATTCCTGAAGGTATAATGGATAGTTTTATGACTGTTCTGGGTGCAATGTATGATTTTAAAACTAACGGAAACTCTCGAACTAATTCAATTTATATTGTTAAGCCAAAGATGCATGGTCCTGACGAGGTAGCCTTTGCATGTGACATTTTTGATAAGGTGGAAACCATATTAAATTTGCCTGCCAATACAGTAAAAATTGGCATCATGGACGAAGAGAGACGCACAACTGTCAATCTAAAAGAATCTATTAGAGCTGCTAAAAACAGAGTTGCTTTTATCAATACAGGATTTTTAGACAGAACGGGAGACGAAATTCATACATCTATGAATGCTGGAGCAATGATAAGAAAAGCTGATATGAAACAAGCAGCTTGGATTGGTGCCTATGAGAATTGGAATGTTGATATTGGACTTTCCTGTGGGTTTTCTGGAAAAGCACAAATAGGTAAAGGTATGTGGGCGATGCCTGATTTAATGAGCGATATGATGACTCAGAAAATAGGTCATCCAAACGCTGGTGCAAATTGTGCTTGGGTACCTTCACCAACCGCTGCAACTCTGCATGCATTACATTATCATCACGTTAATGTATTTGAAAAACAGGCAGAATTAAGTAAGCGCGAGAGAGCAAATATAGAAGATATACTTACCATTCCAACAGCACAAAGACCAAACTGGTCAGAAAATGATATTCAGCAAGAGCTGGAAAACAACGCCCAAGGTATTTTAGGTTATGTTGTAAGATGGGTAGATCAGGGGGTTGGTTGCTCTAAAGTTCCAGATATTCATAATGTTGGTTTAATGGAGGATAGGGCTACATTGCGTATCTCTTCTCAGCATATTGCAAACTGGATTCATCATGGAATTTGCTCTAAACACCAAGTAATGGATGTTATGAAAAAAATGGCTGGTGTAGTGGATATGCAGAATAATGATGATGATCAATATGAAAAAATGGACGGAAATTTTGATAGCTCAATCGCCTTTAAAGCCGCGTGTGAGCTTGTCTTTGAAGGGTTAAGCCAACCATCTGGCTATACAGAACCTATTCTTCATCGCAGAAGGTTAGAAAAAAAAGCTTCTACATGATAATTGATTGAGATTGTACAAAATGACTAAACTTGAATTTAATCTAGATGCTCATATTGCTAAGATTCCTGATTTTCCTAAACAAGGAATTACCTTTTATGATATCAGTCCGGTATTAGAAGAAGCGCAATTGCTGCGACAGGCGATTGATGTTTTATGTGAAAAAGCAAAAATATTTCAGCCAGATTTAATAGGCGGCATTGATGCCCGTGGATTTTTGTTTGCCACACCGCTTGCCTATCACCTTAATTGCGGCAGCGTTATGATTAGAAAATCCAATAAATTACCTGGAGAAGTGTTTTCTCAAAGCTATGATTTGGAATATGGTACAGCTGAACTATGTATTCAATCAGATAGAAAATTATCTGGTAAACGGGTTTTATTGGTAGATGATTTAATTGCTACTGGTGGCTCCTTAAATGCTGCCCAATCCCTGATAAATAAAGCTGGTGGGATAGTATGTGGCGCTTTGTGCCTTATTGAACTCACAGGTTTGAAGGGTAGGGATAAAATGACCTGTTCTGTTGATGCCTTGCAATCCTATGAATATTAATACGTAATTACCTTATATAAATTAAAGCCCATCAAGAGTAATATTTAATGCATCTCTTTGCGTAAATCGTCTCTTAAGCTGTCTATCGAAATGGGTCCATCCGTGCTATCAAGATACCAGAAAGACCAGCCATTACAACTAGCAGACCCTTGTAATTGAGCGCCAACAGCATGGATTGAACCAGATTTTTTATCTGTGGTAAGTAAAGATCCGTCTGCTCTGACTTTCGCTGAGAACCTGTTTTTTTGATCGAATAATACATCCCCTGCCTTTATCCAGCCACGCTCTAATAGAGCGCCAAAAGGTACTCTTGGAAGGTCTCGTTTTTCTTTTAAATCAACAAGGTTATTTTCAGCTTGAGTGATCTTAGATAATCTTCTTTCAGCATTTTTAACATAGGTAGCATCTTGCTCAATACCAATATAACGACGCCCAAGACGCTTCGCTACTGCTCCAGTTGTACCCGTTCCAAAAAAGGGATCTAATATGATATCCCCTGGTTTGCTGGTTGCTAGAATTACTCTAGATAATAAATTTTCTGGTTTCTGAGTGGGGTGTACTTTTTTGCCTTGAGCATCTTTTAAACGCTCCTGACCATTGCAAATAGGCAATGACCAATCAGAGCGCATCTGCAAATCCTCATTTAACATTTTCATTGAGTCATAATTAAACTGATATTTTGATTTAGGTGATTTAGCTGCCCATATTAAAGTTTCGTGGGCATTTGTGAATCGCCTTCCTCTGAAATTAGGCATTGGATTTGTTTTCCGCCACACCACATCATTCAATATCCAAAACCCAATATCTTGTAATGTTTTACCTAATCGGAAAATATTATGATAACTACCAATTACCCAAATTGCCCCATCTTGTTTTAACACACGATGACACTCTGATAGCCATTGCTCAGAAAAATGATCATATGCTTTGAATGAATCAAACTGATCCCAAGAATTATTAACACCCTCAACTATTGACTGGTCTGGTCTGGTAAGTTGACCCGAAAGTTGTAAATTATATGGTGGATCTGCAAACACCAAATCGACACTGTCCGATGGCAAATCGCGCAAGCCAGCAAGACAATCCATATTTAAAATGATATCAGTTTTCATATTAAAGTGTGCCTATATTAAATAATATGACACATAAAAACGCAAAGAATCATGCAAAGTCAATGAGTTATAAATAGAATTTTATAAATTACAATATGTTGTATGTCATATTAAAAAATAGGGGATATCTTGTGTGAGATAATTTTCCTATTCACATGATTTAGCCAGAGTTTTAAAAATTAAGCGAAAATTGCTAGGTGTTTCGTCTTTGAATATTTCGGTTATGGAAAAACAGCTGGTGATTACTGTATCAGCTTCTTGATTGGCGCAAAACTTTTACGATGATAGGCTGTTGGTCCAAGCGAATCTAATGCTGCTTGATGAATTTTGGTGCCATAACCTTTATGTTTATTAAATTGATATTCTGGATAGAGGTTATGTAATTCGCACATAAACAAATCTCTTGTTTGTTTTGCAATAATCGAAGCTGCTGCGATAGATAGGCTGATATTATCCCCTTTTACAATTGGCACCATATTTTTAGGCTTGGTCATATCTTTGAAAAATGGGAAACGGTTGCCATCTACCAATATTGTTTTAATGGGGGACTTCAATTTATCCTGTAATTTGATACAAGCACGCTCCATTGCTAGGTAAGTGGCATTTAAAATATTTACCCTGTCTATTTCCTCTACATCTGCGTGACCCACAGCCATCAAAAGGCCAAGTTTTGTTAGTTCTGTCAAAACCTGCTGTCTTTTGGAGGCAGATAATTTTTTAGAGTCTTTTAATGCAAATGGAAGCCTTTCAACAAGCTCTGGGTCTATCCACACAGCACCTGCCATCACAGGACCAGCCCATGGTCCGCGTCCAGCTTCATCCACACCTACCACTATTCCTTGCCCCAAAAATTTTTGTTCATGGAGAAAATTTGGCTGTTCATGATGCATGTTACGCCCTAACGACTAGCAACACCTGCCTCAAGCAAACGCGGCATTATTTCCACGAAATTACACGGGCGATGGCGATAATCTAATTGATGCACTAGTAAATCATCCCAGGCATCTCGACACGCAGATGGTGAGCCAGGCAGTGCAAATAAATACGTGCCACCAGCAACACCCGCAACGGCTCTGCTTTGAAGGGTAGAGGTTCCAATTTTTTGAAATGAGAGATAGCGAAACATCTCCCCAAACCCTTCTATTTCCTTATCAAAAACACTACGAAAAGCCTCTGGTGTTACATCCCTGCCAGTTAGCCCTGTACCTCCAGTTGATATCACCACATCAATATTAGTATCTAAAATACTGACTGTTACATTTTTAGTGATTTTATCCACATCATCTTGTGTAATTTCACGTTTTACAAGTATATGCCCTGCTTCTGTAAGTTTAGCCGCTAATAAATCACCGGATTTATCATCAGATAGACTGCGCGTATCAGATATAGTTAAAACAGCTATTTTAACGGGTATAAAATCTCTTGATAAATCTAATTTTGACATCTGAAAGCTCTTTTTTTAAAAATTTATCTATTATTGAATACTAAGCTCTGACTTCTGAAAGGTAATATCCCCTGTATTTACTTTACCTGCCACAAGTTCACGTAAATCCGAATTGCCTTTGGCAGCCTTAAGCCGATACATCCATAGATTCATTGTAACACTTTTAATATATCCACGTGTCTCGCGTGCCGGTATAGATTCTAGCAGTAGAAAGCTGTCATCCTGATAATCTATTTTTTTCAACCATTTACTCAGATTGCCTGGGCCTGCATTATAGGCAGTTAATAATTTAAATAAGTGCTGGTCAACTATGTCTATCTCTAATAGATGAGAGATGTAATCCTGCCCTAATTTTAAATTGATGTCTGGATTATTCAATAAATGGCGGTTTTTATTGAGAAAACGCCTGTCATTAGAAATAAAGGCAGCTGTTGCAGGCATGATTTGCATTAAACCAGATGCTTTAACACGGCTTCTAGCGAGCGGATAAAAACCCGATTCTTTTCTAATTATTGCATAAATTATGGCTGGATCAATATCGAAATCCACATGTGTTTCTGGCTGTGGATATAAAGCAGCATAAAAAATTTCGCCTGTATTTTTAAAATATAAATCTGCTAGTCTAAAAGCGAGCCCCGGCATATTATGCGTAACAGCAAACATCATCATATCTTTTTTTTGTTGATAAGTTGCCTCTTCATAAAGATACCGTAATTCTCTGCTCGCTTTTGTCCAATCCCCTATTTGTAACAAGGCAAGCACACGTCTGCCACCTCTGCTATTTACAAGCCAGGGAACAAAATCTTCTGAAACTTCAGGTTCATTAAAATCAACAGCAATTTTCTGCCCAGAAGTTTGCATTGCCATAAGGCCGTAAAAGCTATCTGGAAATTTGTTGGCTATGTTAAGAAATTTTATGGCATTTTCAGGGTTATTTTCCTGTAAACTTAATCTATACGCCCAAAAGGCTGCGCCAGAGCGAAGCAAATCAGGTGCATCCTCCATTTGGGCAAGCGTTCTAAAATAAATGCCTGCCAACCCATGTTGATAAGAGCGATAAGATGCAAGCCCAGCGGCCCAATATGCCATATAGGATGTTTTTGGTGATTTTCCTATTGCCTGACGTGCTGTTAAGATGGCTTTATCATCAAGCCCATAGATAAAATAGGCATGCGCAATTTCACCTCGAAGGTGCGCCTCCTCAGAGGCTGTTAAATAACGCAGACTACTCGTTTTGCTGAGAAATACATTTGCATTTGTTGGCTCCCGTCGCAGATTGGCACGTCGCACTTGATAAGCAATTGATGCTGTCTGCCTAGGAGAGGCCCTGCCAGAATAGCTCTCTGGAATAGATGCGCGCCATCGTTGTGGCGAATGTTGTCCGACTCCGTTTAAATAGCCTTTTTTGGGCTCTTTTGGACTATTTTCTGATTTAGGTTTTCTTTTTTTTGCGAGCCAATTAATTCTGCTAGCATCTGGATGGTCAGAATAATTAGAAAGCCAGGTTTTTAATTCATCATAACTTGAACGCCAGGCATTTGGATGCAGATATTTCTGCGATTCAACATGCCCAATCAGCAATCGATTAGATAGCTGGTTTATCAATTGATCTGCTTTTCTTATTTCACCCATTTCCTGCAAAGAAAAAATTTTTTGATACAGCTCTGCATCAGCATCATTCAAGGGGTGCGGAAGTGACTTATCAATAAATCCTTCATAATATTCTTCTGCCGAACTAATCGGTGGAGAAAAAACACCTAATAATAAAAAGCCAAATAAAATAAGACTATAATTCGTTAGGAATCCGAAAATCTTTAGTGAATTAAAAAACATGAGATATTAGTCAACTTTTCTTATCTAAAAAATTACAGATTAATAAAATATATGCGGATTATTGGGAGTTAAGTCAATTAATCGGACTAGTTACATTAGTGATTGTGAAAAAAATCTCATAAGGAACGGACCATCATCTCACGTTTTAAGGTAACCAAATCAGCAAAGGCTAATTTTTTTTGCGCTGGTGCACGAAGCAAATAAGAAGGATGAAGCGTGGAAAAAATACTGGTTGGGGATTTTAAACCAAAATCTTTATTTTCAAACTTTCCCCTTAATTTTAAGATACTAATTTGTGTATCTAATAATGCTTTTGCTGACACGCCGCCTAAGGCAACAATAATTTCAGGGCTTATTAGTTGAATATGCTTTTGAACAAACGGCATTAACAGGCTTATTTCTTCTTGCGTAGGCGTTCTATTACCTGGCGGGCGCCAAGGAATAAAATTGGTAATATATGTTTGCTGCCTATCAATCCCAATAGATTTTAACATTTTGTCTAATAGCTGTCCTGTCTGTCCCACAAATGGGATGCCCATACGGTCCTCATCCCTACCTGGTGCTTCCCCGATAATCATAATTTTAGCATTTGGATTACCATCAGAGAAAACCAACTGACTTGCTGTATTTTTTAGGCTGCAGCCCTCAAATTCTTGCAATGCTTTTTTCAACTCATCAAGAGAATTTACAGCTTGTAATAATTGTGATGATTCTTGCGATGAAATATTCTTACCTGGATGTGGCAAGTGTGAGAGTGCGATATTTTGTGGCTCAGCCAGTGTGGCTGGCTCAGAGTTTCCTTTTTGCTTCTTATGGTCAGACTCTAAATTCTTGTTATCTTGTTTCGGAATGAGTGCCAAATATTCTCGCACTCCCAAAATTGTATCAAAATTCATAGGGTTTTCTGTTATTGCCTCATCTGCGCCTATTTCCATCTGCCAGAAAAGTTGCGAAATAAGATGATTTTTTGGCGTTTTCTGCACTGACATCTTCTATTTTCTTACTATGTTCTAATTATTAGAAAAACTTTTATTCAATAGGGTATTAATAGAGTACCAAATAGCATTAAATGATAAAATATAAAATATTAATGACTAACGAATAAATTAATAATGTGAGGTATAAATGGAACGCGAATCAATGGAGTTTGACGTCATAATCATTGGCGGAGGACCATCTGGTCTATCAGCTGCTATAAAACTCAAGCAGCTCGCCTCTGATCAAGATAAGGAGCTTTCTGTTTGCCTTGTTGAAAAAGGAAGTGAAATTGGCGCCCATATTTTGTCTGGAGCTGTTTTAGAACCACGCGCTTTAAATGAATTACTTCCTGACTGGGCAGAAAAAGGCGCGCCTCTGGATACGCCAGTAAGCAATGACCAGTTTGTATTTTTATCACAAACTTCAAAATATACACTGCCAAACCCACCACAAATGAATAATCATGGTAACTATATTATTTCACTTGGCAATTTCTGTCGTTGGTTATCAGAACAAGCAGAAGCATTAGGTGTTGAGATTTATCCTGGTTTTGCTGCTGCAGAGATGCTGTATAATTCTGATGGAACTGTTCTTGGTGTTGCAACCAACGATTTGGGTGTTGGAAAAGACGGACAAGCTACCGATGCTTATATGCAAGGTATGAATTTAATAGGAAAACAAACAATTCTTGCAGAAGGCTGCCGAGGTCATCTCACAAAAGATTTGTTCGAAAAATTCAATTTAAGAGAAGGGAAAGATCCTCAAACATTTGCCCTTGGGATTAAGGAATTGTGGGATATTGAGCCTGAAAAATCAAAGCCGGGTACAGTATGGCACTCTGTGGGGTGGCCTCTAAAATCTGATACTTATGGTGGTTCATTCTTATATCATCTCTCAGGAAATCAAGTTGCTGTTGGCTATGTTGTTGGGCTTGATTATCAAAACCCTTACCTATCTCCTTTTGAAGAGTTTCAGAGATTCAAAACACACCCTTCTGTGCGCTCTGTGTTTGAGGGCGGAAGACGCGTATCTTATGGTGCTCGCGCCTTAAATGAAGGGGGGTTTCAGTCTATCCCTAAACTAACATTTCCTGGTGGCTGTCTTGTTGGATGTACCGCTGGTTTTTTAAATGTGCCAAAGATTAAAGGGACACACACTGCCATGAAATCTGGTATGTTAGCAGCAGAAGCCGTTTTTGATGCAATATCACAAGACATTTTAGAACCTGTTTCATACCAAGAAAAAATTGAAAAAAGCTGGTTATGGAAAGAATTATATAAGGTACGGAATATAAGACCTTCTTTTAACAAGGGGTTTGTTGCTGGAATGCTTTATTCTGCTCTAGATACCTATATTTTGAGAGGTAATGCGCCTTGGACATTTAAGCATCATTCAGACCACCTACAGCTAAAAGAAGCGCGTTCCTCTACCAAAATAGACTATCCAAAGCCTGATAATATTGTGAGCTTTGATAGAAATTCATCTGTTTATTTATCTTCTACTAATCATGAAGAAAATCAGCCTGTTCATCTTCAATTAATTGATAACACTGTACCAATTAATGTAAATTTAGAAAAATATGATTCTCCTGAACAACGTTACTGTCCTGCTGGTGTTTATGAAATCATCCGACCTGAAGATAACGCTGATCCATATCTGCAAATTAATGCTCAAAATTGTGTGCATTGTAAAACATGTGATATTAAAGATCCTACTCAGAACATAAAATGGGTAACACCTGAGGGCGGCGGAGGACCAAACTATCCTAATATGTAATCATCTAATGTTTTTATCAAAACAAGGGGGTGAAACAAAATGACCTGGATTTCACCTTTTTTAGTTCAACATGGGAAATTTTTTATTTTTCTTGTTTTTATGATGACATCTTGTCAGCAGGTAAATGCGGATAAGATTGGCCCTAAATCAGGTAACCCTATTACTAACTATGAAGATAACACACACATAAAAACAGAAGAGATCGTGCCTACGAAAACGGACCCTGGCTCGTTAAATTTGTTTGGCTATTATCTGCGCGCCTTATATGCAGAAAAAAACCAAGATGTCGTATCTGCAGCTGAATTTTACACAGAGTCTCTTGCGCAAGACAGTGCCAATGAAGAACTTTTGCAGGCTAGTTTTTCGAATTTATATGCCAGCGGACAAATAATAGCTTCGTCAAAAATAGCCCAGCAAGCAGAAGCACTTAATTTAATATTGATGTTAGGTAGTGAGCCTGCATTAGCGATTGCCTCAAAAGAAGGAGATTGGAGAGCGGTGCTTGCCTTGAGTGATACTGCAATCCTTGAGGGAGGTAGCCAGCACATTGGATATATTTTTCGTGCTTGGGCTATGTATAACTTAGATCAAAAAAGTGCCGCTATTTCTATTTTTGAGACATTATCAGAGCTGCTAGAAGAACAAAAAATTGGTGATGCTAAATTTGTTAATTTATTTATTGCTCAATTATTTATTCTTGAAAATGAACTATCTCAAGCATCAGCCTACCTTTCAGAAATAGCGATAAACCGTGAAACCAATCCTGAACTAACAATTGCTGTAGCAGAAGCTTATGCATTAATTGGTCAAACCACACTTGCTAAGAAAATATCTGGATTTCTTTCAGAAAATTATAATCAAGAAGTAATGCATAGATGGATTGAAGAGCGTTCAAACCAGCAAAGATCTGATAGGGACAAAAAATATTTTCTAGCGCAATCCATATTACAACTCAATCTATTCACCTTAACAGATGATACCATTCAGCTTCTAGAACGTCGCGCGCAATTGGCTCAATTTATAGCAAATTCTGCTGAAATCTCACTCCCGGCTGGTTATTTTACATTGTTTCAATTAGCTGATGACAAGAATGATTTTGAGAATTCACAGCGCTACTTCAATTCTATTAAAGAGACAGATCCAAGATTTCAAGTTGCTTTGATGCTTCATTTATATCAACTCAAGGAAAATAACAAAACGCTAGAAGCTATAAATAAACTCAGCGCCTACCTATCTGAAAACAGTAACAAACCCATTTTAGAAGAATTACTGGCTGATTTTTACCGAATGAATAACCAATTTTTTAATGCCATAAAAATGTATGAATCTGTGCTAAGTCACAAACCAAATTCAGGGGATGTTTTTAGAAAACTTGGGGTGTGTTATCAAAAAACACAGCAGCAGGAAAAAGCGGAAACAGCTTTTGCAATTGCACTTGAATTAAACCCTAATGATAGCAGTGCTCTAAACTATCTTGGTTATTGGTGGGCAGATGAAGGCAGAAATCTTGATCAAGCAATCGAACTAATTGTTAAAGCGGTAGAGCTTTACCCTGATAATGGATATTATGCTGATTCTCTTGGGTGGGTTTATTACAAAATAGGAGAGATGGAACGTGCTGTTCTTTGGTTAGAGCATGCTGTTCGGCTTACACCAGATGATGCTATTATTCATGAGCATTTGGGAGATGTTTATTGGATAGTTGGAAGACCTCTTGAAGCAAGATATAAATGGCAGTTTGCACTTGAAATGTATTCTGATGCAGCGCCTAAGAAACGCGTATTTCAGAAAATTCAATCTGGCGTGTCACATATAGTTATCCAAGATTAATTAATATAATGTCTTCTGATTTACCTCATAAACTTAAGTATATAGCGCCTGCAAAAGTTAATCTTTGTTTAGATATTGGCGCACGGCAAGATGATGGTTATCACCCATTAACTTCTATCGTTGGGTTTACAAAATTTGGTGATTCTTTATCCATTGAGTCTTCTAACCAAGATGAGTTAAAGCTAATTGGTCGTTTTTCAGATAAGATTGACACCAATATTTCTGATAATTTAGTTACAAAAACGCTAGATATTCTCAGAAAAAAATATAATTCTATACCCCCTCTAAAAATAGTAATTGATAAGCAAATTCCTGTTGGCGGTGGTTTAGGTGGTGGTAGCACAGATGCTGCAACTACATTTCTGGCATTGAATGAAATATTCAGCCTAGATATATCTTTATCAAATTTAGAAAAACTCGCTATTAAGATTGGCGCTGATGTTCCTGTATGTCTGCATCGAGGTTTTGTTAAAATGGAAGGTATAGGGAATGTAATCACGCCTATGCCAGATACTAAATTGGCCAAATATATTGTTCTTGCACATGCTGGCTGTGTTGCCAACACTAGAGAGGTTTTTAATAAATTTGATAAAAATTCTGCGAGCAAGGTCTCTTTATTACATCAAAATCCAAATGATATTGATCAATTGTTGAATGGTGGAAATAAACTGCAAGTGCCTGCGACAGAAATTTATCCTGAAATCGCCCTCTTGTTAAAAAAAATGCAGACATTATATCCAGGTGAGCTAAAAAAAGGAACATCAACAATACAAATGAGTGGAAGTGGGGCTAGTTGTTTTGCTTTATTTGATGATTCAGATATGGCAACTGCCTTCTGTCTTCAATTACGAAAAGCGGGATATTGGTCAGTTTCAACTGAATTTATGATTAATTTTTAATTAAGCATCAATTTTTAGATTGATCCTTTGAATTCAGGTCGCTAGATTGCGACTATCATTACTATAAAATTATAGTTTGATGGGGCGTAGCCAAGCGGTAAGGCATCGGTTTTTGATATCGTGTATCGTAGGTTCGAATCCTACCGCCCCAGCCATCACCATTCATCATCTACCCAAATGGCTATATTTATTTTGGTCACTAATTATTTGGGTATGAAAAATACGATAAAAAACCTCCAAATCTTAGCTTAACGTTGTTCTTATGCGCTAATTTGCTTTGCAACTAGTTGCATCAAAGATAGCGTTCCATTGTTAAAACAAAAGGAGACTTCATGTTATTCGTCATAGAACATGGTGAAATAATTATTGGATATATGATGGGTTTTAGTACCTTTCTTATCAGAGAGATATATATTTCAATAAAGCGTTCTTTCATGCCCAATAAGCATGATATCCAAACCTTTTCAAAATATCGAATTTTATTTAATCGAGATTTATTAACATTATTTAGAACACATGATTTTAAGAAATCATTTCAGGCTAGCAAATTAGATAATTTTTATGCGTTTTTCTATAATGGTCTAGATACAGATTCTGAATATAAATTTCATAACAAAAAACTTGAAAAACACCGTGGAGTTTTATTATCTT
>Ga0209251_1001014_pt1 | contig 23140 bp, 15 predicted proteins | sample SaaInlV_100m_DNA_6_FD_184665 | JGI IMG/M metagenome (GOLD analysis project Ga0209251, IMG submission 184665) | Marine microbial communities from expanding oxygen minimum zones in the Saanich Inlet - Saanich Inlet SI073_LV_10m_DNA (SPAdes) (version 2) | ecosystem: Environmental > Aquatic > Marine... | reverse complement strand
TTCCACTCACCTTGCTTCCTACCTTGATCATCAATACTATTTTGACCAAATGAAAATTGAAAAACGCCAATAAATAAGAAAAGAAAAACCTTCATTGAAGCCATTTATTTAATTCCATTAATGATCCCACCTTAACATCAGGAATTGATGTGCTTTTTTCTAATGATTGAATGAGTACTGTTTTCATCTCAAGATTCTTGCCAAACTCAATATCAGAATCTGTATCTCCTATCATAATTGACTTTCTGAAATCAATATCCTTGAACTTGTGTTTAGCCAAGATTGCCATGTTAGGCAAAGGCTTTCTTGTCGAATGTGGAGCACCTCTCATCTCAGGAGCAACCAATACTAAATCAATCTTTGCTCCATTTTGAATTAGACATGATTCCATGTAATCGTGAATTTCCCTAACGCCATCAAGGGAAATCAATCCTTTGCCTATACATTGTTGGTTGGTAACCAAAACCACATGTTTAAATTTTGAAAATAGAGATTTGGAAGATTCCAATACCCCTTCTTTAAAAACGAAGTCTTTTTTATTTAAAATGTATCCTTCGAAATTCCGTTCATTAATAACACCATCTCGATCGATAAAGAGTGTCCAGGATGAATCCACATTCCAATTGAGCTTCATCTCAAATTTCTTTCTCTATTAAATATACATTTCTATGAGAAGAATTTCGGCCAATCAACTCAGATATGAAACCTGTCATGAAAAACTGGACTCCCACAATCATGGCGACAAGTGCAACGTAGAATTCGGTTCTATCTGCCAAAAGTCTCGCGGTCTTGTGAATAAAGATTTTATCTATTCCTAGATATAACGTTAATGAAAATCCAATAATAAACATCAAGGTCCCAAGTGCACCAAAAAAATGCATTGGTTTTTTACCAAATTTACCCATAAAGGCAACAGTTATTAAATCTAAGGGACCATTCAAAAAACGATTTAAACCAAATTTTGTGACACCAAACTTACGAGCCTGATGCTTCACTACCTTTTCACCAATATTTGTAAAACCAGCATATTTCGCAAGGGCTGGGACATATCTATGCATATCTCCATAAAGCTCAATACTCTTTATCACAGCGTTTTTATATGCTTTTAATCCACAATTAAAATCGTGCAAATAAATCCCTGTAATTCTGCGGGCTGCCCAATTATATAGCTTGGTGGGAATCGTTTTAGAAAGCGGATCGTGACGTTTCTTTTTCCAACCAGAAACAAGATCAAAATCCTTTTGGATAATCATCTCATACAACTCAGGGATTTCCTCTGGAGAATCTTGTAAGTCAGCATCCATAGTAACCACAACTTCTCCAACACACATCTCAAACCCTTTTTGAAGAGCTGCTGACTTTCCGTAATTACGTTGAAATTTAATCCCTCTGACTTCTGTATGTTTTTTCTGTAATCCTTCAATCACATCCCAAGATTTGTCTTTACTACCATCATCGACAAAAATCACTTCGTAGGTATAAATATTAGACAAAACCCTTTGAATCCATGCAAAAAGCTCAGGTAAGGATTCCTCTTCATTAAAGAGTGGAATTACTATCGAAATTTGCTTTGACATATCCTTCAAATTTAAGTAATTCTTTACTGAATTACCGTCCTTTTCAGTTATTGTTTAATTATTTTTTTCTGAACTCCGTCGATTAAAACAAAATAGAAGCCACTAGACATATTTTTTAACTCAATAGAATGACTATCACTATAAATAATGCCGCTCTTCAACAAAATTCCATTAGGAGAAACAATTTTGTATCGTGAACCCAATGAAGCACCCTTTATGACTGCACTCTCCGTTGTTGGATTTGGAAATATAGTAAACGTATTTGAATTTGGTTCTTCAATTCCCCATGCGTCTTCTACCCGAAAGAAATCGAATGCTGCTTCTGTAATATTCACATGTGGTTCAAGATCAGAAATAAATACTTTCAATGTCATGGAATTTGTAATTGTTATCGAAGTTTGTTGAGGAATAATCAAGAAATAATCTTCAAAAACCATAGGATCACCTTGAGGAGGAAGAACTTGATGAAATATTTCAAATTCAGATCCATTGCCAATCATAAAGCTTAAAGTATCATCTATAAGTTCAGGGCCATGATTACAAAAGAACGCATAACTAAACCTGAATGCTGGATTTGCATATTGAGTCAAATCCATTTGAGGCGAAGTTAAAATCGTTATACCATTGTCGACATCATCATAATCTGGGTCAACATTAATCTTATTTCCTGTAACGTATGCCATAGAACCACAATCTCCAAATACATCGCTACCCATAACCGTATTAGTCGTCGGATTAGGAATACCCCTTTCCCACTCCCCAGTTTCAGCATTTCCTGTTACGGTCCAACCAAAATCAAATGAAAAATCATCATAGTATCCATTAATCAATGTAATATTAATAACCCCAGTAGAAATATTTATAACCGGATTGATGCACTCAGTGTAATAACCCCATTTTCCAACAATGAGTTCGTAGCTCTCTTGATAAAATAAACTAAAGTTCTCTTCACCTATTCCATTCGTAATACCGTTGTATGAAATTAAAGGATGATTAAGTGATATTTGGGCATCTGTAATTGGGTTTCCTCCCCCATCCATTACATTGATTGTGACATTGAATTGCTCTATTGGCACCAATTGAATATCCTGGGTGGTGACAATTCCCTGTACTAATGAGACACTGACCGTTTGAGGAAAATAACCAACCTTTGAATATTTAACATCATAAGTACCTGCGACTGCCATCCCTGATGCATAAAAACCAATGGTGTTTGTGTTTTCATATTGATCACTTGATACGATCTCAATAGAAACATTATTTAAAGATGAGGCATTTGAAAAATCGGTTACTACACCTTCAAGATATGCAGCTTTTTCATAATTTGGACTTAACACAAAAAAACCTTCCGTCATATCTGCCCCTAGTATATTTCCTGAAGGCAAATAAGGGTATACCCCCCAACATCCATCATAAGTAGGTGTTTGCCCGGGATAAGTATCATAAGCGGCAACCTCAATAAGATTATACGGATAGGTAGCATCGTGTATTGTGATTCCATCTACATAATAGCTTGTTACCAAATAATCATTAACGACAAAAGTATTGTGTGGAATAACGTCTGCACCAGGTGAGCTTTGAACCCTATCCAATTCAACAATATTAGTTGGGTCTGTAATGTCATATGATGTAACAAACGAATTGGGTAGCTCATCTGTAGTATACACGACTTGACCATCATCTGAAGGCCATATATTATGAGTAAATGAATTTGATGTGATTTGAGTACCCAGTAGTATAGGATTGGACTTATCGCTAACATCAACTATGCTAAGAAATCCATCGTTCACATGAGCCAAATAAAGTGTGTCATTTCTGGCATAACCGTCATGCACATACCATGTGTCGAAAATACCAACCTCCTCGGGCATCATCGGTGTTGTATTGACATCATATATAATCGCTCCTCCTTCACCATAATTTGCACCAAAGACATAAAGAAATCCCGATTCATCAATAAAACAGTTGTGTGCAGATTCCCATGTGATGCTTCCTTCACCCATAAAAACGGTACTGGACAAACTCGCACTTGCTGGTAATGGACTTAAGTCAATTATGGTCATTCCAACCTCTTCCTCTGTTGTGACATAAGCATAGTCTCCAAATACCTTAGGGTCCCTCCAAATACTTTGGGCTCCATCTAACCAAAATATTTCTTGTGGGTTAACTGGATCTGTTACATCGACAATTGATGTTCCTTTTGTTGTGCCAATAACTGCGTATTCATTCCCAACTTCATCAACATAACCCCAAACATCATTTAATTCAGCATCATGTAGTTCCTGATAATCTATATTTGATACAAAATCTAATTGGGCCTGACCATATCCAAATTGAAATAGACAAAAGAAAAATGTAAAGGTGATGATTTTGATAGATGACATTGAGTAGGTGTTATACATAGAGAGCTGGTTGTTTACAAGAAAAAAAATGAAGCAAAAACAAATATGATTACAATAACCAAATACTGCCACAAATCAGGGAAATATTTCCAAATGGTTTTTTTCCAATTCATTATCTAGTAAATTTATAGAAATTTAATGAAACTCTTTACTTTTATAAATACCATCAAAATAAGATTCTAATGAGTTATAATATCCGAACCAGAGAAGAATACACAAGAAGTTACCAAAATTCTGTTGAAAAAAAGACTGAGTTTTGGGAGGGAATAGCTAAAGAATTCACCTGGTTCAAACCATGGGATACGGTCATGAATTGTGACATGAACGAAGCAACCTTCAAGTGGTTTGAAGGGGCAAAAACAAATATTACTTTTAACAGTATTGACAGACACCTCAAAAGTAAGCCGGATCAAACTGCGATCATCTTTGAACCAAACATGCCCAATGAGCAAGCGACTCATATCTCATATAATGCCTTACACAAAAAAGTGTGTAAAATGGCTAATTTACTTTCTGAAATGGGCATCTCCAAAGGAGACCGTGTAGCTATTTACCTGCCAATGATACCCGAATTGGCAGTATCAGTTCTTGCTTGCGCCCGTATTGGTGCAGTTCACTCTGTAATATTTGCTGGCTTTTCATCAGGAGCTCTTGCGGCAAGAGTAAATGATTCCAGCTGCAAAATGGTCATAACGGCTGATGGGAGTTTTAGAGGTAATAAAACAATAGATCTAAAAGGAATTGTTGATGAAGCATTAACGCAGTGTCCCTGCGTCGAAAAAGTTTTGGTAGCAGAAAGAACGATGACTCAAGTCAAAATGAAAAACAATAGAGATTATTTCCTAAAACCTTTACTTGAACATGCCAGTGAAAAGCATGAAGCCGTTCACATGGACGCTGAAGACCCTTTATTTATACTTTACACTTCAGGTTCTACAGGGAAACCAAAAGGAATGGTTCATACAACAGGTGGCTATATGGTATACACCGCCTACACATTTAACAATGTATTTGCCTATGAACCCAATGATGTGTATTGGTGTACTGCCGATATTGGATGGATCACAGGACATTCTTATATTGTATACGGACCTCTATTAAATGGTGCGACCACACTTATGTTTGAGGGAGTTCCTTCCTATCCAAACCCAGGTAGATTTTGGGAAGTTATTGATAAATATAAAGTCAATCAATTTTATACTGCACCTACTGCAATTCGAGCACTTGCCAAAGAATCGATTGAACACGTAAATCGATATGATTTAAGCAGTTTGAAGATAATTGGTACTGTAGGAGAACCCATTAACGAGGAAGCATGGCAATGGTATAATACAAATATTGGAAAGAAAAAATGTCCTATCGTCGACACCTGGTGGCAAACAGAAACTGGAGGAATCTTAATTTCCCCACTACCCCACATTTCTCCGCAAATACCAACTTTTGCGACAAATCCTCTACCGGGAATAGAACCTGTTTTAATGGATGAAAATGGAAAGGAATCCAATGAAAATGACACGGTGGGAAAACTATGCATTAAATATCCATGGCCCTCAATTGCAAGGACGATCTGGGGCGACCATAAACGATACAAAGAAACTTATTTCACGGCCTTTCCTGGATATTATTTCACTGGTGATGGAGCCAAAAGAAATAAGGATGGTATGTTCAGAATTACGGGTCGGGTGGACGATGTCATTATTGTTTCTGGTCATAACCTCGGAACAGCGCCCATCGAAGATGCCATAAACGAGCATCCTATGGTTGCTGAATCGGCTATAGTCGGTTTTCCTCATGATATAAAAGGAAATGCCCTCTATGGTTTTGTTACACTAAAAGAGCTCCCTGACGGGAACAATAATATTCAGCTAGAAATCAATAAAATCATTTCTGAAAAAATTGGACCCATAGCAAAACTCGATCGCATTCAATTTACTTCGGGTTTACCCAAAACAAGGTCTGGAAAAATTATGAGGAGGATATTAAGAAAAATCGCTGAAGGAGACTTTTCTAATTTCGGAGACATCAGCACACTTTTGAATCCAGAGGTTGTAGAAGAAATCAAGAACGGAAGAGTGTAGAATTATGTCCAAAGACACTTCAAAATGGTTAGAAATTAATCGTAATTCATGGGATCAGAGATCCAAAATGCACCTCAATTCTGATTTCTATGATACAGAAGGATTTAAAAAAGGTAAAAACACCTTAAATGATATTGAGATTGGCTTACTTGGGAATATTGAAAACAAAAAAATACTTCACCTCCAATGTCATTTTGGCTTAGATACCTTTAGTCTTGAACAATTGGATGCTCATGTAGTAGGTGTAGATTTTAGTCCTGTTTCTATTTCTTATGCTGAAGATATCAAAAAAGAGATGGGCTTTAACGCTGAATTTATTTGTTCAAACATATATGACCTAGATTTGGCTGATTCACATGACTTTGACATGGTATTTTGTAGCTATGGCATTTGTGGATGGTTGCCAGATCTCCATAAATGGGCACAGGTCATTTCAAAGCATTTAAAATCTGGAGACACATTTACTATTGTTGACTTTCACCCTAGTGTATGGATGTTCGACGACGATTTTAAGGAGATAAGTTATTCTTATTTTAATGAAAAACCCTATGTGGAGGTTGAAAACGGAAGTTATGCTTCGCCTAATTCAAAAGAAGAGATTTCGTCTATTTGGTGGAACCATAGTTTATCTGAAATCATTACATCCTTAATGAATAATGAAATGGATTTATTATCTTTTAAAGAATATGACTATTCTCCTTACGATTGCTTCCGACATACGGTGAAAATTTCAGAAGGAAAATACAGGATTCAACATCTCGATTCCAACATACCGATGGTATATTCTTTGGTTTTGAAGAAAAAATAAAGATGAGTAGATTATGCGTTTTCTTGTTGTTTGTTACCATGCTTGTTTCATGCACATCTCCTGACGTAAAAACAATTACCAAAACCATAAAATCTTCCTCAAAAACAGCCCAACTAAAGAAAACATCGATTGTGATACTTGGGACCGTTCAGGATGCAGGTTCGCCACAAATAGGCTGTCTAAAAGAGTGTTGTTCTAAACTTAATGACACAGATAAAAAAAACCGATTGGTTAGTGCAATGGGTATCATCAACACAACCACAAATAAAAAATACCTTATTGATGCAACGCCAAATATTGCTGAGCAGCTACATTATTTGAATAAACTTGGGTCTTCAGAAAAACTTCTTGATGGCATTTTTTTAACTCATGCTCACATTGGCCATTATAGTGGTCTCATGTATCTTGGGAAAGAAGGAGCAGCTGGCAAAGGCATAAATGTGTACACCATGTCTAGAATGAAAAATTTCCTAGAAACAAATGGACCTTGGGAAAAACTCGTTCAAAATAAAAATATCAAGTTAAAAGATTTGAGTAATCGAGACACGGTTTTTTTAGATAAAACGATAAAGATTGTTCCCCTTATTGTTCCACATAGAGATGAATATTCCGAAACTGTTGGGTATAAAATTATAGGCTCGAATCGATCCGCCTTATTTATTCCGGATATTGATAAATGGGACAAATGGGACTTGAGTATCGTACAGGAAATTTCTAAAGTAGATTATGCATTTATTGATGGTACTTTTTATGATGGAGAAGAAATCAATCATAGAGATGTCTCAGAAATCCCTCATCCATTTATTGTTGAATCAATGAACCTTTTAAAGAACTTATCATCAAAGGAAAAAAATAAAGTATACTTCATTCATCTTAATCACACAAATCCAGCATTAAATGAGGATAGTAAGGCATTTAAGCAGATTCTTTTAAACGGATTCCATGTGGCTCGAATCAATGAAGTTTTTTCTCTTTAAAGATTAATGAAAGAGCTTAATGAAATCATAAATACAGAATTAAATGAAGATTTAATTTCATTCAAGGCCTTGTCCGGAGGAAGTATAAACAGGGTTTACAAATGCACTACAAGGCAAGGAGAACTTGTTCTCAAACTGAATGAAGCTGAACAATACCCACTAATGTTTGAAAAAGAAGAGCAAGGATTAGATTTATTGAATTCATCAAGTTTTCGTGTTCCAAATGTATTGAATAAAGGTGTTTATCAAAACATAAGCTATTTGATGCTTGAATATGTCAATGATCAAGGAACTACAATAAGTGAGACGGCACTGGGAATCAAGCTAGCAGAATTGCATCTACTATCATCAGATTCGTTCGGGCTTGACCATGACAATTACATAGGATCGATTCCTCAAATCAATAATAAAAAAAGTGATTGGACCTCGTTTTATAAATCCATGCGTCTGGAACCTCTGGTAAAAAAAGGATTTGATACAGGACATATTGAAATGAAGACACTCCGCTCCTTTGATAAGCTTTATAAAGAGTTAGACAATCTCATTCCTATTGAGCCTCCCTCTCTTATACATGGTGATTTGTGGCATGGAAATATTATTTCAGATGAGAACACATTCCCCGTTTTAATTGATCCAGCCGTGTATTACGGGCACCGAGAGATTGATTTGGCAATGCTTCTATTATTTGGGCACATTTCTAACGAAACCATGGCGGCATACAATAGCATATATTCTTTGGATAACCATTGGAAAAAAAGGACTGACCTCCATCAACTTTACCCTCTTCTTGTTCACCTTATTATTTTCGGTGGTTCGTATATTGGGTCTATTCAAAAAATACTCAGAAGGTACTCCTAGTTTTTTATGAATTTCTTTGTATAAATCCCATTCACTGTAGAAATACGTATAACATAAGTACCCTTCTTATATTGACTAACATCTGCAAAATACTCTGCAAAAGAAGCAGAAGCATTCATCTCATCTTGAAGTAAAACCCTTCCTGACAAATCCATGATTTTAACGCTTGCATTACCATCGACCTTGGCTACTAGATCAATGGTAAGTTCATCCTGAGCGGGATTTGGAAAAACAGATAGTTCTCCGTAGTTAGGCAGCTCATTCAATCCTAATGTAAAACCTACTGAAAAATCATATCGGTGATAGCTTCCAAAATCTCCTGGGAAAATTTCCATATAGCTCCCTCCTACTTTTCTGACTCTAAATGCTCCCGTTGTCTCCCCCTCTACCTGTGAAGAATACCAAAATGACAAACCGTCATCATCATAATCATCAAGTACAATTGAATAGCATCCAGGAGCCAAATCAAAGGTGTCTTTGTACTGCGTCGTGTTTTGTAAATTGGTTCTTTCAAAAATAACCGTTCCAGATGCATCCATAAGCCTGTAAGCATTTTCTGAAGCCTTATTATTTGTTGTAAACCATATTAGGAATGGTCCATCAACCGATTCCGCTGCATCAAACTTAGATTTTTTAACACTATTTTGCTGATAATCGTCATTACCAAAAGAACCGTTTAGGTCTCTTACATAAGCTGTGAAGGTTTGATTCTCGTCAAGATCTGTCCACCAAGAATAATCAGAAACAGGTATTTCTACAATCTCTTCTTCCATAAACCCGAGGTTTCCTGTCCATTGAAAATCAATGTTGTCACCATAGGTAATCCAACACTTTATCGTACAGGAGGTAAGCGGTTCTGAACCTGTATTTCTTAATATAACTCTTGGGTTCGAACAAGTAGGATTGAATTTTGAATAGTACTCGTAATTACTCGGGTTCAACACATCTACAATCGCTGCATCATTTTCAAAATTTGGAGCAGAATATGAAATCAAATCGTAGGCTGCTCTATAATTTCCAGATCCTTGTCCTTGATCATTTGAAGGGACATTATTGATAACATAATCAAGAGAAACCGAATCTCCAGGTGTAACATAGGGCGTAAGCTCGAACTCGTATTCTTTTACTTTATCACCGGGACACCATCCTTCTCTAGCATATGGCCATGTTCCTCCTTGTCCGGTAAGAGGGTTATTTCCACAATCATCCTCTTCAAAAATATCCCATTCAAAACGTGTAACACCATCTACCTTGATACTGTGATCATTTGAAACCCATTCGCAACAAGCCGCCAGATTACCAACTTGTCCATGACCAGACATTCTTGTTTTAATTTTGAAGCCTTCAGACGTATCAGACAAATGAACTTTCTTTTCTTGAAGCACATTATCTTCTGCCATAGCTGCGAATCCATAAGATCTGAAATCAGACCAAATGGGTTCTCTTTTGTGAACGTCTCTTGGCGGTATTCCTTCAACAAAAGCAAAACTCAAATCCAACAACTCTTGGGTGTTATGAGCGGCAAGGTCCACCACATCCCTTAAATAATCCTGATAATCCGTAACGTCATAGATCCAAGCAAAACCATTTGGTCCTAAATCAAAACCTATTCCATATGGGGTAATGTATCTCGCGATTTCAACATCAAAAATAATCTCGTAAGGGTTTTGGTAATATGTTATGGTAGAATTCTCAACGGATTCACTGGTTGAATAAGGTGTTGAAGAAACCACATCTCCCTGCAAGTCATATTCGATTTCATCTCCTGAAGGCGCAACTATGGATGAATTGGATATTTCAAAGTGTCTGTGAATTGATTCAAATTCAAATAATACCTCTGGCTCAATCAATGATTTTTTATTCACGACTACATCTGAAGAAATCACATCCTGGTAATCCCCATTTCCAAAAGACACGAGCAACCTGTTTACTGATCGTTCCATTCCTTTAATGGGACCTTCTGAAAAATCAAACATCCCTAACGATGATGGCATTAGTAAGTAATTATTGGATGACGCATCTCTCGCATATAATAAATTATCAAAATCATAGGCCACCATCAAGTTGTTCCAATTAGGGTGAGAAATATCTACTTTTTTGTATTGCCATGAACTTATTGTTGCCTCATCTAGAGCAGCATTGAAAATTTCAAAATGATCAATATTACCTTTCCAATGATTGCCAAGACTTCTGTTTGCCCCTATGACCAGACGATGAAGGTTTCCAATGATTTTGTTTTTATCCGTTCCACTGTGCCAAAGAGAACCATCTTTATAAATCATCATTTCTCCTGAACTTTGTTTTTTAACGAAAGCCCAATGGTGCCACTCATTATCAATACCATCATTTGACATGTCTTTATCGATTCGATCGTAAGCAGAACCCTCACCACAATCCCAATAAATCCGATTGTTACTCCAAGGCATGTGAATGTTAATTACACGTTGATTTAAAGTGTCATATCCCTCTAGAATTGATGTATTCACACCGGTGTTTCCATTCCCCTTAACCCACATTGATATGGTTAATTCATCACCTAAATCAACATCAGACATTTCCAATAGGGCATGGTTTGTTCCATCAAACTTGAGGCTGCCGTTTTTAGAAGAGTAATTTAATGCTTGACCGTTGTTACTTGATTCTGTTTCGAATTCGATTTGGTTGTTTGCCGGAAAGGAGTGATCAAAACTTATTTCAATCACGATATTATCTGTTCCATTCCAATCGTATGGCTCATTAAATAAAAACTCATTTTGACCAAGCTGAAGCTCTTCCCAGCCAAATGATGTAGTTGTAGCCGTTCTGCTCAAATCATAAACCGTTGAAAAACCACTATTATGGAACTCCGTTAATTGAGAATCTTGAGTCGATTTGATTAATATTCTTGGATGCATAAGCGCTCCACCATTGATTAAATTAGAAACATTTAACCATAACGATTTAATTTCTCCTGCATTTATTCCCGCCATTTCTAATTCCGTAGCATTGACTATCATTTGGTATTTTCCGCCCTGATACGTCATGTCAAACGGGTATAAGGAGGTCGACGAAGATGTTTGCCCGAGACCAAATTGCACAGGGTTGGTTAACGTTTGTCGTTCATGTTCCGTAACTAAGGTGCTATTGTGATAATCATATCCCCAAGGCTCGTAATCATATGGCGAATTTGAATTGTAGTTGTGTAAGTATCGAACACTATCTACTCGAACTGAATCATAGTCGCCTGTATGATCAAAAACACGTGTATAAGTTAAATAATCCCACTCCCCACAATTGTATTGATCCCATGGTGTTTGAGGACTACATTTTAATTTGTAATACATCAACACTTTTTCAAAACGCTTATCGTTTAAAGAATTTGGAAATTCAAAATTGGCACGTCTTGTACTGATTGAATCAAAAGTAAAGGTTTGAACCCATGTAGTATCTTGAGCATCAAGATGATTTGAATGTAGTAATGAACACAATAATATACTAAGGAGTAAAATAATTCTTCGCATGATCTTTTTTTTCAAAAATACGGAAAATGAAACGAAAAATAAATCTCAAACGAAATGAAAAATCCAGATAGATTTTTATTTGGTGAAAAGGTCTACAACAAGTGTCAGCTTATCCCTAATGTCTGTCCTTTCCACAATAAAATCTAAGAAGCCATGCTCCAGCAAAAACTCTGAAGTTTGAAACCCTTCTGGTAAATCCCGTCCGATGGTTTCTTTTACCACTCGAGGACCAGCAAAAGCAATCAAAGCACCTGGTTCGGCAATATTCACATCACCTAACATGGCGAAAGAAGCGGTAACACCTCCCGTTGTTGGATCGGTCAGGTAAGAAATGTATGGCAGTTGTGCATCAGCAAGCTGACCTAGTTTTCCAGAAATTTTAGCCATTTGCATCAATGAAAAACCAGCTTCCATCATTCTTGCTCCACCAGATTTAGAAATAATCATGATCGGACATTTCAGCTTCAAGGCCTCATCAATAGCCCGTGCAATTTTTTCCCCCATGACAGACCCCATTGACCCACCGATGAATTTAAAATCCATTGCAGCCACTATAAAGTCCTTTTTATTCAACTTCCCTTTTGCAGTTCTCACTGCATCCGATAATCCTGTGTTCTTCTGGGTTGTTTTTAATCGATCCGTATACTTTTTCGTATCCTCAAATGACAATGGATCACCAGAAGTTATATTTGGATTAAGCTCTGTATATTTTCCGTCATCAAAAATGATTGAAAAATACTCCTCGGAACCGATACGTTCATGATGAGAACATCTATTACAGACATAGTTCAATTTCTCTAAGTCTCCTTTGGTGAAAATTGTTTTACAATTTGAACATCTTGACCACAAACCCTCTGGAACTTCTTTCTTCTCACTTGTAGTGGTAGTAATTCCTTCTTTATTTCTTTTGAACCAACTCATTTAATTTCTTTGTTTAAAATTAATAAAGATTTATAAGGTGTGGAGATTATTTAAATCTGAAAATGATTGTTCCAGTCTTTTTACAAAAGTATTTTCTCCCTCTCTCATCCATTTTCTTGGATCATAATATTTTTTATTTGGCAACTCATCACCTTCTGGATTTCCAATTTGGCTTTTTAAGTAATCTTGTTTTGAAAGTATGTAATCCCTTGTCCCTTCAGTAAAAGCATACTGCAAATCCGTATCAATATTCATTTTAATAACTCCATAACCAATTGCCTCTCTAATTTCATCAAGACTGGATCCAGAACCACCGTGAAAAACAAAATCTACTGGGTTTTTTCCAGTATTAAATTTTTGTTGAACATATTCTTGAGAGTCTCTCAATATTTTTGGAGTCAATTTCACATTTCCTGGCTTGTAAACACCATGAACATTTCCAAAAGCAGCTGCTATGGTAAAGTTCGGTGATATTTTCATAAGCTCTTCATATGCATATGCGACCTCTTCAGGCTGGGTATATAGCTTTGAGATATCTACGTCCGAATTATCTACACCATCTTCTTCCCCTCCCGTGATACCAAGCTCTATTTCAAGAGTCATTCCGATTTTACTCATACGCTCCAGATACTTTTTACACAGCTCGATGTTTTCAGTAATTGGCTCTTCTGACAAATCAATCATGTGGGAACTGTATAAGGGTACACCATGAATTTCATAATACTTTTCACCTTCATCCAAAAGTCCATCAATCCAAGGCAACTTTGCTTTATGACAATGATCTGTATGAAGAATCACAGTTGCTCCGTAAGCCTCTGCCAACCTGTGTACATGACGTGCACCCGAAGAAGCCCCAAGTATTGCCGCATTGTGATTTGAATTGTCTAAAGATTTTCCTGCAAAAAATTGAGACCCTCCAATAGAAAATTGGATAATTACTGGTGCATTTAACTTTGCTGCAGTTTCCATTACTCCATTTACCGTGCTTGTTGAGGAAACATTTACTGCAGGCAATGCGAAACCTTTTTCTTTGGCGAAGGCAAATATTTCTTGAATACTACTCCCTGTTGCTACACCCGATTTTATATTATGACTCATTCCATAATTGATTTGATTTTGCAAAGTTAAAAAATTAAAAAAAAGAAGCACTTAAAATAAATTGAAGAATCAATCGTTGTATAAAAAAACATAATTGCGTATGATGCATAAATACTCTACTGAAAGTAAGCCAATTAACACAAATTCTTTACCAAGCCCCTCATCTATTCACTTTATTTTAAGTTATAGTAAGGCCTTCGAAGTAAAAAAACTAAAGAAGAAAACGATATTGGTTTGTAAAAATTAATAAAAACGCCTCAGGGCGTTTTTTTTTGAACCCTTTGTTTGATTATTTTTGCGTTGAATGGAATTCAAACTCGTTTCTGATTACAAACCAACTGGCGATCAACCTCAAGCGATAGCTCAGCTTATTGATGGAATTGAATCGGGAATAAATCATCAGACTCTTTTAGGGGTTACGGGAAGTGGAAAGACTTTTAGTGTTGCAAATGTTATTCAAAAAGTAAATAAACCAACCCTTATCCTGTCTCATAATAAAACCTTGGCAGCTCAATTGTACGGAGAATTTAAACAGTTTTTTCCTCATAATAAAGTAGAATATTTTGTATCTTATTATGACTATTACCAACCAGAAGCTTATCTCCCTGTAACCAACACTTATATTGAAAAAGACTTACAAATCAATGATGAAATAGAAAAACTCAGATTATCCGCTACTTCTGCATTATTATCAGGACGAAGAGATGTCATCATCGTTGCATCCGTTTCTTGTATATATGGAATTGGAAACCCTTCCGAGTTTAAAAAAAGCATTATTACCCTTAAAAAAGGAGAAGATATCTCCCGCAATAAACTACTCTTAAAATTTGTCGGAAATCTTTACTCGCGGTCTGATGAAGTATTTGAAAGGGGAAATTTTAGAGTGAGAGGAGATACCATAGATCTTTATCTTGCCTATACCGATTATGCCATCAGATTTGAATTTTGGGGCGACGAAATAGAAAACATTTCAACAATTGATCCCGAAACAGGTAAAACCATTGACAATCTTGAAGACATATTGATTTATCCAGCAAATTTATTTGTTTCAAGTCCTGAGAACACACACCAAGCCATTATTGAAATTCAAGATGATCTATTGATTCAAATAGAAGAATTTCAAAAGGACGGCAAAGCCGAAGAAGCCCAGAGGCTGAAAGACCGTGTTGAATACGACCTTGAAATGATTAAAGAACTTGGCTATTGCTCTGGAATTGAAAATTATTCTAGATACTTTGATCGCAGACTTCCGGGGCAACGACCATTCTGCTTACTTGATTATTTTCCAGAGGACTATTTAATGGTCATTGATGAAAGTCATGTGTCATTGCCTCAAGTAAAGGGAATGTATGGAGGCGACCGAGCAAGAAAAACGAACCTTGTTGACTATGGATTTAGACTTCAAGCTGCCATTGACAATCGACCACTTAAGTTTGAAGAATTTGAAAACATGTTTCAACAATGCATTTATGTTTCTGCTACTCCCGCAGATTACGAAATGGAAAAATCACAAGGATTATTGATTGAACAGGTTATTCGACCAACAGGCTTATTGGACCCAGTAATAGAAGTAAAACCGAGCCTCAATCAAATTGACACATTAATTTCGGAAATACAAAATAGGATAAAACTTAAGGAGCGAACACTCGTAACTACATTGACCAAAAGAATGGCTGAAGAGTTACAAAAGTATCTCGATAAAATGGGAATATTGTGTCGTTATATACACAGTGAAATTGATACCATAGAACGTGTTGAAATATTGCGACAACTAAGACTGGGGCAATTTGATGTGTTGATTGGCGTAAACCTTTTAAGAGAGGGGCTTGATTTACCTGAAGTTTCCTTTGTGGCCATTATAGATGCCGATAAAGAAGGTTTTCTAAGAAATGAACGTTCACTGGTTCAAACAGTGGGACGTGCTGCCAGAAATGTAAATGGATATGTGATCATGTTTGCTGATCAAATCACAAAATCCATGAAGCGAACCATTGACAAAACCGAAAGAAGACGACAACTTCAAATGGATTATAATGAAGAACATAACCTTATTCCTACTGCTCTGAAAAAATCAAAAGATATTATTCTTGAATCGACCAAGGTAGCAGACGGTGAATCTTCAACTCAAAAAGCAGAAAGAATAGCAGCCATTGAGCAAGCTCCAGTAGCAACAGAGTTCAACAATTCTAAAGCGCTGGAAAAAGAAATCAAACGCATACGAAAACTCATGGAGAAATCTGCAAAAAATCTTGAATTTATAGAAGCTGCAGCATACAGAGACCAAATGAGAGATCTACAAAAATTAGAAAAACAATTTGAATGACTGAACGAATAACCATAAAACAATTCCGTTGGATCGCCTTAATCGAGGGCGTTTCCTATATCTCTTTTGCGATTACCATGCCTCTAAAGTACATTTATGAAATCCCTGAACCGAATTACGTTGTAGGAATGATTCATGGGGTGGTCTTTATTTTGTTTTGTTTTTGGCTTCTTGTTTTAACTCTTCGAAAAACATGGAGCTGGTCTAAAGGCGTATTGTTTTTCATTGCCTCTTTTATACCCTTTGGCACTTTTTACATCGACGCCAAATACCTCAAAAAAATCCAATAACCAATCAATACATGGGTATTATTGTAATTCACAATGCCATGTTCATGTAATTCATATTATTAGGGTTTAGACGAACAAGTTTTATTAATTTTGTCGAAAATAGTTAGGAATGGCAAACAATTTATTAAAAGGAAAAAGAGGAATTATATTTGGTGCATTAAACAGTCAATCTATTGCATGGAAGGTGGCTCAAAGAGCTCACGAAGAAGGTGCAACATTTGTATTAACCAATGCACCTATTGCAATGCGAATGGGTGAAATAAACAATCTCGCTGAAGAAACGGGTAGTCAAATCATTCCTGCAGATGCTACGAATGTAGAAGAGCTTGACCATTTGGTTACGCAATCAATGGAAATATTAGGTGGGAAAATTGATTTTGTACTGCATTCTATTGGCATGTCGCCTAATGTTCGAAAAAAGAAACACTACACTGAAAACGATTACCGTTTCTACAGTCAAACTATGGATGTTTCAGCAACATCTTTACACAAAACATTAGCTACATTATACAAGCACGATGCCATGAGCGAATGGGGATCTGTTCTGGCATTATCCTATATCGCAGCACAACGAATTTTTCCTGACTACAACGACATGGCAGATGCCAAATCATTATTGGAATCGATTGCGCGTTCATTCGGATATCACTATGGAATCAAAAATAAGGTTCGTGTGAATACCATTTCTCAATCTCCAACTGTAACAACTGCAGGGCAAGGGATAAAAGGATTTAATGAATTCATCAATTTTTCAGAACAAATGTCTCCACTTGGGAATGCAAGCGCATTAGCCTGTGCCGACTATTGCGTAAGTATGTTCTCAGATCTAACGAGATATGTCACCATGCAGAATCTCTTCCACGATGGAGGATTCTCGAATACGGGTGTTACTCAACCTGTCATCGAACGCTTCGGAGACGAATAAATATTACCAATACCTACCGTACAAAGGGATCTCTTTATTGAGGTCCCTTTTTTATTTGAACATAATTTAGATTGTGCGTGTTTTAAATAAAAAATAAATCATGGGATTCTTCACAAGAAAAAGTAAAAAGGAAAAGCTCAACGAGCAATACAAGAAAAAATTAGAGCAGGCCTATAAAATGTCAACTAGTAACAGAACAGAAAGCGATCGATTGACTGCTGAAGCAAACGATATACTTGAAGAGATAAAAAAACTTGAAGAGACTGAAGCCTAGTCCTCCTTCCAGTCGTCCCCTTTCGCTTTTGTATATGGAATGATTCCGTCCAGCTTTTTCTCAACCGCTTTGAGGTATGATATGACTTGACTCAATTTTGTTTTAAGTTCTTTGTATTGCTTCTCGGCAATATTTTTGTTAACCCTATGCGTATTGGTTACGCCAGTAGTGTTTTGATACAGCTGATACCCCACCATTCCTAATCTTCCTGAAATACTCGGCACCGTCTCAAAATCTCTTGAAGACCTGGCATTGTCACCCCACATCATCACCTCAAGGTTTTTATAGGTCACTTTCATACTTCGAATCGTTTCCATTAAGTCTAAATCGGTATTTGGATAACCCAACAAAGCCTTTTCGATAATATCAACCTTTTCCTTTGTTTCTTTCATCACCTTTTCGGTTCCACTAACTTGTCGATTTAATTCAGCTACTTCGGCTCTAAACGCTTTTAGTTCTTCTGGGTTTTTTGCGATCAATGTTTGATTGTTTAGTCCTTTTACAGTAAAGGTTTTCTTATCAATTAATAATTCTGATTTCCCATCCTTAATGAGGATAATACTTACCGAATATTCTCCTGGAGTAACAAGAAACCCACTTCCTCCTGAACCTATTGGGTTGGTATTGTTGGTTCTTAAATTCCAGGTTTGCCGTACTATACCTTTAGATGGAGATGATTTCATTCTTCGAATTTCATTTCCAGAAGCATCAAATACCTTCCAAATAAGCTGAGCTTTTTCCTCAAGATCCTCTGCACGAATTTCCTCAAATGAAGGATAAAATACATCCTCACCATTCTTTTCGAGTTCTTTCTCTTTTTTCTGACGTTTTGACTTTAAAGACTGACCAACATCATTCAAATACAAACTAAATGTTGCCCCAAAAGCTGGGTTTTTAGCTGACCAAAGACTATGCCCTTGCGAACCTGTACCTCTGCTACCTAGCGGAGTTGAAGGAATATACAATAAAGCATCTTTAACATCAAACAAGTGTGCTCTTTTACCGAGAACATCAGTAGCTACTGTTCTTAAAGGTGCATAATTGTCCAAAACATAAAAACCACGGCCAAATGTCCCTGCAACCAAATCGTTTTCTCTTTGCTGAATATCCAAGTCATAAACAGCAATGGTTGGCAGTCCACTGAGTTTTGTCCAACTCTCTCCCCTATCAACAGAGAAAAATGCACCGAATTCTGTCCCTGCAAAAAGTAAATCTGGATTGATATGATCTTGCTTGATGCAATATACATTTCCTCTTTCAGGAAGATTAGACGATATCGATTCCCAAGATTTACCTTGATTGGTTGATCGAAGTAAATACGGCGTAAAATCACCATCACGTTGACTGTTAAAAGCAACAAACACCTCATTTTCATCATGCAAGGATGCGGTAAGCATATTGACCTTTGTTCTTTCCGGAACTCCTTTAATATTGTCGATTCTCGACCAAGATTTACCATCATCTTTTGTGACCTGAATCAATCCATCATCTGTTCCTGCATATAATAGACCTTGCTTTATTGGAGACTCGTCCAAGGCCACAATATTGCCATAAATGGTTGTTGATTTATTTTTCATAACCGCATCCATACTCCAAACCTGTCCCATTACGGGAAGCTTGTTTCGATCCAATTGTCTGGACAAGTCAGGAGAAATAGTGGACCAGTCATCACCTCGATTTGTAGACTTAAATAATTTGTTTGCAGCAAAATAAATCGTCGATGCATTGTGACGAGAAACCAAAAGTGGTGAATCCCAATTCCAACGATAAGCAGGATCTCCATCACCCGGCATTGGTTGAATAGGTACTTTTTCCCCAGAAGCTTTATCGTAACGAACAAGCCATCCGTACTGAGCTTGAGCATAGGTAATATTTGGATTTCCCCAATCGGTAGCGGATTCAAAACCATCTCCACCGTTCGTTATAAACCAATCAGAATTTAGAATACCAGAAGCATTTAAAGTCGCAGAAGGTCCTCCCATTGAATTATTATCTTGAGTACCACCATAAATATTATAAAAAGGGTAATCATTATCCGTTGCCACCTTGTAGAACTGAATAATAGGAAGATTTGCGTGATAACGCCATTCCTTAGCATGTGTATACGTTTCATAAACGCCACCATCACATCCAACGATCCAATGATTAGTATTGGAAGGGTCTATCCATATACAATGATTGTCGACATGCTTGCCCTTTTCTCCTGTTCTTTTAAAGTTTTTCCCTCCATCTTCTGAATGATGCAGATATGTATTCATTGAAAATACCTTATCGACATCTAAAGGGTCACAAAATATTTCTTGATAATAATTACCGCTTGTGGAGTAACTGCTTTGTTTACTCCAGTTTTCTCCCTTGTTTGATGATTTATAAAATCCGTTTTTACCATATCTTGCCTCTACAATGGCATAAACCACATTCGGATCAACTGGAGAAACAGCCATTCCTATTCGCCCCATATACCCTGCAGGTAATCCTTTGTTTATTTCTCTCCAGGTTTCTCCACCATCTGTAGATTTATAAACTCCTGATTCTGGACCGCCACTAATAAAGGTCCATTCTCTTCTTCTACGCTGATGCGCAGAAGCATAAAGAATATTTGGATTGGATGGATCGATATGAACCTCAGCAACTCCCGTATGCTCCGATATATCTAGCGTGCGTTTCCAAGTCTCTCCTCCATCTGAAGATTTGTAAACACCTCTTTCACCTCCACTGCTCCATAATGGACCATATGCAGCTACCCAAAGTGTATTTTCATCGTTGGGATGGATCACAATACTACCAATGTGCTCACTGCTTTTAAGCCCCATGTTTTTAAATGACTTTCCTCCGTCCATAGATTTATAAACACCGTCTCCGTATGAAACTGAACGTTGATTGTTATTTTCGCCAGTCCCCACCCATACCGTATTCTGATTGGAGGGAGCTATTTTCACACAACCTACAGAGTAAGAGCTGTATGAATCAAATATGGGTTTAAAAGTAATCCCATGATTTTGAGTTTTCCAGAGACCTCCTGATGCTGTTGCCACAAACCATGTATCGGTATTAGAAGGATGAATAGCCAGATCGGATACCCTACCGGATGTCAAAGCAGGCCCAACAAGTCTAAACTTTAAATTTGACACCGTGCTCGATTCTATTGAGTTCTTTTCCTGTGCACAAGCACTTAAGGCAACCGTAAAAAATAAAAGACTTAAAAATTTCATGTGATGAATTGAATTTGACTATAAATAAATAAGATTGATGAATTAGATTTAATGGATTGTGATTTTTTCCAAATATGTTTTTGTGCCATCACTGACATGAACAACATATATTCCTTGGCTTACACTGAGTTCTACAAGTTGTTTTTGTGAGGTCAAATGAGCATTCCAAACGATTCGTCCATCAGGAGATACAATTTTGATAAAAGGATTTTTTAATTCATGAGAAATAGTAAAGGAGCCTTGATTTGGGTTTGGATAAACTGTAAATGGTAAATCCAATTGATCAACACCACTGAGCTGACCTGAAACATTGATATTATCCATATAGAAATTATTACCCCAACCATTTATCCCCACAAATCGTATGGCCACATTTTGCCCTACATAGGCATCTAAATCAACAAAGTTGTCAACCGACCAATCTGCGCAATCTTGAGGATACCATTCGTCATTGGTACTCGGAACCGTTATTAAATCATCTCCAAAGGCATAAAACAAAGTGTCGTATGTTTCCCAACAATCACTACTGGCGTCAACCCTAAACCCATCCTCATAAGATCCTCCCCACTTTGTATAAGCATAATCAAATTCAAGATAAGCGCTAATTGCATTGGTCAAATCAATTTTCGGTGTCATCAGTTCAGCTTCATCACCAACCTGATTAATTGAGAAGTGATCAATAAAGACACAATTCGTAGGATCACAATCCGGTCCGTTTTCCGTGTAAAATGGTGACCATCCATAAGAATTATTGGCATTGTACTGCGTCCAAAAATCTGTAATACCCAATTCGAAATCTTCAATTACGTCCAATGATTCAAGTGTTTCTTCAAACTCTATAAACATAGAATAAGATTGTGTACTTGTTCCAAAATCATCTGTTACCGTTAGTGAAACATCATAAAATCCGGGAGAATCATATTGGACAATTGGATTTTGATCATTTGAAGAAGATGGAGTCCCTCCTGTAAAGGTCCAAGACCAAGTTGGATTCATCGATGACAATACTGAATTATCGATATACTGAACCTGATTATCCAGACAAGAAACTTTGAACTTATCGGCTGCAATTTGGGCCATTGGCTCTGAATTTTCATACAACTCTACCTCATACACACTCCTATTTGTAGCATTTCTAAGTAATCTATCCTTGTATTTAATGACTAACTTGGTTGACATAGAACTTAAAGGCAAATTATTGTTAAAGAGAGCCCATTCATTCATTGAGTTGTTCCTGTAATAAACGGTTCGCCTAGTACCAATATAGACTCCACCGTCTGTTCCTTTCTGATGCTCGATATTCGTTATGACCTCTCCATCTAGAGATGAACTAGAATAATTAACCCAATTAGCACCTCCATCTGTTGATTTAAATATCATTCGGTTATTCAAGTTCGTATTTCCATATTGAGAAGTTCTTGCTGCCCAAACCACATTTTCATCACTGGCACTTACCGCAATATCAAAAGGCACCCATTCCTGTCCATTTAAAAGTGATGCAGGTGGTGTAACGTCTGTCCATGAGGCCCCTCCATCTCCAGTTCTCCATATTTTTTTTGCCCCCCACCAGCTTTCATAGGTAGCCAAATACATTACTTCTATGTTGGCACGAGACAATTCAATATTCATAACGCGATCATCGAATGCATAAACCAAATCATAAGACATTCCATTGTCTTCCGTTTTGATAAGGTTTGTTCCTCGTCCTAGATAAATGTGTTTATTGTTTCTTGGATCCCATTCCATAGTGGATGATTCTCCAAAAATGTAGGATGCATTGGGAAGAGAATCAAATTGAAATCCATTGATATTAATTGTTCTGTCTCCAGAAAGGTATCTTCCTTCGTAGTCATCATAAGCAATACGGTCATCGCCAAAATTCACAAAACCACGAACA
>Ga0209251_1001006_pt1 | contig 23247 bp, 24 predicted proteins | sample SaaInlV_100m_DNA_6_FD_184665 | JGI IMG/M metagenome (GOLD analysis project Ga0209251, IMG submission 184665) | Marine microbial communities from expanding oxygen minimum zones in the Saanich Inlet - Saanich Inlet SI073_LV_10m_DNA (SPAdes) (version 2) | ecosystem: Environmental > Aquatic > Marine... | reverse complement strand
GAGCCCCACTTTGTGCTAAGTAATAGGCTCCTGCGGAACCGACATTCCCCCAACCTTGTACAATAACTCTTTTTCCTTTTAAGTTTCCTCCCCATATGCTGTAAAAGTGTTTGATTGATTCGGCCACTCCGAACCCAGTAATCATATCAGCAATTACATACTTCCGATCAACTGAAGGTGAATATTGTGTATTCTCTATAACTTTGATTACACCTTGTCTAAGTTGACCAATTCGATTGATTTTTTGGGCCTCTTTAGGTTGAAAGTGACCATTGAAGACACCCTCTTGAGGATGCCAAACACCACAATCCTCTGTTATTGGAATTACCTCATGTATTTCATCTACGTTAAGGTCTCCGCCTGTGCCATAATAATGTTTAAGTAAAGGAGACACGGCAGCATACCATCTTTTCAGTACTTGCTGCTTTCTTGGATCTTTAGGATCGAAATTGATACCTGATTTGGCTCCACCAATTGGGGGGCCAGCAACAGTAAATTTAATCTCCATGGTCTTTGCCAATGATTCAACCTCTCTTTTGTCTAATCCAATTCTCATACGTGTTCCGCCACCAGCGGCTCCACCTCGTAATGAATTGATTACGACCCAACCTTGAGCATCAGTTTCAGAATCATTCCATTCAAAAACAATCTCTGGTTGTTTATTCTCAAATTTTTCTAAAAGTTCTTTCATTAAAATCTTGAAATTTAAAACCAAACAAAAGTAACAATATCAAAACTCATTTGATACATTTTTTTTTCAATTACCAACATTGGTTTTGTGGATAAGTAGCTTTAATATCCCGGCTTATGCAATACTCCCGAACACAATGAGCGTTCAGCTCCTGTTACCGAAGACACCGTATTGGACGCATTTGTGAGATATTTGTATCCAAGGTAGGCAAATACAATAGCCTCCTTGAAATCGATGGTTTCTTCATTCGGGATAACAATTTCGCCATCATAACCGTCTCTAATTAAGCTTATTAGGAAATCATTTTTCGCGCCTCCACCGGTTGTGAAAACAGAGTCAATTCGATGATCATTTAGGCATTTAATAATTTGATTTGAAATATGTTCACAAATGGTACGAAGTGTGTTTTCTGGGTTTTCATCCTTTGAGAATTTTGTGAAAAAGTTTTTGTCTAACCACTCAGTACCAAGCGATTTGGCCCCTTTTTTATTATAAAACTCTATTGAGTTGAGTGAATTCAATAAATCATTATTTACTTTTCCTTTTTTGGCAAGACTCCCGTTGGGGTCATAATCATAACCTAATTTACCAGCAAAATGGTTCAAGGGTAGATTTCCAGGGCAGATATCGAATGCATTAATGACATTTTCTTTTTTGAAACTAATGTTGCAAAATCCACCGATATTGAGAAATGAATTTGCTTTGGATTCAAATAGATCAAAGTCTCCAATAGGTACAAGTGGAGCGCCTTGTCCGCCTGCAATTACATCAAGAGTTCGAAAGTCATTAATAACGTTGATTCCAGTCAAGTAGGCGATGGTACTCCCACAACCAATTTGTAATGTAAATCCATTTTCAGGTTGATGCAAAATGGTTTGTCCATGAGAAGCTATACCATCAATATTTCGTTTTGAAATCTTGTGCTTAGACAGGAAAATATTAATCTGATTGGCAAAAAAGACACCTATTTTTTTATTGAGCATTTGAATCGCATCAATTCCTAAAGAATTTACATTACGTAGATGCTCTACCACGTCTGTTGGATAAGCTATTGTGCTTGTTTTCATGAGCTTATATTTGACTTTATTATTTTCAGAAATAAACTCAACATGTGCGATGTCTAATCCGTCAAGGGATGTTCCACTCATTAAACCAATAATTTCTTTTTTTAACATGCTGTATTTTTTCAACTACATCAATAATTCCGTAATTTTGTTAAAATTAATTTAAATTTTTCGTCAATATGAATTTTGAGTTATCAGAAGAACACTTGGCAGTCAAAGAAGCTGCTAGAGATTTTGCACAAAACGTATTAAAACCTGGCGTTATACAACGGGATAATGATCAACAGTTTCCTGCTGAAGAAATCAAGCAACTTGCTGAACTTGGATTCATGGGGATGATGGTCGATCCTAAATATGGCGGAAGTGGAATGGATACATTATCCTACGTTCTGGCAATGGAGGAAATTTCAAAAATTGACGCTTCAACATCTGTATGTATGTCAGTGAATAATTCATTGGTTTGCTGGGGTCTTGATAAATTTGGAAACGAAGAACAAAAACAAAAATATTTAACCGCATTAGCGACTGGAGAGAAAATTGGTGCTTTTTGTCTGTCCGAACCAGAAGCTGGTTCTGATGCGACCTCTCAAAGTACAACCGCAATCGATAAAGGAGATTATTATTTGCTTAACGGAACGAAAAACTGGATTACGAATGGTTCTTCTGCGAGTATTTATTTGGTAATTGCTCAAACCAATGTTGAATTAGGTCACAAGGGAATTAACGCATTTATCATTGAAAGAGGTATGGAGGGCTTTATCGTTGGAGCCAAAGAAGATAAATTGGGTATACGAGGAAGTGATACTCATACTTTATTATTCAATGATGTTAAAGTTCCAAAAGAAAATAGAATTGGAGAGGACGGATTTGGATTTAAGTTTGCAATGAAGGTTTTGTCTGGTGGGCGTATCGGAATTGCTTCTCAGGCTCTCGGGATTGCGGCTGGAGGCCTTGAACTTGCAACTGAATATTCAAAACAAAGAAAAGCGTTTGGAAAGGAAATTTATAAGCACCAAGCCATTGCATTTAAGCTTGCAGACATGGCAACCGAAATTGAAGCCGCAAGAATGCTTGTATATAAAAGTGCTTTAGATAAAGATAATGGTAGAAATTATGACCAATCAAGTGCTATGGCTAAGCTATATGCGTCAAAAGTTGCCATGGAGCAAACCGTTGAAGCGGTACAAATTCATGGTGGTTATGGTTTTGTGAAAGAATATCACGTTGAGCGACTTATGAGAGATGCCAAGATTACTCAAATATATGAGGGGACATCAGAAGTTCAAAAAATCGTTATTTCACGAGGAGTATTAAACGGATAACCTTTTTAGGACTTGGTTTTTATACAATCAAGAGCAAAAGCGATATGGCCAGTTGAATTTGTAAGAGAATTATGAATTCCAATTATGGTGGCGTCTTTATCAATGACATAACTTACCCTACCCGGAATTAATCCAAATAAATTTTTTGGAACTCCAAATAGTTTTCTGATGGTGCTTTCTGGGTCAGACAATAAATGATAGTTTAAGTTGTGTTCATTGGAGAATGCCAGATGACTCTTACTACTGTCCGATGATATTCCGATGACTTCACAGTCTAATTTCGTAAAATCTTCATATTGGTCTCGAAATTGACAGGCCTCTTTTGTGCATCCAGGAGTAAAATCTTTGGGATAAAAGAAGATGACTGTTTTTTTTATTCCAATCAAATCTTTTGAATCAAAGGACTCACCATTTTGATTAACTGCTTTAAATTGAGGACATTTTTCTCCTGTTTTCATATTTTCTTTAAACCTATTTTAAATCTATTTAATGCTCTTTCTCTTGCAAACTTGTGTTCAATAATTGGCTCCGGATAACTTTTCGAGTCAAACTCGGGAATCCATTTTTTGATGTATTTGAATCCGCTGTCGAATTTTTGTTGCTGCGTCGTCGGATTGAATATACGGAAATAAGGTGCAGCATCACAACCACTTCCTGCCGCCCATTGCCAACCGCCAATATTACTTGCCAATTCATAATCAAGAAGCTTAGAAGCAAAATAGGCCTCTCCAAGTCGCCAATCAATCAGTAAATGTTTGGTTAAAAAACTAGCTACAATCATTCGAACACGGTTATGCATGTAGCCTGTTTGATTTAACTCCCTCATTCCAGCATCAACTATTGGATAACCTGTTTTGCCAGAACACCAAAGTTGAAAATGATCCATGTTTTTTTCCCATTCGATCAAATCATACTCTTTTCTGAAAGAATTTTCTGCTGAATGTGGAAAGTGGAATATGATCATTTGATAAAAATCACGCCAAATCAATTCATTGATGAAAGTTTCGCTCAAACTTATAGAGCTATTGACCAAAGCTCTAATGCTAATGGTACCAAACCTTAAATGAATCCCCAATCTAGATGTGCCATCAATTGATGGAAAATTTCTATTATCATGATAAGACCTTATTAGGTTTTTAGATACACTAGTTTTGGGTATGTTATTCTTACCATACTCAAATCCCATTTCTTGAAGGCTTAAAAGATCTTGTTTTTTATCTTGCGACAAAAGATTTTCAATGAATTCTTCTGTTTTATATTCTACTTTATTGAGAGATTCAAAAAGAGATTTCCATTTTTTAGAGTAGGGGGTAAAAACCAGATAAGGAGTACCATCGTTTTTTACGACCTCATTCTTTTCAAAAATCACGTGATCCTTAGATCCAATAAAATTGATGCCTTGTTGCTTTAAAATTTCAAATATTTTTTTATCTCTTTCTAAGGCATATGGCTCATAATCTCTATTCGAATATACGGCATTACAATCAAACCCTTTGGCTATTTCCGGAATCAAGGTAACTGGGTTTCCGAAATAGACCAACAAGTCAGAACCGTAATTTTGATATTGATTTTTTACGCGTTGGATTTCTTCGTAGATAAAAGAAATTCGCGCATCATGTTTGTCGAGTTTACTGAGGATGTTCTCATCAAATATAAATACGGGAACAACTTGTTTACCGTTTTTTAATGCTTTATATAAGCCGCAATTGTCCTCGATTCTTAGGTCTCTTCTATGCCAAAAGAGTGATTTTTCAGATCCCATATTTTTATAAAGATTTATCTTGCGAGGTTATTTGCCGTCGTATTCGAAAATATTATTTTCAGTTTCCCATAATTTTAGGCGAAGTTGAAATTTCTCATCTAAATTGGCTCTTAATAAATTCCAGCAAACCAAAATGATGTTTTCAGCTGTTGGTATTAAATTTTCGAATTCTGGACAGTCCAAATTTAAATTGCGATGGTCGAAACGCTCTACAATATCTGTGAGGATGATTTCTTTAAGAATTTTTAAATCAATTACGTATCCCGTTTCAGGATCAATTTCCCCATCAATCCATACTTCCAAAACATAGTTGTGGCCGTGATAGTTTGGGTTGTTACATTTGCCGAAAACCGCATTGTTTTTGTCATCTGACCAATCTTTTCGAAACAATCTATGAGCCGCATTGAAATTTACTCTTCTACATACTTTCATGATAAATGAGTTTCTACTTTTTTTAGGTGCTCTTCAATAATAATCTTGAACCACACCGTGTAATTTTCAGGATTTTTTTCAATGTCCCTTTGCAGGTCTTTTATAGTAACCCATCGAAATGCTACTGCTTCGTCAGTATTTAGATGTGGTGTTTCATCGGAATAACCAATAAATACATGATCCAATTCATTTTCAATTAACCCGTTTGAAAACTCTGTTTTGTAAATGAATTTAAATGCAAAATTAAGTTTAGATTCAATATTCATCTCTTCGTTAAGTCTCCTAGATGCGGCATCTTCGGGGATTTCAAATGGATAAGGGTGGCTACAGCAAGTGTTGGTCCAAAGACCTGGTGAATGGTATTTTTTTAAGGCGCGCCTCTGAAGAAGCATTTCTCCTTTAGAATTAAATATCAATACCGAAATGGCGCGGTGAAGTAATCCTTTTTGATGCGCTTCTAGTTTTTCCATGGAACCTATTGGTTCGTCATTGGGGTTTACTAATTGTACTTCAATCATTTCTATAACATATTTAAATTATGTCTAACATATGAAGTAACTAAAATTCGTGCTTTATTTCGATTCGGAATCCGCACGCGTTCTTCTAGAATAACCTCGGCATTTGTGCGTTTGATTTTCTTGAAGAGTTTGAAATAATATTTATAGGCCATGTACACTCCAAATCGTGCTTTTTTAGGAAGCATAAGTATTCCTTTATAACCCAACTCAAAATCAACTTCAATATCATTTTCAATATTTTTCTTAACCGTATTATTAAAATCATTTAAATTGATTCCAGGAAAGTAGGTGCGACCTAAGTCATTATAATCCTCGTTTAGATCTCGTAAAAAGTTTATTTTCTGAAAGGCAGATCCAAGCTTCATTGCATATTTTTTCAGTTTTTCGTATTCAATGTGGTCTCCTTCTAAAAAAATATTTAAACACATTAAACCGACCACTTCAGCAGAGCCCAATATATATTCATCGTATCCATCTTTGTTATATGCTTTTTTATCTAAATCCATTTCCATAGATTTTAAAAAGGTGTCGATTAATTCGTGAGGAATGTTGAATTTGTTTACGACTTCTTGGAAAGAATTCAATATTGGATTTAATGAGATTTTATTCTCAATGGCCTCGTAAGTGTCTTTGGTGAATTTATCTAAAAGATAGGCTTTGTCATGGCCTTCAAAAGAATCGACTATTTCATCAGCAAAACGGACAAAACCATAAACTGAATAAATCGGATCACGTAAATCATTGTGTAAGAACCGTATTCCAATCGAAAAGGATGTGCTATACCTTTTGGTCGTCATTTTACTCATGTCTCTACTTAATTGATCAAAAAGTTCTTTCATGGTTTAGCTGTGGTTTTTGAGTATATATTTAGAAACAACTTCACCTGATATAATTGACGGTGGAACCCCAGGGCCTGGGATGGTAAGTTGGCCAGTGTAATAAAAGTTTTTTAATTTTTTGTTGCGCATTGACGGTTTGAATACGGCGGTTTGCTTTAGAGTATTTGCTAGACCGTAGGCATTTCCTTTAAAGGCGTTGTATTCGTTTTTGAAATCATCAATACAAAATGATTTTTTGAAAATAATATTGTCCGAAATATCATTACCTGTCCGTTTTTCAAGCCGTTTGAGTAATATTTTAAAATATTTCTCTCTGTTACTTTCACTATCAGATAAATCCGGAGCAATAGGCATCAGAAAAAATAAATTCTCGCAACCATCTGGAGCTACGCTTGTGTCTGTTAAAGAAGGTGCACAGAGGTAAAATAGTGGGGAGGATGGCCATTGAGGATTTTTGTAAATTTCTTTTCCGTGCTCCTCGAGTGATTCATCAAAAAACAAATTATGGTGCTCAATATTGTTTAAGCGTTTATTTACCCCTATGTAAAACAACAGACACGAAGGAGCCATGACTCTTTTGTCCCAATATTTATCACTGTAATTGGCTGATCCGTTTAATAGTTTCCTATCGGTGTGTTGATAATCTGCGCCCGATATAACGATGTCGGTTTCATAAGTATTTTTTGAAGTGATTACTTTTGAAACTTGGTTGTCATTCTTTTCGAATGAAAGAACCTCCTCATTGAGGATGAATTTTACATTGTTTTCTTTGGCGATAGTTTCGAATGCTTCAATAAACTTATACATACCACCCTCAGGATACCAAGTACCTAGTTTAATGTCGGCATAATTCATTAGAGAATATAAAGCAGGGGTTTCATTGGGCATAGCACCAAGAAATAAAACAGGAAATTCAAGGAGCGCAATTATTTTTTCGTTCTTAAAGTAGCCCCGAATAAATTTTCCAAAAGAGGAAAATAAATTCATGCTCACAAGTCCTTTAAAAACTTTTGAATTCACAAATTCTAGAAGGCTAAGGCTTGGCTTAAATACCAGTTCTTCCATACCCACTTTGTATTTAATCTCGGCATCTTTTAAAAAACTTTCTAGTTTTTCCGAGCTTCCAGTTTCAAGGGCTTCAAACCAATTCTTAAGTTCTTCTAAATTACTAGGAATGTCAGTATGCGAATCGTCTTTCCAAAACACTCTGTATGAAGGGTCTAATCTTTTTAAATTGTAGAAATCAGACGCTGTTTTGCCAAACTGTTGGTAAAAATTCTCAAATACCTGAGGCATCCAGTACCAACTTGGGCCCATGTCAAAAGTGAAACCGTCTACTTTGAATTGTCTGGCCCTTCCTCCGATAGTCGTGTTTTTTTCTATGATGGTAACATCATAACCTGCTTTCCCAAGAAAAGAAGCAGCTGAAAGACTTGAAATTCCAGATCCAATAACGGTTACTCTTTTTGACATTTTTAACTTAAAGAAAATGAATAATCAGGAAGCAAATCTATTAATTTTTTTCGTGCTATAAATATTCTGCTTTTAACTGTTCCAATAGGAATTCCAAGTTTGTCTGCTATCTCTTTGTATTTAAAACCTTTAAAGTGCATAACGAATGGATCTTTATATTCTTCACTTAACCCATCAATTTTTGATTCGATATCTTTTGTGGCTATTTGAGAAACTGGACTTTCATCCTTACCCGGGCTATTCGTGATTAAGAAAAGTTCTTTTGAGTTGTCAAAAATTGTACCCGATTTTACTTTTCTTCGATACTGATTTATGAATATATTTCTCATAATTGTAAATACCCATGCTTTGAAGTTTGTTTGAGGGGTATAGTAGTTTTTGTAGGTGATTGCCTTGAGCATCGTTTCCTGTGTTAAATCTTTTGCGTCTTCGTTGTTTCTTGTAAAACCTAGGGCAAACGATCGAAGATTATTCTCAATATCGATTAATGCTTCGTTAAATTCTAAAGTTGACATAATGTTTTGTTTAATTATTTTTCTGTAAAGTTAAACAAAATTTGTTTAACAAAACAAATAAAACATTAAACAAAATCAAATTACTTGTAAATTATAAGTAAACAAATAGTGCTGTATCGCAGCTATGACATGCCTTTGAGCATTTCAAAAATAATTTTATTTAAATCGAAATTCGCATTCCAATTCCAATCATTTTGGGCATGATTGTCGTCAATTGAATCAGGCCAAGAGTTGGCTATTTCTTGTCTGAAATCCGGATTATACGATATAATAAGTGGTCCATTTTCGTCCTCAATCCCCTTTGCAATTTGTTCAGGAGTAAAGCTAATTCCAGCTACATTATATGATGATCTGATTTTAATTTTTTCAGGTGGTGCTTCCATAATTTCAATTGTAGCTCTTATGGCGTCATCCATATACATCATTGGTAGAACGGTGTCTTTAGATAAAAAACAAGAAAAAGGCTCCTTGTTTATCGATTTTTCAAATATTTCTATTGCATAATCTGTAGTTCCTCCACCGGGTTTACTTTTATAAGAAATCAATCCTGGATATCTAATACTTCTTACATCAACTCCATATTTTTCATGATAATATTCGCACCATCTTTCACCAGCTAGTTTTGATATTCCATATATGGTACTTGGTTCCATAATTGTATGTTGTGGCGTGTTTGTTTTTGGTGAGTTAGATCCAAATACGGCAATTGAGCTAGGCCAAAATATTTTTTTTAATAATCCATCTTTAGCGAGTTCTAATATATTAAACAAACCATCCATGTTTAATTTCCAAGCGGCATGCGGTTTTTGTTCTGCTATAGCTGATAATAATGCGGCCAATAAATATACCTCTGATATATTTTCTTCTTGAACTAGATTCAATACTTTTTCTTTATCCAAGATATCCAATTGGTAAAAAGGCCCGTTTTTTATTAATGGAGGACAATGCTCTTTTATATCGGTTGCAATAACATTTTCTTGACCGTGTATTCGTCGCAATTCGAGAACCAAATCAATTCCAATCTGACCGCTCGACCCGATGACTAGTATTTTTGACATTTGATTTTTTTTTACAAATTTAACCTTTGAATTGAATTATTTGAGTGCATTTGTTCAAAACTGATAATAGTCATTTTTTTATTTCGTTATTCGTTGTTATTTTGTAGTCGATAACAATATACAATTATGCCATTTTACAGACATTTAGGAAATATACCACACAAAAGACACACTGTATTCAAGCAAGCGAATGGTGAATTGCATCATGAACAATTGTTCGGTACAATTGGATTTGATGGAATGTCATCACTTTTATATCACATTCATCCACCAACTTTAGTTAAAGATATTCTTGGAAAGAAAGATATCAGTCCAAAAGTTGCCATTGATAAGAATCTTCAAATGAGAGCTTTTAAGGGATTTGATGTCCCTGTTGTAGGTGATTTGATTGATTCAAGAATTCCGGTCCTTACAAATAGTGATGTAACCTTATATCTATCAAGACCCGGTAATGTTAATGAAAATTATTTTTACAAAAATGTGGATGCGGATGAAGTAATATTTATCCATGAAGGAAAAGGAACACTTCGGTCTCAGGTTGGTAATATCGAGTTTTCATACGGTGATTACCTAGTTATTCCTAGAGGTATGATATATAAAATGGATTTTGAAGACAAAAATAACCGTCATTTTATTACGGAATCGAAGCACCCTGTTTATACACCGAAACGTTACAGAAATTGGTTTGGTCAATTACTTGAGCATTCTCCTTATTGTGAAAGAGATTTTAGAACCCCAAAAGACTTAGAAACTCATAATAAAAAGGGAGATTTTGTTGTAAAGATTAAAAAAGAGGGAATCCTCTATGATTATTGTTACGCCTCGCATCCTTTTGATGTTGCAGGTTGGGATGGATTCAATTACCCATATGCCTTTTCGATTCATGACTTTGAGCCGATTACAGGCCGTGTTCATCAACCTCCGCCAGTTCATCAGACTTTTGAGACGTCAGCTTTTGTGATCTGCTCATTTTGTCCCCGATTATATGATTATCATCCAGAAGCTATTCCGGCACCATATAATCATAGTAACATTGATTCAGATGAGGTTTTATATTATGTTGATGGTGATTTTATGAGTCGTAACGATATATCAAAAGGTCAGATCACATTACACCCTTCAGGAATACCACATGGTCCTCACCCTGGAGCTTATGAAAGGAGTATCGGAAAAACGAAAACAGAGGAACTTGCAGTAATGGTTGATACATTTAAACCTTTAAAGTTGACAGAGCAAGCATTAGAAATAGAAGTAAAAGATTATTATAAATCTTGGATACATTAATAGGATAAATAATTAAAATGAAAGATATAAATAACGTTGAATACGGTTTAGAAAAGATATTTGAAGGTGCTCAAGACTTTCTTCCTTTACTTGGTACTGATTATGTTGAGTTTTATGTTGGTAATGCGAAGCAGGCTGCACATTTTTACAAAACCGCTTTTGGGTTTCAATCATTTGCATATAGAGGATTAGAAACCGGGAGTAAAGATTCTGTATCCTATGTAGTTAAACAAGATAAAATCAAAATAATCCTTACTACGCCTTTAAATTCGAGTTCCCCAATTAACGATCATCTTGTAAAGCATGGGGATGGTGTTAAGGTGGTAGCCCTTTGGGTAGAGGATGCCAGAAAAGCATATGAAGAAACCACATCTAGAGGCGCCAAATCTTATTTTGAGCCTGTTGTAGAGAAAGACGAGCATGGCGAGGTTGTCCGTGCAGGAATACATACTTATGGTGAAACGGTACATGTTTTTGTTGAAAGAAAAAACTATAATGGTACTTTTTTACCAGGATTTCGAAAGTGGGAATCTGATTACAAACCAAGTTCGGTAGGTCTAAAGTTCATTGACCATATGGTTGGTAATGTGGGTTGGGGCGAAATGGATATCTGGGTGAAGTGGTATGAGGATGTTATGGGATTTGAGAATTTTCTATCATTTGACGATAAGCAAATTCATACTGAATACTCGGCATTAATGAGTAAGGTGATGAGTAATGGAAATGGAAGAATAAAATTCCCTATTAATGAACCTGCAGAAGGAAAGAAAAAGTCTCAAATTGAAGAATATTTAGATTTTTATGAAGGTCCTGGTGTACAACATATTGCTGTGGCAACGGATGATATTATAAGTACGGTTTCAGAAATGAGAAAACGTGGTATTGAATTTTTGAGTACGCCACCAGATGAATATTATAAATCTGTTCCAGTTCGATTGGAAGAACACAACCATGAATTGAAAGAAGATATAGAAACTCTTAAAGGTTTAGGGATTATGATTGACGCAGATGAGGAGGGGTATTTATTACAGATCTTTACGAAACCGATTGAAGACAGACCTACTTTGTTTTTTGAAATTATTCAAAGAATGGGAGCCAGAGGTTTTGGTGCTGGTAATTTTAAAGCGTTATTTGAATCTATCGAAAGAGAGCAGGAGAGTAGAGGAACCCTGTAATTACGAATCCGTAGTTATACGGTCATAATATCTTTTTCTTTTATAATTAAGAAGGCGTCGATTTGGTTCGAAAAGTCATTCGTTACATCCTGAATTTCACTTTCAGCATCTTTCATCATGTCTTCTGATAAACCATCATTTTTAAGCTCTTTAATTAGGTCAAGAGCATCTTTTCTGTTATTTCGCAAACCTATTTTTGCAGTTTCAGACTCTGCTTTTGCTTTTTTAACCAAGTCTCTTCTTCGTTCTTCAGTGAGAGGAGGGACAGAGATAATAAGCTGTTCACCATTATTTTGAGGATTTAGGCCCAGATTAGAATCGATAATACCTTTGGCGATATCATTTAAAAGCGATTTCTCCCAGGGCTGGACGATAAGGGTTCTTGCATCCATCACACTCACATTTGCTACCTGCTGAAGAGGAGTCATGGCCTCATAATACTCTACCATTACACCTAATAACATCGATGGTGATGCTTTTCCCGCCCTTATTTTAGCTAATTCAGCTTCAAAGTGCTCTATCTTTTTCAAATTTGATGACCTTAGGTCATCATAAATCATATTTAAATCTTCAACCATATCACTTAATATTAATTAGATACCAATGTTCCAATATTTGCACCTGACAAGAGTTTTTCTAAATTACCAGGAGTATCCATATCAAAAACAACTATTGGTAAATCATTTTCTTTACACAAGGTAAATGCAGTTAAATCCATCACATTTAAGCCCAGTTTGTAAACTTCGTCAAATGTAATCGTATCGTATTTTGTTGCGTTTTTATCTTTTTCAGGGTCTGCGGAATATATGCCATCTACACGAGTGCCTTTAAGAATAATATCTGCGTTAATTTCTATGGCTCTTAGAGATGCTGCAGAGTCTGTTGTGAAAAATGGGTTTCCAGTTCCTGCACCAAAAATTACAACACGTCCTTTTTCTAAATGTCTTACTGCTTTTCGTCTAATAAATGGTTCTGCAATTGCTTTCATTTCAATGGCTGATTGCAATCTTGTATGAACTCCATGTGACTCCAATGCTGCTTGTAAAGCCATTGAATTAATCATGGTAGCGAGCATTCCCATGTAATCTCCATGTGTCCTGTCCATTCCACCTTCTTCAGCTTGTACACCTCTGAAAATATTTCCACCACCAATAACAATGGCAACCTCATGACCAGATTCATGGATTCCTTTTATTTGCTCTGCATAAGAACTAATCCGTTGATTGTCGATGCCAAACTGTTTCGTTCCCATCAGGGACTCTCCACTCAGCTTTAATAATATTCTTTTATATTTCATAGAAATTCAGTTGAACAAATATAGCCAAATCAAATTTCCAAGAAACGAATAATAAAAAAAAAAGCTATCCGAAGATAGCTTTTGTTAATTCAATTAGAATTTTGTTAACTCAATGAGAATCTTTTAAACTCAGAAACGGTAAGACCATTTTCGGTTGTATTTAAAAACTGTTCTACAGTTTGTTTATTGTCTCTCACAAATGGTTGGCTAAGTAAAGTGTTTTCTTTGAAAAATTTATTCAATCTACCCATTGCGATTTTTTCAGCCATTTCAGCAGGTTTTCCTTCTTGGATGGCCTGATCTTTACCTACCTCGATCTCTCTTTCAATGGTTTTTGAGTCGATTCCATCTTTATTTACAGCGATAGGGTTCATGGCTGCAACTTGCATTGCAACTTGTTTACCGGCATCGTCAGCGTTGTCAGAATTGATATTCAAAGCAACGAGAGTTGCCAATTGGTTTCCTGGGTGGTTGTAAGCAACAACTTTTTCTGATTCTATTATAGCATAAGCTGAAAGATCAAGTTTTTCACCGAGTATTCCGATTTGTTCAGTAATCTTTTCTTCAACAGATAATTTCTCGTTGTAAGCCAAACTTTTCAATTCATCCAATGATTTAGGCAGTCTGTCTAAAGCCAAATCAACTAAAGACTGAACCAATTGAACATAACCATCATTTTTAGCGACAAAATCAGTTTCACAATTTAATGTTACAATTACTCCTGCTTTTGAATCTCCTGTAGATTGTGCAATGATGATGCCCTCTTTTGCATCATTCTCACCTCTTTTAGCTGCAATTTTTTGTCCTTTTTTTCTAAGAAAATCCACTGCTGTTTCAAAATCTCCATTAGACTCGACAAGTGCATTTTTGCAATCCATCATTCCGGCGCCTGTTTGTTGACGAAGTTTATTTACTTCTGAAGCTGTTATAGCCATTTTATATTATATTTTGATTTAGTATACTTTATTTAGCTTTCTCTGCATCCGCAGTGGCTGTTTTTTTAGCAGCAGGCTTTTTAGCAGCAGCTTTTTTAGCGGCAGGCTTTTTTTCTGCTTTTTTCGCTTCAGCTTTTGGAGCTTCCTCCTTGGTTTCAGCTTTTGGAGCTTCTTCTGTGGCTTCAGCTTTTGGAGCTTCCTCCTTGGCTTCAGCTTTTGGAGCTTCCTCTTTGGCTTCAACTTTTGGAGCTTCCTCTTTAGCTTCAGTTTTTGGAGTTTCCTCTTTAGCTTTCGCTTTTTCTGGATTGTCTTTTAAGAACTTTCGCTCCTCTAAACCTTCTTGTATGGCACTACAAACCTCATCCATAATCATTGAGATAGACTTACTCGCATCATCATTTGATGGAATAGGGAAATCAACAAGCTTAGGATTGGAATTCGTGTCAACCATAGCAAAAGTTGGTATGTTTAACCTTCGTGCTTCTGCTAACGCAATGTGTTCTTTAAGTATGTCAACGATGAAAATAGCTGCAGGCTGTCTCGTCATATCGGATATTGATCCAAAAGTTTTTTCGAGCTTTTCCCTTTGACGTGTTTTGAATAATTTCTCTCTTTTATTTAAAGTATCCCAAGTTCCGTCAGATTTCATTTTATCTATTGTAGTCATTTTACGAATAGATTTTCTTGTGGTTTGGAAGTTCGTCAACATACCACCTGACCATCTTTCAGTGACAAAAGGCATGTTTATGTTCTTGATTTTATTGGCAACGATATCTTTTGCTTGCTTTTTGGTAGCAACGAAAAGTATTTTTTTTCCAGATTTAGCAATCTGTTTCATTGCGGCAGATGCTTGATCCAAGCACACAATGGTTTTATTTAAATCAATAATGTGGATCCCTTTTTTTTCTTCAAAAATATAAGGGGCCATTGATGGATTCCACTTTCTCTTAAGGTGTCCGAAGTGTACACCTGCATCCAACATTTGGTCAAAAGATAATTTAGACATATATATTTATTTGTTTACGTTCCTAATTTTTCAGCGTGTAAGGGGGGCTCATGCCTATTACTTAAACGCTTGGATACTAAACCCTTCCAATAACGATTAACGTTTCGAGAATTGGAATTTTTTCCTTGCTTTTGGCTGACCTGGTTTCTTTCTTTCAACCATTCTTGGGTCTCTAGTCATCAATCCATCAACTTTTAAAGCGACTCTATTTTCAGCATCAATTTCTACCAAGGCTCTAGAGATACCTAATCTAATAGCCTCTACTTGGCCATTAATTCCACCACCACTAACATTCACACTCACATTATATTTTCCAACCGTATCAGTCAACACAAAGGGTTGAACTAGTTTTGATTGTAAAACATCAATTGGGAAAACTTCTTTAGCTTCTTTATTGTTCACTGTAATTTTCCCTTTTCCTTTTGAAAGGTATACTCGAGCAACAGCTGTTTTTCTTCTTCCTAATGTATTGATTACTTGCATAATATTTATTTGAGCGTGTCAAGATTTAGTGCTTCTGGTTTTTGAGCATCATGATTGTGATCATTACCAGCGTACACTTTTAAATTTCTAAATAATTGTCTTCCTAATGTGTTTTTCGGAAGCATTCCTTTAACTGCTTTTTCAATCAGTCTTTCAGGATGATTTTTCAATATTTGTTGAGCAGATGTGAATTTTTGACCTCCTGGGTAACCTGAATATCTTACGTATTCTTTGTTTTCCAATTTCGTACCTGAGAAAGAAACTTTTTCAGCATTAATAACGATTACATTGTCACCGCAATCTGCATGTGGAGTGTAACACGTCTTATGTTTACCTCTCAATACTTTTGCCACTTTACTTGACAATCTACCAACAGTTTGGTTCTCTGCATCAACGATAAACCATTTTTTATCAGCTGTTTCTTTGTTACCTGAAACCGTTTTATAACTTAATGTATCCACTTTATTCTATTTACAAGCTTTTTAAAAGCTTAAATTAGGGGTGCAAAGATACAATTAATACTTATATGAACAAACCAAATTAAAAAAAAATGAATTGATTTTATTTTTTCTTGAATGCATGAATCGCATTTCTTGTAAAATCACTCAATACCAGCCTTCCACTTATTTCAGCTCTTTGAGCTAATAACTGGTCCCAGTCTTCTGTTCCGGCCCAAAACACCTTCTTTAGTTCACGCATTGCTTCTGGATTAGACATTGACAATTTCTCTATTAGAGCATGAATTTTTTCATCCATTAATTCGGCGGTTTCAGATATACTCGAATACAATCCTTTATTTTGTGCCCAAGCGGCACTTCGCCACTGTGTCGCGTCAATGGCCAATTCGCTCATTGCAGATATACCAATTTTTCGTTCGACTGCTGGTCCAACCACAAAAGGGCCAATTCCTACTGCAAGTTCTGATAGTTTGATTGCAGCATGTTCTGTGGCAAATGCATAATCGGCTGATGCAGCAATACCAACGCCTCCACCAACAGCTTTTCCTTGAATTCGAGCAATAATTAATTTATCACTTGTTCTACAGGCATTAATTACTTTGGCAAATCCTGAGAAAAACAACTTGCCTTCATCTAAATTTTTTATGGCTATCAATTCGTCAAAGCTGGCACCGGCACAAAATGCTCGATCCCCAGCAGATTTGAGTAATATAACTTTACAATTCTTGTCGCTACTTAGCTCTGTTATGGTTAATGCCAGCTTATTCAAAATATTTCCCGGAAGAGAATTACTAAGTGGGTGGCCAAATTCAATAATGCCAATTTGATTTTCTATTCGATGTACAACGTGCCCTTGTTCCATGTTATTTAAGACTAAAATTATCAGAACCAATTAAGTTTTGATCACAATAAATATTCACTTTATAATTTCCTTTAGACAAATTGCCATTTCTGATGTCGAAATAAATGGTCATGTCGATTGATTTGTTTTGATAATCAATACTCTTCTTTTCAGAATATGGAATTGTTCCATTCGTTGTTTCCAATTTATAACTTGACATATTTTGAAGGGTTTTGCCATTAGGCCCTACGATTTGCATAAACACTGATTTTTTTCCAGGGTTGGTAATTAAATTACCTGAGATTGTAAATGAAGATTGTAATTGAACGGCTTGCTTGGCACGTGTTGTAATCTTGTTTTTGACTACGGATCTCAATGCTCCAGAGTTAAAGCTATATGCTGTTAATTTCGCTCCAAGCTTTACTTTTTCTTCACTTGCTTCAGCAGCATCTTTGTATTGATCCCTTTCGGAGGTCCTTTGGTCAATGGTTTCGGTTTGTTCAGTAATTATCAAATCCTTTTGAAGATTCAGCGTATTTAATGAATCTATTTCATAGACATAGCCTTTCATTATTACCCGTAAAGTTTCGTTTTCTTCTTTCAATTTAGATATTTGAGAGGCAGAAAAATTCCTACTTCTTTGCAATTTCTCTATTTTTTCAATTTGATTCTGAATTTTTAGTTTTTGAACGTTTAGGCTATCGGATTGAGATGCGTCTTTTAAAATAAGTTTGTCATACGTATCAAGCATATTCCTAAAATCGGCTTTTAGGTCTTTTGACATGTCACCGACATATGCAGAAAGCATTTTATTCATTCCTTGTATGGTGTCCTGATAATTTTGAGTAGTATTTTCACATGCCGCAAGATTACCTCTCGAATCGGACCAGAGATAGGTCATTGTACCTAAACCGCCAATTAAAAATAAAATAGCAACTAAATATACTTTATTGTAGTTGCCTGTGCTTTGTTCTTCTTCCATAGGTTAAATTGTTTCGTAAAATTAACTATTTAATAATTGACATTTTGTTGAATCGTTACATCTCTAACAAATCGATTAATACTGTCTGTTCCGACTGCTGTAAATCGACTGTCCGAGCTAGCTGGGTATGGTCCTCCATGTTGCATTGGTTGGCAAACCGTAACCCCCGTAGGAACATCATTTAAAATAACTCTTCCCGCTTTTTTGAATGCCAATTGAATAAGAGGATTGTTTAACAGATGGGCTTCATTATCACTGGAAAAAAAGGAACAGGTAAGTTGTCCCTCTATATCGCTTAAATAATTTTCCATCACCTTAAAATCATCATACATTACCAGTGCAACAAATGGGCCGAAAGTTTCTGATTTCAATAACGACCCCTTTCCAAACTCATTTTCATGAATGACCAATGCACAATTCGACACATGATTTTTTTCTTTTTTATTGCTTCGGATTAATCTTGAATTCTCATTTTCAATGGCCAATGTTTTTAATTCAAATTGTTCCGCCATATTTGGGTGAAGCATGACTCCTGAATCGAAGTTTGAAATATTGTTTTTCAAATTGGAACACAAGACATTTCCTTCAATTGAATTAGGAATGAAAATGATTCCGGGTTTCGTACAGAATTGCCCACGATCATTACATACAGAATGTGTAAGTTTCTCGGCTAAATCCGTTGATGAATCATTTTTTATGTCTAAAATGAAAATAGGGTTTATACTTCCCATTTCTGCAAATACTGGAATTGGATCTTTCCTCATATTTACTTGTTTCATTATGGCTTCTCCTCCCAATTGACTTCCCGTATATCCAATACCTTTTATGGTCTTATGCTTGGAAATATATTTGGCGTGCTCATGACCCGAGTCAATAACATGAGTAAAAGTGCCTGATGGTAAGTTGCTATTGGTGATTGCTGATTTAACAGCATCAAATACTTCAATACTCGTTTTTAGGTGATATGGGTGCGATTTTAATATAACGGGACATCTCGCGGCTAAAGCAGCCACGCTGTCTCCACCAATTGTGGAGTAAGCCAATGGGAAGTTACTTGCCCCCATTACCATAATTGGTCCAATTGGTAATTTTTTCTTTGTGATTAGTTTTCTTCCTATCTGTTCACTTTGTTGGCATAGCATCTTCCAATCAGAAGATGAGATATGTTTGGCAAAAACAGACAATTGAAATAATGTACGCTCAAATTCTACTTCAAATCTGGATTTATTTAGTCCTGTTTCATCTAAATAGGCGGACGAAATTTTATTTTTTCTAGTAATTAATTGTGATTTGATTTCTAATAAAAAACTAGAAATCTTTTTAAAAGAAGTTGCGGACAATATTCCCTCTGCATCAGCGGCCAATTGAATTTTATTTTCCAATTCGGGTACCGTATCAGCACGAAAAACTTGAGGGTTAAAGCGATTCTTTAAAGGATTAAAAGTCTTAAAAGAATGTGGTTCGGACATACGAATTTAAGCCTCTGAGATCGAGTAAGAGTAGCTTTCCATGATTTGATTGGAAAGTATTTTTTTACAAGCTTGTTCAACACTTTTTTTTGCGTCATCTTCAGATTCAGCATCGACAAAAAGCCTTATGTGCTTTCCGATTCTCACTCCTTCAATTTCAGGAAGACCAACACTTCCCATTGAGTTGGAGACCGCTTTGCCTTGAGGGTCCAATAGTGCATCTAGAGGCATTACGTCGATTTCTGCTTTAAATTTCATTTTTTGAAGTTTTGAAATAGTGATATATTGAAATTATTAAATACAAAGTTATAATAATTGGAATTGCCATAACCTTGAAAACAATAATTGTTAATACACTAATAATAATGAGTGCAAATTTAAGGTAATTCTCGATTTTATTTGGTCCTCCAAGTTTCATTGACATTAATGGCAGAGGAGCAATAAGTGCTATTGACAATACACAACAAATCCCTGCAAGTGTGTAACAATCAAATAAAAAGTGTACTAAATCTCCCTGTGTGTTCCAGTTCATCATGTGTTCGTGAAAGTAGAGCGGAAAGAAACAAATTATTATGGCATTTAATGGGGTGGGGACACCTATAAAGTTTTTAGATTGTTTGGAATCTACATTGAAATGCGCCAATCTAAATAAGGATAAAAAAGGTATGCTAAAAGCCGCAAATGGCAAGTATTTAATAGAAGCATTAAAGTTGTTAGGGAAATCATAAAAAAACGCCTGAACCCAATGAATGAATTGATTAAAGACGTAATAATTTTCGAAATAAATATTTGCTGCTCGTTTATCGAAATTCTCAAGAAGAAAGGGTTGCTCAATCCCAATTAAAATCATGAAAAACATTAAAAACCCTGGTGCCGCACCGAATGTGATTAAATCTGACAGAGAGTCCAGTTCTTTACCCATCTTGCTCTCCAATTTGAGGCTTCTTGCCACAAAACCATCTGCAAAATCAAATAATGCTCCCACGAAAATGGCATAAGCGGCCAAGTCCAATTGTCCAGCAAAACAAAAAGTGATGGATATTAGTCCACAAATCAAATTACAACTTGTAAGAATATTCGCCAGATTAAACATAGATATCTTTTTATATATTCAAAAACATTCCCATAAAACATCTGCTTTAAGTGATAAATCTTCACTACAAATAACACAATTTTTTATCAAATCTGTTGTTATATGACTAAATTAGTTCTATGGCAGGAAAAGCATTTTTATTAACCTGGTGCCTTTTTATCGTGCATCTTTCTCATTCTCAGGATTTAGCACCGAAATATTCTAATGAATTTTTATCTCTGGGAGTCGGTGCAGAAGCTTATGGTATGGGGAATGCTGTAGTCGCGCAGAGTAATGACGTTAATTCCATTTATTGGAATCCTGCAGGTCTTGTTGGTGTTGAAAAATGGGCCGAAGCTTCTTTTATGCATTCAGAATATTTTGCTGGTATAGCGAAGTACGATTATTTTGCTCTGGCTCATTCGATAGATGAGAATAGCTCACTGGCAGTTGGATTTATTAGGTTCGGAGTTGATGACATACCCAATACAACTCAACTTATAGATAATAATGGTGTCATTAATTATGATAATGTCAGTTCATTTTCTGCTGGTGACTATGCTTTTTTGGGAAGTTATGCGCGCAAGTTGAAACCTGCTGGCTTGAGTATTGGAGGAACAGCTAAGGTGGTATACAGAAAAGTTGGAGATTTTGCTAAATCTTGGGGTTTTGGTTTGGATGCGGGATTGAGATATAAAATGAATAAGAATTTTTCATTTGGCTTGCTGGCAAGAGACGTTTCCTCGACTTTTAATGCTTGGGTATTTACTTTAGATGAGCAAACTCAAAATGTTTTTCTTCAAACGGGTAATGAAATACCAGAAAACGGATTGGAGCTTACATTGCCACGATTTATTTTGGCTGCGAGTACGCAATTTGATATTGGAAAAAAAGGAATTTATTTGGGAGGTGAAATTGATATGGATGTTACCACTGATGGTAAGCGGAATACATTATTAAAAATGAATCCTTTTTCAATAGATCCTCATATGGGAATTAAGGCAGGTTTTAGGCAACTGTTTCAGGTAAGAGGAGGTCTATCTAATATACAACAGTTTTCGAACCTTGACGATACAAAATATTGGGGTATACAACCGAACCTAGGCCTGGGTGTTTCTTTTAAAGGGTTTTCTCTTGATTATGCCTTTACAAGATTAGGTGCTAGTGAGGCCAATTATTATACACATATTTTTTCCATAAAGTTGAGGTTAGACAAACCGAAAAATGCCGAAAAATGAAAAACCTTTTAGGTCTAATCTGTATTATTTTATGTTTTTCTGAAGTAGAAGGTCAGACCTATGGCAACGAGTGGGTATCATATGATCAGAAATATTATTCTTTTCCCATAGTTGAAGATGGTGTTTACAAGATTGATTACAATACACTTGTAAATTCAGGAATACCCTTAGCTTCAATTGATACAGACCATTTCCAAATGTTTGGAAGAGAACGTCAGGTTCCTCTGTATATTTCTGACGGAGGTGATAATTCGCTCGATAATGGTGATTACATTTACTTCTATGCCCAAAAAAACGATTCATGGCTCGATTCAACATTATATGATGAACCGTCGTGGATAGGAAATCCTAAATACAGTTTATACAATGATACTATTCAGTATTTTTTAACCTGGAATCAGCTTGGGGTAAACAGTAGGTATATCGTTGAGTCAGATGTTAATTTTGATGATTATAGCGCAGTCCCTTATATTATAGACGAAGTATCTTCCTTCTATTACAATCAATATAACGAGGGACTCAAATCTTCTAATGCTTCTAGTTCTTTTTTTGTTTCGGGTGAAGGATGGGGAATCACACGAAGAAATCTCGGTTACGTTTGGAATTTTAGCGGAATAGAATTTGAAAACATCTATCAGAGTAATGACTCACCCAATATAACGTATAATTCTGTTCTTGTTGGTTCATCTAATGCGGCAATACCTTCTGGTGCTGGAGGAAACCACCATACAAGGCAAACGATTGGAAATTCAAATTATACGCTTGTAGATTCAGTTTTTTCAGGTTACAAAGGGATATTTTCTTCTGTTTCATTTCCCTCTGACATTATCGGTAGTGATGGCTCTTCTAATTTCAAAGTGAGTATTGTGAATGATTTAGGTCTTGCCACGGATTATCAATCTATCAATTATGTCTCATTCAAGTATCCGAGAAAAACAGATTACAACGGAGAGTCTGGATTTGATTTTGAGGCCATTTACAACGATTTAGAGTCAAAATCAAGAATTGATATTAATGGCTCGAATTTAACAAACCCCGTTGCCTTTTCATTGGGTTTAACTCCTCGTAAAATACCAATTATAGCCCATTTAGGTGGGTATAGTTTATTATTACCGAATTCCGCTGACTTTTCTGAAACAAGAGTGGTCATTGAAAGCGAGAATGATATCATTAGTATCAATCAACTAAGAGCGGTAAATGATGATGGGTTTTTCACTGATTTCACGGCAATTCCAAATATTGATAATGCTCTTTTGTTCATATATAATGATATTTTAAAGTCAGTTGTTGATCCATACGTGAGTCATCGAACCTCTGCAATAGGTGGGGGATA
>Ga0209251_1001001_pt1 | contig 23293 bp, 26 predicted proteins | sample SaaInlV_100m_DNA_6_FD_184665 | JGI IMG/M metagenome (GOLD analysis project Ga0209251, IMG submission 184665) | Marine microbial communities from expanding oxygen minimum zones in the Saanich Inlet - Saanich Inlet SI073_LV_10m_DNA (SPAdes) (version 2) | ecosystem: Environmental > Aquatic > Marine... | reverse complement strand
GCGCCTGGAGAGATTCGAACTCCCGACCCTCTGATCCGTAGTCAGATGCTCTAATCCGCTGAGCTACAAGCGCTTGCGTGAATCCATGAGACTCCATCAAGGTACCGATCGTCAACTGGGGCGACGCCGAGCCAGGATCACAGCACGACCCTTTTAATGCGATGCCGATCCGCTGGTATGGCCCTGCCAACCCTGAAGACCCGACTTATCGGCACTTTGAACGCATCGTCAACTTTTGTTTGCACGCTGGCGCATTTGCTGCAATCAATAGCGGTGCTTGGTTTTTCCAAGAAATGAAACACCCGTTTCCTGAACCCTCTCTCAGTTGGATTACAGGGGTATGGGCTGGCGCTCTCGCCATTCAATTGGTGAGTGTGATTGCCAGGCGCCCAAGGGAGTCCGATTAGAGCCACCATGAGACAGCTCTGATCTGCGACATGTCTCTACCCGCATCTGACCTAAAAGATTTGCAAGCAGCTGTTGCTGATCGGCTGTACCTGCAGATCAACGGCTGGCACCTCTACCTCGGTGATGCCGGTCTTGCTGAGTCCCTTGCCATTGAATGCAGCGCCCTCATCAACCAAGGGGCCACTGTCGCAGCACGACAAGCGATCGAAGCGGTAAAGGTTCCTGTGGCTGGCGGCGCTAGTCAGCTAACGCTGGCACGGCTAATGCCTCCGTCCCAACTCAGAGACCTTGAGGAGATCCTGGAGCCGTACTGCTAACCGACAAAGCAGTTCGGATGGATGGCTTCATGCCTGTGGAAGGGAGATCCCATAAAGTCGCATGACGACAAGGGTCCTCCGTGCTGCTAATCGAGGTCACCAACGCACGCGAAGTTGTGCAGCAACGCATTGGGAAACTCGGCGCGCGACTGATTGGGAAAGTGGTCGATCCTGAAAAGCAAGTGGAAGAGGCTTTGATGCAGGAGATGGAAACAGCATTCAAGGAATTCGGAATCGAAGCCAAGATCTCCTCAGTCGCCAATGCGCAAACCATCGGCACAGGTCTGCTGGAACTTCCGATTCAAGTGAGAGGAACCAAAGAGGTGCATCGCGACGATTAAGCGAACCGAGGCTGCAAAAGCACTCGTTCAACCAGTGCCAGTTCAGCCAAGGTCAAGCCGCGCATGCAGGGGCAGCTTGGTGCCCACATCATCCTGTTGATCAACATCCGCCACAAGGCTGAGACCTTGGACTTGTCCTTTCAGGGATTGACCCGCAAGGGCCTGAATGAAGGCCCAGGGCTGCCATGCAGCAAGCAGAGTTTGGGTGGGTTCAGCTCCCAATAGAAGCGCATGCGACGGACGACCATCGCTGCTGATGGCCTGCCACTGCCTGAGCCTCGGCTGCAACCCGCGCGAGTCCTGACGATGCTTCAAGCCAGTGAGGGTCTCCCCCCACCAATCCACTGATGCGGAACGAGCTTGGGCTACAGCCAACTGCGCCTCAAGGCCAGCCGTGCGACCACGCTGACGCACGAGGCGCGTCCAAACCGCAAGCTTTTCTCCATCACCATCCAACTCTGATCGCGATAGTCCTTGCTCTTGCAGCTGAGCATCCACAACAGCCTGCTGCGGCTGGTCACGGGATGTTGTTAGGAGCCAACCATCGGACTGATGTTGCCAAAGCAATGGCCCCTCATCGAGCTCCACAACGGTTGCGGCAGCCGCTTGATCCTTTAGGTGGGATCGCAGCAGCGGTCCCAGCCACTGCGCCAAAGGGTGCTGGTCATCGGCATCCAGCAACCGAGATGGGTTCTGGAACTGAGCTAGCCAGAGAGCCCGACCACCGGCCGTGTCCGACAAATCTTTGAGGGGTTGCCATGGCTGTGGCGACAGTTTGTTGCGGAATGCAAGGACAGCATCCGCAGCCAACGTGGCCCCGTCCGGACGCAGTGATGCCACCAACCCCGCCAGGTCGGAACGCTCGGTGAGTACCGCAGGGAGCTGCAACCATCGCTGCATGGCAGCAGGAGAAGCCGTTAAAACCGCAACTCCATCACCCAGATCAGCCACGGTCTGCTGCAGCCGTTGATCCCCCAACTGATGTTGATCCTTGAGCTGGGAAACATCGAGAGATTGCTCGAGCACGCCGCGGCCTGAGGCCAGCAACAGGAGATCGTCATCGATCAGTGCGGTCGCTAGAGGCTGGGGATCGCGACCGATCAAGGCACCACGACCACTGATCACGCCGATGCCGCGATAGCTGCTGATCTGCAAATCGGTGCCAGCCAAACTTCGGGTTTGCCAGAAGCGCTGCAAAAAGCGGCGGGCTCCGTCGTTATCACGACTGGTGAGGGCGAGAACCCACCCAGGATCTGAAGCACCATCAAGCAGGGTCAGGCTGATTTCCGAGCCAATCCAAGGTGCGAGTTCTGCATCAAACTCAAGGCCAGCCAAGGCAAACGCACCATTGCGCCAGGCACGGGCTCCATCTCGGGCCGCACGTCGTTCAGAAGCAGGAGCCACAGCTTGGGCATAGGCGGGCAAACGCGAAGGATCTGCCAGCCAATGCAACGCCATAGCAGCATCACGGGGCACAAAGCGGGCTGATCGCGGCAATTGCAACGGCTGCTCCGCCAGATGAAGCGGGCTACGCCGATCCATGGTCCAAATCAGACCCGTAGCTAGCAGCACTAGCGACAACAGGGCGGCACCAACCGCGGTAAGAAAGGAGCGGGCCTTCATGGGCCTGCGATCGCGAATCACCTCATCTTTGTCCATCACCGCAGAATGGCGCCATGAGCCTTGTTCAACCACGTCCGATCAGCGCCCCTGACCTACAGCTTTGGCTTCAGGGAGATGCGCCTTCACCACAGGTTGTGGATGTGCGAGAAGCTCAAGAATTGATGATGGCCAAATTTCCCAACGACGTGCTGCACTTACCCCTAAGTGCGTCGTCTGAATGGATCGAAACACTGCAATCACGGCTTGCACCCGACCAACCCGTCGTGGTGCTTTGTCATGCCGGTGTGCGCAGCCATCACTTCGGTCTATGGCTCCTCGATCAAGCCTGGGGCCTAGAGGTTTGGAATCTGGAGGGGGGAATCGACGCCTGGAGCACCCAGGTGGATGACACCGTGCCCCGCTACTGATGAAGCCCTTATCGCGTCGTCAAGAGCAAGTTCTACAGGCCACGGTGCATCACTACGTCGACACGATGGAGCCGGTGGGAAGCCGAACGCTGGTGCAACGCTTCTCGATGCCCGCCAGCTCAGCCACCATTCGCTCAGCGATGGGTGCCTTGGAACAACGTGGACTCCTCACCCAACCCCACACGTCCTCTGGCCGGATTCCAAGCGCCCTGGGATATCGCCATTACGTGGACTGCCTCCTTCCTGAACCTGCAGCCACCGTCTTGCACTTGGAGCGAGAGCTCACAGGACTCAGCCTTGGCTGGGCAGCCCTTGATGATCTGCTCCTGCAGCTCGCACGCCGACTGACTGATTTCACCGGTTTGATGAGCCTCATCACCCGACCAACGCGGACACAACCTCAGCTCGCAGCGATTCGACTCGTGCAAAGCGGCGAACGGTTGCTGGTCATGCTGGTGGAGAACAGTGGTCATGCCAGTCATCTGAACTTGCGGTTACCGCATGCAACGAGCGATGAGCTGGACGCGATAGAACGCTGGGCCGAACAGCAATTACGAGGAGGAGCCCTGAACTGGGAGAAATTGCCCACCCAACTCCAACGGAGTGGGGATGTGCTGCGTCATGCCCTCGAACATCCATCGATCTCTGCCGAACCGACAACGCTGGTTCATGGTTTATCGCGACTGGTTGCCGAACCAGAATTCCAAAGCGCCCAAGATCTTGGCCCCTTGCTTCAGCTGATCGATGATGAACCCATGGCCCTGATTAGCCCTGGGGCTGAAGCGCGAGTGTTAATCGGCCAAGAGCATCCCCAATCAGCGCTGGAGGCGTGCTCAGTGGTGCAGGCTCCCTACCGATGTGGGCAAGAGGGGACAGGCCACATCGCTCTCATCGGACCCATGCGAATGGCTTACGCCACGGCGTGTTCCGCTGTTGAACGTGTTGCCCGCCACCTAGAGCTACTGCTCAGCTAACGGGCGACTTAACCACTCAGAGCTTGTCGCCAAGCTTCTCAGCGACTGTGTTGACATCTTTGTCGCCACGTCCCGAGCAGTTGATCACCACTTCACAGCCCTGGGGAAGGGTGGGGCAAAGCTGCTCCAACCAAGCAAAGGCATGGGCTGTTTCAAGGGCCGGAATAATCCCCTCCAACTCACTCACCAAGCGCAATCCATCCAGGGCCTGTTCGTCGGTGACAGCTGCGTATTCAGCCCGGCCAATCTCCTTGAGATAGCTGTGCTCAGGGCCAACACCGGGATAGTCCAAACCGGCACTAATGGAATGAGCTTCTTGCACCTGACCATCACTGTCTTGCAACAGCAAGCTCATTGCACCATGCAACACACCGGCGCGGCCTTCGGTGATGGTGGCGGCATGGCGAGGGGTATTCACACCGTCACCAGCGGCCTCTACTCCAATCAGACGAACCGAGGTGTCTTGCACAAAGGGATGGAACAGCCCCATCGCGTTCGAGCCCCCTCCCACACAGGCCATCAACACATCTGGCAGGCGGCCAAAGGCTTCCTCACACTGCTGTTTCGCTTCCTGACCGATCACCGCGTGAAAATCGCGCACCAACATCGGGTAGGGGTGCGGACCAGCAACAGAACCGAGGATGTAGTGGGTGGTTTCCACATTCGTCACCCAGTCGCGAATCGCCTCGCTGGTGGCGTCCTTCAACGTGGCTGAGCCAGCTGTGACCGGTGCCACCGTGGCGCCAAGAAGACGCATACGGAACACATTGAGGGCTTGTCGGCGCATGTCCTCCGCGCCCATATAAATCACACAATCGAGGCCAAATCGGGCACAGACGGTTGCTGTGGCAACACCATGCTGACCAGCCCCGGTTTCAGCAATGATTCGTTTTTTGCCCATCCGCAGGGCCAAAAGCGCCTGGCCGAGGGCATTGTTGATTTTGTGAGCGCCGGTGTGGTTTAGATCCTCACGCTTCAGCCAAATGCGCGGGCCACCATCCTCTCGGCGGTAATGAGCCGTGAGTCGCTCGGCTTCATAGAGGGGAGTGGCCCGACCGACGTAGGTCTTGAGGAGATGGTTGAGTCGCCCCGTAAACGCTGGATCTGCCCAGGCTTGAGCTGCCGATTGCTCCAACTCCGCCAACGCTGGCATGAGAGTTTCTGGAACGTACTGGCCACCGAAGCGTCCGAAACGTCCATGGGCACCTGGACGGGCCGACGGTTGAAGGCTGGAGGGATCCGGTTGGGAGGCTTTCGGCAGAGTGCTGGTCACGGATCCAGATCGAAGCGTTAAGCCAGCGTAAGCAGGCAAACACGCGATGACGTGACTCTCAAACTTTGATTCGTAGATCTGAAGCTCGATAGGGGGGGGGCAACGCTGTTGAAGGTGAAGCCCACCAGGGCACTGATGTTCGTCATTGAGAATGGAACGACGTAGCGAACAGCGGGTGATGCCGAAGGGCGGCTGGCAGGAATTCAGCAGCGCCGACAGTCTGCAAAGGCCCAAGGGGCCGGCAGCGGCGCCAACTCCGAAGGCGGATCAGATGGTGCGAGTCCAGCCCACCCGTGGAGGGAAAGGGGGGAAAACGGTGACGGTGATTCGTGGCTTGGAACTCGAACCAGATGGCTTCAAGGCTTTACTGAAAAAACTGAAGAGCCGTATCGGCAGCGGGGGCACCACCAAAGACGGCGTGATCGAACTGCAGGGGGACCAAGTGGATTTGAGCCTGACCCTGCTCACGCAAGAGGGCTACCGACCAAAACGTGCGGGCGGTTAAGGAACAGCATTCACTTGGGTGAGAATGACTGCCTTCTTGCCCTTTGTTATGACCGCGTCCACACCCAAGGCCACCAACATCGTCTGGCATGAGGCCTCAGTCGATCGGGCCGCCAGGGCAGACAAACGCGGACATCGCAGCGCCATTCTTTGGTTCACCGGGCTCTCTGGCTCTGGCAAAAGCACCCTGGCCAATGCCGTCAATGCCGCCTTATTTGAGCGCGGGCTGGCCACCTACGTATTAGACGGAGACAACGTTCGCCATGGCCTCTGCAAAGACTTGGGCTTCTCCGACGCCGACCGTGAAGAAAATATTCGTCGCATCGGCGAAGTCGCGAAATTATTCCTCGATGCAGGCGTCATCGTGCTCACCGCCTTTGTATCGCCGTTTCGGGCCGACCGAGACAAAGCACGGGACCTCGTGGAGGCCGGCGATTTTTTCGAGATTTTCTGCGCGGCGGATCTAGACGTTTGCGAATCCCGTGATCCCAAGGGTCTGTATGCGAAGGCCCGCTCAGGTGCCATCAAAGAATTCACAGGCATTTCAAGCCCCTATGAGGCTCCTGATACCCCGGAACTAAAGATCGACACCGGTGCTCAAGAGCTGGCTCAATCGGTTGAGGTGGTGATTAAGGCTCTACAGGACAAGGGAGTGATTCCGGCTGCTTGACCTCCGGCGAACCCAGATCCGAGCGTGCTGCGTCGGCCAGCGTTTTGATACAGCTGGCCACCGGCACCGCCAACAGCAACCCCAGCAGTTCTCCCAAGCCAAGAAGTCCAGCCAATCGGGCACCGACCGGGAGAGCAATCAGAAGCCAGGCTGGTTGCAAGCCCACGATGCTGCCCATCAAACGGGGCTGAATCACCTGATCCACGATTTGGCCTACCGCAATGGCGGCGGCGAGGAGCTCCAAGCCCGTCCGGGGATCCTGCACCCCAAGGATGGCGCTCACAAACACAATCGTTAGGGCACTGGCATAGGGAATAAGGGTGCTGAAGCCGATCAACACGGCGAACAACACTCCATAGGGAATCTCCAAAACGGTGAACACCAATAGCTGGCCCCCGCTGAGGATCAAAGCCAAGACCACCTGACCGGCGAAATACCCGCGAAACGTCCGACCCAGCGTGGTGGTCACCAGCTCCCGCCATCGAGCTGGCAACCATTGGGCGAGACCAGCCGTGATCGAGTCGGCCCCTAAAAGCAGGAACACCGCCAAAACCAACACGATCACGGTGTTGATCGACGTGCCAACGGTGGCCCCAAGGATGCTGAGCAAGCGTTGGCTGAGCTGGGTCGCCACCCGACTGATTTGAGAGACCAAGTCGCTGCTGAGATCAGCAAAGTCTGCAGGGAGCCCATGGGCAATCGCCCATGCCTGACCATGGTTAATGCCCTGTTCAGCGGCTGTGAGTAACGACGGTGCAGCACTGATCAATTGGCTGAGCTGCACAACTAACAAAGGCAACAGCTCAACAACCGCGAAGCCAAGCAATCCCGCAGTGAGCAAGACCACCACAGTGATTGCCGGTAAGCGCGGCAGTCCACGGCCCATCAGCCAACGGCAGGGGATGTCCAACAAAAAGGCGATCAACGCTGCCGTAATAAACAGGCCCGGGAATGGAGCGAACTGCACCAGCACCCGTTTCAACACAAACACGTTCAACCCGATCACGGGAAGCACCAAACCAATCCGAAACCAGGCGGGCCATGCGTTCACTTAGCGGGTCTCTCCGGGGAGCGAAGCGCTGGAGGCAAGAGCAACGTATTGACACCAAAAACCCAGCCAAGCGGCAATCCCGAGCAACTTGAACCCCTCTTCAGTGAGTTGAACCGTTGTAGGGGGGAAGGGCAAATAGTTCTGCAGCGCATCGATCAACACGGAAGAACCCAGAAGCAGCACCGACAACAAAAATGAGTCCCCTCCAAACCGTCGTAAGGGTTTGCGGAAGCAAACCAACAGCAACACGCTGAACACGGTGTAGGTGATGTAAAGCGTTGCCTCCCCGAGATAGCGGTCATGGACGAGAAACATGTCGTCCAAGCACAACCAAAGCGAAAAGCCACCCCCGCAAAAAGCAAATTGCCGCCAAGCGATAGGACCTCTGATTTGGCCCGAACCCGCCGCAAACAATGCAATCGCAGCCGCTGCCATCCAGAGCAAATAACCGACGCTGGAGATAAAACCCAAGCCCAAGGGCGCGTCGCATGTTTGAGCCAAATCACGCACGACGAGTTGAAGGTCGATTCCTTCAGCCGAACTCCAAACCAGAGAAATGGCGTAGAGGACCGCTGCAGGGACCAGCGTCCACCGAATCGTGGAGCGGAGGGTGGACATCACGATTGAGCGCTGCATCAGCTCATTTGCTCCAAATAAGCGCTGCTACCCAGATCGAGAAGGCGCGCGTCTTTTGCCACCACTCCATCGTGCAGGCTGCTGCGGTAGTCCGCTAGCCGTTGCGTCAGGTCGTTATCGGAGGTGGCCAAAATCTGAGCCGCCAACAAACCTGCATTGAGGCCCCCTCCAATCGCCACCGTGGCCACAGGGATACCAGCGGGCATCTGCACGATCGAATGGAGTGAATCCACCCCAGACAAAGCACGGCTCTGCACTGGAACCCCGATGACAGGAAGGGTCGTGAGAGCCGCCACCATGCCGGGGAGATGCGCAGCACCACCGGCACCGGCCACGATGACGCGGAAGCCACGCCCATGGGCTTGCTCTGCGAAAGCCACCATTTCCAAAGGGGTGCGATGGGCTGACAACACCCGAACCTCGACCGTGACGCCAAGCTGCCGCAAGATCGCTGCTGCAGGTTCCATCGTTGGCAGATCGGAATCGCTGCCCATCACCACGGCAACACGGGCAGAAAGAGAGGGTGCTGTCACGTCAGATTCCGGCGAGACTGCCATCGTCTCCCCCACCGGCCTGCAGCGCCAGCCCTGATGCGACGGATCACCAATGTGCGCCTGCCCGCACCCTTGGGTGGTGCAACCAAACAACGCCATTGGCTGAGCCTCAGCGTTGATGACACGATCACTGGAATCGGCCGGATGGGACCGAACGACAGCCCAAGCGACAAGGCACGTCCTGACACGGACGCCGAAAACTGGAACGGCGACTGGATTAGCCCTCGCGCAATCGATCTGCAAATCAATGGCGGCTTGGGCTTGGCCTTCCCCGAACTGACACCCAGCGACCTACCGCGACTCGTGGAACTGCTGGATTTGCTATGGAGCGATGGCGTCGAAGCGATTGCGCCAACGTTGGTGACGTGCGGAATTGAGCCCCTTCGTAATGCCCTGGCCGTTTTACGAGAGGCCAGGACGCAGCATTGCGCTGGCCGCTGTCAGCTTTTGGGGGCCCACCTTGAAGGTCCATTTCTGGCGGAATCACGCCGGGGCGCCCATCCCCGGGAGCACCTGGCCAGCCCAACCCTGACGGCCCTGGAGGCACGCATCAACGGCTTCGAATCCGAGATTGCCCTGATGACCCTGGCCCCAGAACTGGTGGGAGCCGATGCAGTGATTCAGCGGCTGAAGGATTTGGGAATCATGGTGGCCCTCGGGCACAGCGCCGCCAACGCCAACACCGCTGGCCAAGCGTTCGAGAGAGGGGTGGGCATGCTGACCCACGCCTTCAATGCCATGCCAGGACTCCATCACCGCGCGCCAGGACCGATCGGCGAAGCCTGTCGAAACGGCCACATCGCCCTAGGACTGATTGCTGATGGCGTGCATGTCGACCCCACCATGGCGGTGTTGCTTCAACGGCTGGCCCCAAGCCAAATCGTGTTGGTGAGCGATGCCCTAGCGCCCTACGGGCTCGCCGATGGCACACACCGCTGGGATGAACGAACCCTGCTGGTGAAGAACGGCACCTGCCGCCTCGAGGACGGAACCCTGGCGGGGGTGACCTTGCCACAACTCGAGGGAGTGAAGCGCCTTGCCCGCTGGAGCAAGGACGGATCAGCCGCCATCTGGAGTGCCACGGTGGCCCCCCGCGGCCTCATCAACGGCCCTAACGGGGTCGTCGACGCTTTGATCGGGAAACCCCTTTCAGCACTTCTGCGCTGGCATCAACCCGAGCAAGGAGACCTTGACTGGACCTGCGCTGCTTAGGATCCCGCGGATAACGACCTTTCACCAATGGCCTCCGATTCACTGCTGACGCAGATCCAGGCCGAAAAGGACGAAGTGAAGGGATACTTCGAAACGACTGGCTTTGATCGCTGGAACCGCATCTACAGCGAAAGCGACGAGGTGAACAAAGTGCAGCGCAACATCCGTATCGGTCATCAAAAAACCGTGGATGAAGTGGTGAGCTGGATCCAAGAGAGCGGCGCCGTGCACAACGTGAGCTTCTGCGATGCCGGTTGTGGAGTCGGCAGCCTCAGCCTGCCGTTGGCGGCGATGGGGGCAGGATCCGTCCATGCGAGCGATATTTCCGCCGCCATGGTTCAAGAAGCAGAGCGTCGCGCCCGCGAAGCCGGCCTCGACATGGGCAAGCTGAATTTCTCAGCCAGTGATCTGGAGAGCCTCCAAGGCTCCTTTCACACTGTCTGCTGCCTGGATGTCTTCATCCATTACCCCCAGCCAGCGGCGGAGGCGATGGTGAAGCATCTCTGTGGACTAACTCAAGAGCGATTGATCGTGAGCTTCGCGCCATACACGCCCCTCCTGGCTCTGCTCAAAGGGATCGGCCAACTGTTCCCAGGCCCCAGCAAAACCACGCGCGCTTACACACTGAAGGAAACCGGGATCGTGAAAGCTGCAGAAGACTGCGGCTTCAAGCTGGTGCGGCGCAGCCTTAACAAGGCACCTTTTTACTTCTCTCGTTTAATCGAATTCAACAAGATATAGATCACCTGATTTCATCATTTCTAAACAACAAATATCACCTTTTAGTTAGCAAAGCTTGCCAAGTTTCTAACCGCAAATTTGTTGATTAAAAGTCGAATTCTTTCGGCAGGGGAGCCGTAAACGACAACCCTGCCGCCGTTAGTGCGTTTAACCGCCAGGAATGCAAGCCATATCCACCATCCCCAGGGGTTGCTGTCTCAGAAATCTTGCGATTGAGCAGGTACAGCGGATCTCCCAATAAAGGACTGCCCAATTGGGCCAAATGAATCCGGATCTGATGGGGCCGCCCCGTGCGAATTGTCACCTCGAGACGATCTCCAGCAGCGCAACGGTCCAACAAGCGCACCGTGGAGTGAGCCGTGAGCCGCTTCCTTGTCGGCTCCTGGTCCAAAGGTTCTGGTCCCCAAATCCAACCCAGCAACGGATGCTGGCGTTCCACCACATCAGTGCTCACCACCAAGCTTTGGCCGGGCTCCAATCCCTCCACCCGACGCGCCCACGCCTGATAGATCTTCTGACAACGACTTTCTGGCCGGAACTGTTTCGACAACGCTGCCCGGGTTGCTGCCGTCCTGGCACAAACCTGTAAGCCCGACGTGAACCGACCCAGCCGATGCACGGGTTTAGCCCCAGTCGATGCGAGCAATGCGGTGAGTGTGTGCTCCAAAAAGCCGCCACCAGGCATCACCGGCAACCCCGATGGCTTGTTGATCACCAACAAATCACCATCGTCATGAATGGTGTCCCATTGATCCGGAATGGCCTCCTCAAGCCAAGGTGGCCTCTGCCAACAGATGTCATCTCCACTGGTCAGCTGCATATCTCCAGCCAACGGCTCACCGTTGCGATGCATTTCCCCGGCTGCAATCCGCTCCAACCAAACGGCCGCTGCTGAGTGCTGATGGCGGTTCGCCATCCACTGGCTTAACCATGCACCTTCGCCATGGGACTGCACACGATCGTGATGGGCCCAACCTGCATTGAATGCCGCCGGCCTCCAGCCCTGCTTCGAGCAGGCAACCCCATCCACCATCAAGTCACCAGCCGATGTTCCAAGGCGTAGCGCACCAGTTCCGTTCGACTGGACGTGCCCGTCTTGTTGAACAAACGGCTGACGTACTTCTCGACATTGCGGATCGACGTTTCCAGCTGACGGGCGATCTCCTTGTTCATCAAGCCCTCCGCCACCAACTGCAGCACGCTTGCTTCCCGCGGCGTGAAGCTGTGCGCCACCGGATCCTTGGAAGGCAAGGCCTCAGCTTGGGCCAACAAAGAGCGAATCTCTGTGATCTGCTTGGCCATCTGCCCCATATCCGTATCCGCGAAGCGCGCTGCCTCCTGCAAAAGCCGCTGCTGGCGTTGCGCCACATTGCGCACCCGCGCCACCAGCTCATCGGGATCGAACGGCTTCGGGATGTAGTCGTCCACCCCAGCCATGTAGCCCTGGGTGCGATCAGCCGTCATGCCTTTCGCCGTTAAGAAAATCACGGGCGTGCCGCCGAGACGTTCGTCGTCTCGCAATTTCTTCAATAGGCCGTAGCCATCCAGCCGAGGCATCATCACGTCGCTAATCACCACATCGGGCAACATCTGCTGCGCCTTCGTGAATCCTTCCTCCCCATCCACCGCGGTGGTGACATCAAAACCCTCATCCTCGAGGTATGCCTGGACCGCCGTGCGCAACCCGGGCTCGTCGTCTACCAGAAGCAACCTTGGCGCCGGGGGCGGTGCTTCTTGCTCTTCAGTAGGGGGGGTTTGGGCGTCGCTCATGGCTGGAGTCGCTCTCCCATCAATGTATGGAGGTTGCGCTTAGGGGGCCAGTGCGGGTAACTGCTCCTGGCGTTCGGAGAGCAGCGTGGAAAAGCCCAATTCCAGGGCTTTTTCACGCAAGGTTGCAGGGTCGGTTCCCGCGACCTCCGGTACACACGCGGCCCACCACACCAGATGATCTTCTCGATTGCCCTCCAAGATCGGCCCACCGGGATTCAAATGCCGAACGAACACCGCCGAAAGCGTGCGCTTCACCCGGAGTGGGTTATCAACCCCGCAATCCACTGATTCCACATAAACATTCAGGTCGGACGGCGATTCTTCCCAAAGGCTGTAGCTGCGCAAGGTTCCGCCGCCCCCTACGGACTTGATCCCATAGATGCCAATGATGCGAGGCCCTCCAGCATCCGGCTCCTCCATCAGCACCTGCAGATCCTTGGGTCGTGAATTTTTCATCTGTTCCAGCACCTCCTTACGGCTGATCGCCTCTGCCGCCAATGGAGCCAGTAACAGCGCTAGCCCAAGGCCAAGGCCCAAACCCAACCGAGCCATCGGGAAACGCAGACCCATGCGAAGACGGACGACAACGCCAATCATGATCGCAATAGTTGCCATACCCAGCTGAACGGCGCGCCCCTCGCTTTTGACTTCCAAGCCACCACCCCCTGCTCAGCGGAGGTGGTGGAAGCGATGGCGCCCTATTGGAGTGACCATTGGGGCAATCCCTCGAGCCGTCAACATCGCCAGGGCCTCACCGCCTCCGCTGCCGTGGCCCTAGCGCGGCGCCAGATCGCAGAGGCCCTCGACATCGATCCCAATCGATTGATTTTTACTAGCGGCGCCACCGAAGCCAACAATTTGGCCCTGCTTGGCCATGCGCGAACCCATGGTTGCGGTCATGTGATCAGCGTGAATACGGAACACCACGCTGTGTTGGATCCCCTCGCCCAACTGCAACGGGAAGGATTCCAGGTTTCGCTGCTCCAAGCCCAGTCCAATGGCTTGATCACGCCAGCCCAACTTGAGGAAGCGATCAGGCCGGACACGCGTTTGGTGAGCGTCATGGCCGCCAACAATGAAATCGGCGTCTTGCAGCCCCTGAAAGAACTCGCAGAGATCTGCCGAAATCGCGGGGTCGTCTTTCACAGCGATGCAGCGCAAGCCTTTGGACACATCCCGCTCGAACCGGACAACCTGGGGCTTGATCTCGTCAGCCTCAGCGCTCACAAGCTCTACGGCCCCAAAGGCATCGGCGCCCTGGTGATCCGCGAGGGGGTTCAGCTACAGCCCCTGCAATGGGGGGGTGGCCAGGAGGCAGGCCTTCGCGCTGGCACGCTGCCCAGCCCTTTAATCGTGGGCTTTGCCGCGGCCGTGCAAGAGGCGATGGCGGATCGAGATGAACGCCACACACGGCTTGGTGGGCTGAGGGATGAACTCTGGAACGGGCTCAACGATCAACTCCCCGCCGTGGAACGCAACGGCGCCGCAGCTCCCCGCTTAGCCAACAACCTCAACATCACTCTTCCTGGCATGAGCGGCAGCCGCCTGCATCGCAGCCTTCGGCCCCATCTCGCCTGTAGCAGCGGTTCCGCCTGCAGCAACGGCGCCCCCTCCCATGTGCTTCTGGCCATCGGACGTTCACGCGCCGATGCAGAGGCCTCCCTCCGCCTCAGCCTGGGACGTTCGACCACCGCCAACGCGGTCGAACAAGCCATCGCAAGCATCGTTGAAGCCGTGGCTGCACAACAAACCTGAGCTCCCTACGGTCCGCCCAGGCTCCTTTCACCGTCTCTCGACCATGAGCACCGAACGTGCCCAACTATCCATCGGCACTGCCATTCAGGAGGGATGGGCCGCGTTCCGCCGAGCTCCCTGGTTCTTTGTTGGTTTTGTACTCCTCACTGGCGTGCTCAGCCAGCTATTGGCGGTTCTCCCACTCCCTGGAGTGGGCAGCTTGTTGAGTGCTTTGGTGAACCTTTGGGGGGCAGTTGGTTTAATTCGCGGATCGTGGATTGCGCTCAACGGTGAGGCACCTCGGTTCCAAGACTTCATTCAGGTGAACTGGCCTGCTATTTGGCGACTGTTCAGCAGCCAAATTGTGCTCACCCTGCTGCTGGTGCCGATTGTTATCGGTTTGATGTTCGCCAGCCTCACCGCAGCCGATGCCTGGGGTTTATTGACCCCAATCGCCAACCTGGCTCTCACCGTGGACCCCACAGACCCACGGTTAACAGAGGCCTTCAGCGACATCGGGCCGCGTTTGCTGCAACAGGTGGCCACCAATCCCTTTGCGGTGGTGATTGTTGTTTTCACTGCGCTTGTAGGCCTTTATATCCAGGTGAACCAAAGCTTTCTTGGCTTCATCGCGCTCCTCGACGGTCGCGGCCCTATCGCCACCATCCGGCATGGCTTGATGGTGGTTCAGGGCCAGTGGTGGCAAGTGTTCGGCCTGTTGGTGCTGCAGGCGCTCATCTTGCTTCTAGGCGTTTTGGCCTGCTTGGTCGGCCTTGTAGCCGCAGCACCCGTATGCCTGTGCATCACCGGTGCCGCTTACCGACAACTGTTTAAAGCTGACGACCAAACGGGCCTACTCAACAACCGTTGACCCGACGCGCCAAGCGCCACTTGGCACTTCTGCTGCGGGGGTTGCTGTTCTGTTCATCGTCCGTTGCCACCGTTGGTTTGCGCGTGATGCGCTCCAGCCGCTCATCCTGCAGAAAGGCCGTTTTTACGCGCCGATCTTCTAGCGAGTGAAAACTAATCACCCCCATCACCCCTCCAGGCTCAAGCCAGTCTGGTGCCTGTTGCAGCAGGCGATCCAACACTGCGAGCTCATCGTTCACCGCAATTCGCAACGCCTGAAACGTCCGAGTGGCTGGATGAATACGACCCCGGCGCGCCTTCGGCGGGTAGCAACCGGCCACGGCGTAGGCCAACGCTGCCGTGCCCTCATAGGGGCCCTGGGCCGCCAAATCAGCCTTGATCCGTCGGGCGATTCGGCGGGATAGGCGCTCTTCCCCATAGCCATAGATCAGATCGGCCAAGGCGTTCTCCTCCAACCGGTCGATCAGCTCAGCCGCAGTTTCTGCATCACTGCCTGGATTCATCCTCATATCGAGGGGGCCATCCAAACGAAAGCTGAAACCCCGCTCCGCCACATCAAGCTGTGGACTGCTCACCCCGAGGTCGGCGACCACCATCAGCACGGGGGCGGGTGGGGTGTAGCTCGCGAAGTTGGTCGCCAAAATTTCAACGCGATCAGAAAAAGCAGCCAATCGCTCCGCCGCCGCGGCCCTGGCCGTGGGGTCTTGGTCGAGCCCGATCAAACGCAGGCCAGGGAAACGCTCCAACAACAGGGCGCTATGGCCGCCACCCCCGAGGGTGGCATCGATCAACACGCCGTTGTGATGGGGCAAGTGCTCAGCTCCAGCCACCACGGCATCAGCCAAAACAGGCACGTGGCTGAAAGGAGGCACAGGCCATCGGCAAGGACTACCTAAGATCTATACATCGATTGCACCTGGGCTCCCCATGACGCAGCTGGAAACGCGCACGGAGCCCATGGTGGTGAACTTCGGGCCCCATCACCCCTCCATGCATGGGGTGCTGAGGCTGGTGGTCACCCTGGACGGTGAAGACGTAGTGGATTGTGAGCCGGTGATCGGCTATCTCCACCGCGGTATGGAGAAGATTGCCGAGAACCGCACGAACGTGATGTTCGTGCCTTATGTGAGCCGCATGGATTACGCGGCCGGCATGTTTTACGAAGCTGTCGTCGTGAACGCGCCGGAAAAACTGGCGAACATCCCAGTTCCAAAGCGCGCCAGTTACATCCGTGTGTTGATGCTGGAGCTCAACCGGATCGCCAACCACCTGCTTTGGCTTGGGCCCTTCCTTGCAGACGTTGGCGCCCAAACACCGTTTTTCTACATCTTCCGGGAGAGGGAGATGATCTACGACCTCTGGGAAGCGGCCACAGGACAGCGGCTGATCAACAACAACTACTTCCGGATTGGTGGCGTAGCAGCAGATTTGCCCTGGGGTTGGCTTGAAAAATGCCGTGATTTCTGCGACTGGTTCGCCCCCAAGATCGACGAATACGAAAAGCTGATTACCAATAACCCGATCTTCCGCCGCCGAATCGAGGGTTTGGGCACGATCGAAACCAAAGATGCCATCAACTGGAGCCTGAGTGGTCCGATGCTGCGTGCCTCAGGCGTGCCGTGGGACCTTCGCAAAGTGGATCACTACGAGTGCTACGACGACTTCGACTGGCAGGTGGCGTGGGAGAAGGAAGGCGACTGCTTCGCGCGTTATCGGGTGCGCATCGAAGAGATGCGTCAATCGCTCAAAATTCTTCGCCAAGCCTGCGACATGATTCCTGGCGGTCCAACGGAAAATCTCGAAGCCAAGCGTCTGAATGAGGGCAAAGGCAGCGAGGCTGCTGGTTTTGACTTCCAATACGTGGCGAAAAAGGTGGCTCCCACCTTCAAGATCCCCAATGGAGAGCTCTACACACGGCTCGAATCAGGCAAAGGCGAAATTGGCGTGTTCTTGCAGGGCAACAACGACGTCACCCCTTGGCGCTTCAAGATCCGGGCTGCCGATAGCAACAACCTCCAGATCCTTCCCCACATTCTCAAGGGACACAAGGTGGCCGACATCATGGCCATTCTTGGCTCCATCGACGTGATCATGGGATCTGTAGATCGCTGATCAACGCAGCCGGCAACGCTGCTTTCGGCTGAGCCACAGCAGAAGCACTACCAGGAATGGAGTGAACAAATCGGTGTAAAGAACCGACCCGGCATTGGATGGTGCGACATCGTTGCTGACCAATAGCGACACCACGTGGCCGACACCGTCGGCAAAAAACCAGCTGCAGTAGCCGACCATGGCTGCCAGCAGATAGTCGTGGCGGCGGTAGAAGAAGCTGGAAAGCCCCAGGATGCCAATGGTGAGATTGGCGTAAGCCACCTCATTCTGGAAAGGGCTGTTGGGCCAACCGATCTGCTCAGCAATAAACGGACCAAACGCCAGATGGCAAACAAAGCCGTACACCCCAGCAACTCCAAGAACCCAAAAGGCAATCCACAGCAACGACGCCTCGGCCCAACGTCCAACGTCCCACTGACGCCGGGTTTGTATCCAACCCAGCAGTAGGGCGATCGCCAACGTCCACACCGGGACATCAGCCAAAAGAAATCGGATCAAACGTTCCATTCCCAGCCGGCTCCAGACTCATCACACTGTGAAGACCTCAAAGCAAACCGCTCAACACTGAATCGTTTCCTTCAACAAATTCAGCGCACAGGTTTTCTGCTGCCCTCGGCGCTCACAGGAACGTTGTGGCTGAAGGGATTGCACCCTCAGCTTCCGGGGTTCAGCTGCCCGCTACGGGCCCTCACCGGCATCCCCTGCCCCACCTGCTTTCTCACCCGCGCCATCAGCACGGCCCTCACCGGAGACGTCCACAATGCCCTGCACTGGCATTTATTCGGCCCAGTGATGGCAGCGGTCTTGGTCGGTTGGTCCGTCGTTTCCATTCGCCAACGACGGCTGGTGCCCCGAGGTGTCCTTCAGGGCGCCGCAACTAGGCCAACCATCGCCCTCGGCACTGGTGCGCTGCTGGCCTACTGGCTACTGCGTCTCAGCCTCAACGCTTGGCCCTCCAGCGCCTAAATCAGCGCAAGAGCCCACGCTGATAGGCCGTGTTTTGAAGGTAAAAACTGGCCATCGGAATCACCACAAGCCCAGCAAGACCACAGGTGATCGCAGCCAACACCGCCACGACGATGGCTGCAAGCACTTCAAGCCCCACAAAACTCATGCCGTTCTCGGAGCGATACACCACCTGGAATGCTTGGGAAAACGCCTCGCCGATGCTCATCTCGGTGACAAAAATCCGGTTCACATACACCGGAGTGACAAGGGCCACCGCGAGGCCAGGAAGAATGCAGAGCAGGAAGCCAATCGTCATCACGATGGAGAAAAACAATCCGGCCAGCACATAACGCCAGAACCGTTCCCTCAACAACGCCAGCGCCGCACCAATGGAGACCACCTCACCACGTTCGTAGTACACCGCAGGGATCGCCACCATCAGCACACTCAGAAGGCTGGATAGAACGGAAAAGGGAATCTGAGTGAGTTGACCCAAGATTGCGCCAAGGGAAAACGCTGAATCACTGGAACCACCCAAGCTGCCCACGGCCATCACGATCAGCATCGAAACGGCGAGGCCCAAAACAGCCAAGGCGATGCTGCCCAGCCAAATCACCAGGAGCACTGGAATGTGTTTTTGGAAGGCATCCCAAGCCTTTTGGATCGATGGCTGTTCAAAGGCGATGGATGCAGCCATGGGTCTGGGCAGATTCGGTGTCAGGGTGGCAGTCCCTCAGAGCAGCGACAACGCATCGCAATGAACGCCTACCCATGGCTGGAGATCCCCAGAACGGTGCGCTTCAGCGACACCGATGCCGCTGGGGTGATGCACTTTCAACACCTTCTGGGCTGGTGCCATCAGGCGTGGGAAGACAGCCTTGAACAGTTCGGAATTCCAGTTGGTGCCGTCTTCCCCGGTGGGCGCTCCGATCAACCCAGCGTGGCCCTACCGATCGTGCATTGCCATGCAGACTTCCGGGCCCCCATGTATGTAGGGGATGCTGCAGTGATCCACCTTTTACCCAAACGGATTGATCCCGGTTGTTTTGAAGTCGTTAGTGAGATATGCCTCAACACTCAAAAAGTTGCAAGCGGGTGCCTACAGCACCTCGCGATTGATGCCGTAACTCGCCAACGCTGCAGCTTGCCCGAACCGATCGAACGTTGGATCGAAGCCTCAACCCTGGGCCAAATCCAACCGCTTTAACCAGTCGCGCCAGGCTTGCCGCTGCCATTTCCCAGCATCCGTCGGAGCCAACTCAGGACACAACACCCAGCGTCGAGGGCGGTCTGACGCAGGCCAATCAGCCGTCATGGCTGCCAACTGCTCCAGCACGACGGGATTGGCTGCGCGCGCCAAGGTCACCAACCGCTGTCCCCATTCCGGGTCGTCCATTCCCAAAAACAAAACGGACTCAACCGGTAAACCTGCCACGCGAATCTCACGCATCAATCGATCTTCAAGCTGCTCGGGAAAAACGGTTTCACCACCACAATTCAAGGCCGTATCAAGCCTTCCACCGATCACTAAACCTCCATTGATCTGGGCCCGGTCTCCTGAACGCCACCAACCCATGGAATTCGCAACAGGCAACAACACGTCGGGCTGTTCATCACGCCATGAACCCAGTGCCAGGCGCTGGGTTCGGACCTCTAAAGCTCCATCGACTCCAAGCCGCAATTCCACATCGCACAAGGGGGCTCCGCAGGATGAATCCCCAGCCAAAAATTGTTGAGGGGAAAGCGCCGTCACCATCGCCGCCGTTTCAGTCGCCCCGTAGCAGGGTGCCAAGGGGATTCCAACAGCCCGTGCTTGCGTCGCCAGGGGCTTCGCCAACGACGCCCCGCCAACCCAAATCACCCGCATCTCGCCCAAGAATTCCCGGCCAGCTGGATCAGATAGCAACCGACCCAACTGCGTTGGCACCAACGAGAGCAAGACAGAACGATTCGACCACTCCGGCAAATCCCTGCAATGTCGGAGCAGTTCTCCAGGCTGCTTCATCAACTTGGAAGGCAAGCGGTGATGAGGCACCCCCCAGCTGCGGGCGCGCCACCAAGGCATCAGCCCACTGACGTGATGAATCGGCAAAGGATTGAGCACCAGGGACCGCTTGGGATCCATCTCGATGCCCTGCAGCCAAGTGGCCGTAGCAGCAGCGGAAGCATCGAGATGATGGCGAGGCTGCAAACACCATCGACGACCACCGCTGCTGCCTCCACTCCTCACCACGACTCCAGGACCTGGCGGGAATAAATCCTGGGGCAGCGGCACTGGTGCATCGGCCAATGGCACCCATCGACCGGCATCCAAGGCCTGCAAGATGTGGTCGGGATCAATCACCCTGCAGCTGCCCAGACCAGCTCTGGATTGTGAGAGAACAAGGCACCTTCAGGGCACCATCCCGGCGCCAGGCCAGGGGCAGCAGGCGTTGGGCCAACCCACTGCAACGCCGCCAAATGGTGCACCCAACGGCGAGCGATCCCGGATTCGAACGCCGTACTCACCATTCGATAGGGAACTCCAGCTTGGATTTGCCTCAACAACGGCCGTGGATCGCCATCTACCGCAGGGCGCCGCACCTGCCACCCCATCCAGCTGTCACGGAGCTCGGGTCGACGCTCAAGTGATTCATCGAGGGCCACCGACCCGCGTTGGGCCAGTTGCTCGAGCCCTTCGTGGTCATCAACCGCCAATGGCTGCTCCAGCCAATCAAACCGCGACTCCTGCCGCAACCGCTCCAGCCAAACTCCTGCGGTAGAGCGGTCCCACCCGCCATTGGCATCCAACCGCAGCCTGGCGTTACGGGGAAGACGCACGAGAAGCTGCTCCAACCAACGTTGTTCACGTTCCGATGCTTCTGTAGCCACCTTCCACTTGAAGGTGAGCGAGTGGGATGACGGGCAATCCATGAGAACTTGATCCAACGCCATGAGCATCTGATCGCCCGCTGGCAGGAGGTGAGCCGGGGAAGGCGCTTCTTGCCAAGGCTGGGAGGACAAATCCCCAACGAGTCCATCCAGCTCGGCTAACGCTGAACCCAAGCCAAAGCCAAACGCCCCTGGCCCCTGATGGATCAACACCTCAAGCTGATGACGACTCACCTCTTCAGGCAGCGCTCCCATCAATATTTTGCAGTGCAACCACTGCTCCGTTCGCAACGGCGCCACCTCGCCCCAACCCACGGCTCCGGTATCGCCATCGCACAACCGCAGTAGCCAACCGCGCCGCTTGGCCACCACACCCGTGGCGGTCCGCAACGGTTGCAGGAGCGAAAAACTGAAGGAACGCACCAGAAGCTGAAGCGTCATCCCAACGGCCACAACGGTGCAAGGGCTAAGCCAAGGGCAAGCCCTAATCCATTCCAAGCCTGAAAACGCAAGGCCAAGAATTTGCTGGTGCAGGTGCGCTGCGGCTGATCGTGATAACGCCGCATCAAACGAATCAAAGCCCATCCAGCCGGCAAGCCCAAACCACTGAGCAAAGCGGTAGGAGGCCAATGGCCTAAAGCCACAGGTAACCATTCCAAGGTGAGGCTGAGGCCCACAAACCAAGGGATCAACGCTGCGGCCCGAGCCGTCCCCAGGCGCACCACCGGTGAACGCTTGCCATGGGCTGCGTCTTCCTCCACCTGATGGAAGTGGGAACAAAACAGCACCAACGAGGTGGCTAAGGCCGGCCCAGCGCCTAACTCCAATGCAGTTGTCCAAGGCACCTCCCCCGATCCGGTTGGAGCGATTACCAACAGAGCAGCAGACGTCGCCACCGGACCGAACGCCAACCAACAGAGCGGTTCACCCAGCCCCTGGTAGCCCAAACGAAATGGCGGACCTTGGTAGACGTAGCCCAAGCCACAACTGAGCAACACCAGTAGCAACACAGCGGGATGGCTACGCCAGGCCAGCCATCCCATCAAGCTCAAACCGAGAAGTAGGGCTGCAGATGACAGCCAGGCGATGCGATCCCGACGGCCGGTGAGATTCACAACTGAATGGGGCTTGCCAACCGCATCGACACCTGTATCGGCATCAAATAAATCGTTGCTCAGGTTCTCCCAAACCAATAAAAGAATGGCGGCGAGCAGAAAACCGAAGAGCTGGTCCCACCGCAGAATTTCCTTAAAACCAAGCTGCCATCCAGCGGCCAAAAGCACCGGCATCACCGCAACCGAATACATCGGCCACTTGATCGCGGCCTTCCATAACGCCCGTCGTTGGGCGTAACGGGTTGCGACAGCCTGCGGCTCTTGCATGGACAGGACCCGTGTCAACCAGGGGGAGGGCCCATACATTTGAGCAGTACCTCGGGCCAACGACGCAACAGATGTCTGCTGATCTGAGTTTCAGCAACCTGATTGCCACCGCGCAGCGGGGCTGGCTTGAACGCCAGCACGACGACGGGCTGCTGAGCTTGGCCCTGCCATTGGATGGCATCGATCCACTCCAGGGCCTGCCTCAACTGGCCATCGACCACGCATTCCGTGTGCTTTGGGACAGCGCGCCCGGCCTCTGCTTTGCCGCCGCCGGCCACTGCCAGCAGCTCGAATTGGCGGGTGCACGCCGCTTCGAGCTGGCCCAACGGTTCGCCGACCTGAGTTTGAGTCGGCTCACTGACACCAAGCCCGACACGCCAGCTCTCGCCCGACCCAGGGTGTTGCTGTCGTTTCAATTTTTTGATCAAACCAGTGAGCGCGACCACAACACCCACGGCTGCCCATCCGTGCAAGCCGTGTTGCCCCGCTGGCAACTCAGCCGCCAAGGACGACGGGGATGGCTTCGTCTGAACGGTGTGGTGAGCAACGCCGCCGAAGCCCGTGAACTGGCCGAGCAACTGTGGTTGAAGCACCTCGACCTGCAAAACAGAGAATCCGACCAACCCAAACCGAGCTCGGCGATTCAACTCGACACCCCCGACAGCAGCTCTTGGCAACAGCGCTACGCCAGCGCCCTGGAGCGTGGTTTGGAGTTGGTGAATGGCGGTGAACTCCACAAATTGGTTCTGGCGGTACGCCAATCCATCGATGTGGGCACAAGCTTCGATCCCTTGCCGCTCCTCACCCGCTTGCGGAGTCAACAGGCCGGCAGCTGCCGCTTTCTTTGGCAACGCAAAACCGACGATGTGTTCTTTGGCGCTTCCCCAGAACGGCT
>Ga0209251_1000995_pt1 | contig 23430 bp, 25 predicted proteins | sample SaaInlV_100m_DNA_6_FD_184665 | JGI IMG/M metagenome (GOLD analysis project Ga0209251, IMG submission 184665) | Marine microbial communities from expanding oxygen minimum zones in the Saanich Inlet - Saanich Inlet SI073_LV_10m_DNA (SPAdes) (version 2) | ecosystem: Environmental > Aquatic > Marine... | reverse complement strand
AGGTGAATACCAACTTGTATTCATCATTGCTGTAACATTGTCTGAGAATTGAAAATATGTAGATATAATATCACCACCATTTTGTGTTACATGGCTTGCTGCATTACAATTAATTGTAAGAGGCATCCCCTTAACCAATCCAAGAATAATAGATATATCATGAGGGCATAAATCATAAATGGCTGATTCAGATTTACGAATACGTCCCATCGCTAGTCGATTTGCCTGGATATGCTGAAGCCTGCCTATCGCCCCACTAAAAAGCAGTTTTTGTAATGTAACATAAGCAGGGTGATAGTGTATTAAGTGACCTACCATAACCTGTCTTTTAGCGCTAAGCGCTGCATTTTTAATAAGATTGGCAGACGACATGGATAGAGCCAATGGTTTTTCTATATATACGTGTTTGCCAGCACTTAATGCTGTGCAGGCTAGGCTTTCATGTGAATTCGCATTGGTGACAATAACCACTCCAGAAATGGTGTTATCTGCTAATATTTCTTCAAAGGTTAAAGCTGGGCATGAAAATTGAGATGAAAACTGCTGAGCATTTTTAGAATCATTGTCACAAACAGCAGCCAACACCCCCAATTCCGAAGCGTTACGAGCAATATTTTTGCCCCACATCCCACATCCAATAAGTGCTATTTTTATAGTCAAGACAGTATCCTTGAATTTGGGTGTTGTTTATTCAGCAACCAGATTTAAAAATTTTCATAACCAAATCAATGATTAGCGTCAATTGTTGCTTTTTGTAACCCGTATTGTGAGTTATTAGGCTCTTAAATTTTACGATAACCTCTTGTAGAAGATTTAATTGGCACTCATATATGGTAGGGTATATATCTATCTTTAATTTTTAAAAAATTGAGTTCTAAAATGACAGAAGCAATAATGCCAGATGCATCATCATTGTTCCAAGATAGTTTGCCAGTTCACCCAGAATCACTTATTTCACAGTTAAATGCTTTGAATATAACTTTTGAGCAATTTACGCACCCTCCCCTGAAAACAGTAGATGATTCCAAAGAGCATAGGCAAAATATGCTTACTAAGCAGAATGGCGGAGGACATATTAAAAATTTATATTTAAGAGACCATAAAAAAAACAATTTTCTGGCGGTTATTCAAGAAGACCAAAATGTGGATTTGAAAGAATTAGCGCAGATGATGCAATCAGGCAGATTATCTTTTGGGAGCGCTGACAGACTACTCGAAAATTTAGGAGTAAGACCTGGCGCAGTAACGCCGCTTTCAATGATTACGGGCGCAAATAAGGGGGTTGCGATTGCGATTGATACAAGGCTATTTAATGTTGAAAAAATATATATGCATCCTTTGGTAAATGATAAAACACTATCAATGACACCTGAACAGCTTCAGCTGTTTTTAACGCATTTAGGGGTGCAACCAATAAACCTAGTATTTCCAAACCAATAAATTTTAAATTAGTAAAAATAGAGGATATAGATGTCATCTTTAATTGATCAAAAACCTTTGCAATCGCCTATTGATGTGACTGCTGAAAATATCATGACAGAAGTTATTGAGGCGAGTTCAGAGCAAGCTGTTATTGTTCAATTTTGGGCACCTTGGTGTGGGCCATGTAAACAGCTTGCACCTGTTTTAGAAAAAGTATGTGCAAAATATAAAAATGTAAAACTAACAAAAATTAATATTGACGATAATCAGGAAATAGCAGCGCAGATGCGGGTGCAGTCTGTTCCAACGGTTTTTGGGTTTGTAAATGGTCAACCTGCAGACGGATTTGCTGGTGCCCAACCTGAATCAGCTGTTACTCAATTTGTTGAGCGCTTGTCTGAAGCAGCACCTGGACTGGCTGATATTTCTGCGTTATTGGAATCAGGTGCAGCAGCACTTGCACAAAATGACAATAATGCCGCGATGCAGGCTTATCAACAAGCGCTTTCATTATCTCCTGAATCAGCAGAGGCTATGGCAGGTTTTATAAGATGTCTAATTGCTTTGGGTGAGCATGATGAAGCACAAGCTGTTTTAGATCAGCTAGATGATGATATGCAAAAAAAATCAGTCATACAGGATGTTCTGGCTGCGCTAACTGTTGCTAAAAAAGGTATTGAATTGGGCTCTGAAACAGGAGAATTAGAACAAAAAGTGATAGATAATCCGTTAGATCTGCAAGCAAGGCAAGATTATGCGATTGCTTTATTTGCGTCAGGTGCGCAAGCAGAGGCAATGGGGCAATTGCTTGAATCAATAAAAATAGATGATTCCTGGCAAGAAAATGCGGCTAGAACACAATTGGTAGAATTTTTTACTGCGCTTGGTCATATGCACCCAGATGTAATTCAAGCAAGGCGAAAATTATCTAGCTATTTGTTTTCCTGATGGTCGCACTATATGAGAATTAAACCGATGTCTGTAAAAGGAATCTGTAGTGTTTTTTGATAAAACCTAACCATAACGAGGATTAGATGACGATCAGAGGTCCATTTGAACCTGAATTTAATGAGCTACCAAGCAAACTCCCCATTTTCCCTTTATCTGGCGCATTATTGCTACCAGGGGCTGCATTGCCATTAAATATCTTCGAACCACGATACCTTGCGATGATAAGAGATACAATTTCTAATCCACTTCGCTTGATAGGCATGACACAGCCAAATAATGACAAGGAATCACATTTTTATTATCCAACAGGATGCGCTGGAAGAATATCCAGTTTCTCTGAGCAGGATGATGGCAGAATTTTAATTACCTTGTCAGGCTGCATTCGATTCAAAGCAAGTCATTTCTCTGAAGTATCATCTGGATATGTTGTTGCAGATATTAAATGGGACGATTTTAAAGATGATTTATCTATTGATGAATCCCCTATAGATAGGAAAAATTTAACAGCTATATTGAGGCAATATTTTGATGCCAAAGGTTTTCAAGTTGATTGGTCTCAGTTAGAATCCTGCTCTGATGAAAAGCTGGTCAGTACATTATCTATGATTTGTCCTTTTGATGTGGCTGAAAAGCAAGCGCTATTAGAAGTACAAGACCTATCTGGCAGAGCAGAATTATTAACAACTATTTTACAAATGTCCTGCCATAGTGATAGCTATGTTGAAAATGCCAAACATTAAGTCAGTTACCAATACAGAAAAGTCAAAATCGCCTGATGCAAATGCTGTAAGAACATCCCGTGTTTTGTTGAGTATGTTAGTTTGTCCAGACACCAAAAGTTTGTTAATTTATGACAAAAAATCACAAGAGCTTATTAGTATTCAGGGAAAAAAAGCGTATCCGATAATAGACCACATGCCAAACCTAACGGAAGAGTATTGCCGAGAGCTTAGTGCTGACGAAATTACAAAATGGCAGCCCTTTAAAAATTCATAATCCCCATTTGTGACCAACCATGACCTCAAATAATATTACAGCGACCCAGATTAGACTTCATAAAGATAAGCACATTGTATCAATTGTCTTTAATGACGGCTTTTCCACGCAATTAGCAGCCGAACTGCTTAGAGTAGAATCCCCTTCTGCTGAAGTACAAGGACATGGGGCTGAGTCAAAAAAAATTGTGCGTGGAAAAAAAGACATTAAAATTACAGGAATTGAGCCAGTTGGGAATTATGCTGTTCGGTTATTATTTGATGATGGTCACGAAACAGGCATTTATAGCTGGGTGCTGTTGCATGATTATGGAAAACGGCAAAAAACATTATATACAGATTATCTTGCCAATATAAATAAGACTTAAAGATTAGAAAATAGATTCTACTAATTATGCTAGGTGCTTGCATAAACGTATAATCAGCGTGAGATAAATAGAAATCAGGATTCATCCGAAAGTAAGCTAGCTGATGTTAGCACACCGCCTGTTGCTATATTTAATAATTGTTTTTTAATTGGCAGCATATCCATAACGCCTAATCCAAAATTTATAAGGCTAGACGGAATAATTTTTAAATGAAAACTTTTATAGCTAAATAACCTATTTAATCCTTGTGTCACGCCAAGAATAGCCTCAATTTCAATACGTCTTCTTGCTTGATATTCTAATAATATGGAGGGGTGAGAGAATTTTAGCCCCCGTTTTTTGGCTATCTCTAAACAGTCGCAAATTACAGCGATGTCACCAAGAGCAAGATTAAAACCCATGCCAGCAAGAGGATGTATTGCATGGCTAGAATCGCCAGCTAATAAAAGCCCCGTTTTCCCCATACTACGCGAAATAGATGGGGTTAAGGGCCATATTGCTCGTTTTGAGTTGATGGCTAAGCTATCAAAGCCACTTCCTAAAGCATTAATTACCTGCTGTTGAAATGCCTCATCACTTAATTCAAACAGCTTATCTGCATGCTTGTTGGTTATTGACCATACAAGGGCAGCCTCCTGTTGTTTTATGGGCATTAAGGCAATTGGACCATCTGGAAGAAAGCGCTGAAATGCTCTATTATGATGAAATTGATTTAGATCTACTCTGGCAATAATAGCTTTTTGATTAGCTGCTAGGGATTTGGATTTAAGACCAGAGGCAGATCGTGTTGGGCTATTAGCTCCGTCACAGGCTATAACTAATTCTGTTTGCCATGTTGTGCCTTTATCATCTGTTATAGTAACTTGCTCAGCACCAAAATTAAAATGTAATTCCCCGTCATATGTATAAACTGGCAAAATAGATTTTTCATTTTTTTGCTGTGCTGATTCGAGTAGATAAGTATTTTCAACGGTCCAAGCCATCGGCTGTCCGTTGAGAGAAAAATTCAACGCATAGGGATAAGACCTACTTTCATAGCAATCACGTCCAAAGGATTTTTGTGACACAAGAATATCTGATATTTTAGTGCTGTTTTCTGCTGAATATGACCATAAATTAAGATGGGAAAGCATTTTTTGGCTTGCTAGATTTATGGTTGTTGTTCTGGCATCTTTATACGCTAAAGAGGGGGGTTTAAGCCGGCTATATTCCAAACCAAAATATGCAAGAGAAACACACATAATTTCAGCGGTTAGACCACCGCCAATAACCATAATAGGGGTTTTAAATGTCATCATTACTTTTTACCCTTAAAAAAGTTAGTTAATATTTTTTCACATAAAGTCACTCTTGATTGGTCTGCATGAAGCAAATAGCTTTGTTGACATCCAGCAGCTGAACCAGCCTGTAAATCACTATCTTGGTCGCCTATCATGAATGATTGACTTAGGTCTATTTTCCATTTCTGGGATAGTGCTATAAGCATTCCTGGTGCAGGTTTTCGGCAAGTACACCAATTTGAATTCTCTTTTGTTTCTGGATAGTCTGGGTGGTGCGGACAATATGCGATATCTGTAATTCTACCCCCCTTTTTAGTAACTTCCTCTTGTAAATGCTGGTTAAATTTTAGCATATCAGTTTCGCTATAATATCCCCGTGCAATGCCTGATTGATTTGTTACAATAAACACGGGTATCTGATGTATGTGCAATAAAGCAAGCGCCTCAGCACTATCAGATAAAAAAGCAAAATCTGAGATTTTCCATGTGTAGCCTTTATCTACAATAAGGGTATTATCACGGTCAAAAAAGATGGCGCCGCTCATTTGTTTGAAACCTTTATCGGCTATTGTTGTTCTAGTCGTGCTAATGTATTACAGTTATTTTGATGCTTACTCAGAATGCGCTTTAACTATATATGCAGATTTGTAGATGCAAAATCCAGATTTTTCACTTTTTAATGATAATATGTTTGAAAAAACACGTGCTTTGATCACGGGCATATCTGCACCTGATGATCTGAGCGAAATTAATATGTCTATTGGCGAACCACAACTTCCACCGCCAGCCTTTGTTTCAGAATTATTATCTCTTCCTAATTGTAATTGGCATAGTTATCCAAAAGTAAAAGGTAATAAGAAGTTTTATGATGATGTAAGCTATTATTTGAATAATCGATTTTCAGATATTGGTAACTGGTTGCAACCGTTAGAAGATTATTTATTACCCGTACCAGGTACAAGAGAGCCATTGCATATGCTTGGTTATTGTACACGCAGCACTAAACCTAATCCACTAGCATTGGTAACTAACCCTTTTTATCATGCATGGCGTGCTGCTGGTCTTATTAATGGCGGTGAAGTTCAGTTGATGAATGCCAGTTTAGATAATGGCTTTTTACCTGATTTATCCTTAATTGATGAAGTAACTCTAGCCCGTACAACAATAATGTATTTATGCACCCCAACAAATCCGCAAGGCATAATAGCAAGTGAAGAATATTTGGCAGATGCAATAATTCTTGCCAGAAAGCACAATTTTTTGCTTGTGGTTGATGAATGCTATATTGATATATGGCGCCACAATATGCCAGTTAGTTCGCTAGAAGTTGCTCGAAAAATATCTGGGTCTAGTGAACATAAACTATCTAATCTAGCTGTGTTAAATAGTTTATCAAAACGCTCCAATGCAGCTGGGCTGAGAGCAGGTTTTTTATGTGCAGACCCAAAAGTTATTTCATCATATTCAAAAATTGCAGCAAATGGATTGGCATTAGTTCCAACGCCTTTGTTAAATGTTGCAGGGGAAATTTACCGAGATTTTGAACATAATAAATTGGTAAGATCCCATTACAATAATGCCTTTAAATTAGCTGAAAAATATCTTGATTGTGATATTCCTGAAGGTGGATTTTTCCTTTGGTTAAAAGTTGGGGATGATCTTAGATGTGCCCAGTTGTTATGGGAAAAAATGGCAATTAAAGTTATTCCAGGAAGTTATATGGCACTTGCCAGTAACGCTGAAAACCCAGCATCAGGTTATATTAGAATCGCTATGGTTCATTCACTTGATACAATAGAACAAGCGATGCAACGCTTGCAGATATTTTTTAATAATATCTGGCGGGAAAATAAAATAGATGACTGAACAGGCAAAAACTAGCGGTAAAGTTATGTCTGATAGATTGCGTATTTTTTTCTATCGGCGAATTAAAGAGCTAATTGGTATATCACTTGTTTTTTGTGCAATTTGCCTTTGTATTATTCTTCTGACTGCTTCTGCATTAGACCCTTCTTCTAATGTTGCTGCAGATGGAGAAATTAAAAATTGGTTTGGACCGTTTGGTGCTTTATTGTCAAATCAGTTAATTTCATGGTTTGGGTTTTTTGCGGTTTTATTTCCTGTATCTTTATTTATCTGGGGCATAAGAATATTTGCCCATCGTGGGGTTTCGTTGTGGATATGGAGGTTATGTCTTCTGCCGCTTTCCATTCAATTTTTATCGGCGGGTATTTACGGGTTAGGGTTTAATTTCAGAGGCATTGCATCTGTTGTTTTTGGTATGTTTTTGCCATTGATGGATTCGCGTATTGATTCACTCGGAATTGATAAAGAACGGGCATTAGCGCTCATTTTAGTTTTTATTGGCATAGTGCTGTATGTCTGGTCTACCGCTCTTGGCAAAAAAGAAGCTGTCTGGGTATATCGATTTGGTAAATTTATTGTCAGCCCACTTTTAAAACTATTTTCTGTTTTAAGGCGTTCTAAATCTGAAAAAATTATTGATTTACCCGCAATGGCAATAGCTAAGTCTTCTGAAAATACACCTAAGAAAACGACGTCAGCTAGCGCCCGCAAAACACCAACCTTAAGAACGAAAAAAGCTGCAAAAACAGCGGCTACTCGCAAAGGCGAGACACAGGTGGCATTTAATTTTGATGCCGAAGGTAACTTTCAATTGCCGCCTGCTTATTTATTAAAGCCGCCATCTAAAGTAAGTTCTGCGCCGGCTCAAGGTTTGCTAGAAGAAAATGCAGAACAACTCGAAACAGTGTTGTCTGACTTTAGAGTGCAAGGTGAGATAACAGATATTCGTCATGGCCCAGTTGTAACAAGATATGATCTCGAGCCTGCCCCAGGGATTAAGTCACAGAGGGTCATTGCGCTTGCAGATGATATTGCAAGGTCAATGTCTGCTCTTGCGGTTCGTGTGGCTGTTGTACCTGGGCAAAATGTCATCGGCATTGAATTACCGAATGATATTCGTCAAATAGTGTTGCTTCGAGATTTATTAGATTCGCAAGAATGGACAGACCAAAAAGCAAATTTGCCAGTTGCACTTGGAATGGATATTGCTGGCTCGCCAATAATAGTTGATCTTGCAAAAATGCCCCATTTGTTGGTGGCAGGAACAACTGGGTCTGGAAAGTCTGTTGGCATTAATGCCATGATATTATCTCTTTTATACAAGCACACACCTGATAGCTGTCGGTTAATTATGATAGATCCAAAAATGCTCGAATTATCTGTATATGATGGTATTCCGCATTTATTGACTCCAGTAGTAACAGATCCTGCAAAAGCAATTATGGCGCTTAAATGGGCAGTAAGAGAAATGGAAAGCCGATATCGCAATATGGCTAAAATTGGGGTTCGTAATATCACAAGCTATAATGAGCGATTGGCGCAAGCTCGCGCTAAAGGAGAGGTAATATCACGCAGGGTTCAAACAGGGTTTGATCAAGAAACAGGTAGGCCAGTATTTGAAGAAGATATGCTAGATCTGACGTCTCTTCCTTATATCGTTGTGGTAATTGATGAGGTAGCTGATCTTATGTTGGTTGCTGGCAAGGAAATTGAAGCAGCAGTGCAAAGACTGGCTCAAATGGCACGTGCTGCTGGCATTCATGTTATAATGGCAACCCAGCGCCCTTCTGTTGATGTGATTACAGGCACAATTAAAGCTAATTTTCCCACTCGTATTTCATTTCAAGTTACATCCAGAATAGATAGCCGAACCATCCTTGGAGAACAGGGTGCAGAGCAGCTATTAGGGAAAGGGGATATGCTATATATGGAAGGAGGAGGCAGAGTTACCAGAGTTCATGGACCATTTGTTGATGATGATGAAGTTGAACAGGTAGTTTCATTTTTGCGGCAGCAAGGGGAGCCAGAATATGATGAGAAAGTTACAGAAGAGATAACAGAGACACAGGTAACTGCTGGTGGGGGCTCGAATGCAACACAAACAGGAGAAGAAAGCTTATATGAACAAGCAGTAGCACTTGTTATAAGAGAGCAACGTGCCTCTACTAGCTTTGTTCAAAGGCATCTTCGCATTGGATATAATCGGGCTGCAACCTTAATTGAAGAAATGGAGGCAGCAGCAATCATAAGTAAGGCAAACCATGTCGGAAAAAGAGAGGTATTGGTCAGTAATGATGAATCCTAATTATCAGCGCATTAATTTATATATGAACCAAACTGCTCTAAAACAGATTTGTTTTGTTTTTCTATGTATGCTGATGTTACTGACGTTCCCGTTTAGTTATTCGAAAGCAAATACATCTAATTCAGATCTGATTTTGCAGGCTGAACAGGCGATTCAAAATATAACCACATTACAGGCAGAATTTATCCAGATATCATCTGATGGCAGTTATGCAATTGGCACGTTATATTTGCGAAGGCCATTTCAAATGAGATTGGAATATGATTCAGAAGATCCATTTAATCTGATTACAACGAGAAGATGGTTAATTGTCGATGAGCCAGGGGATAAACGAGTGTCTAATTATCCTATTTCTGAAACACCATTTGCGCCATTATTAAAAGATACTGTGTCTTTAACTGGAGCAGATTTCAAAACCTACAGCCGTATTTCTGATGGTCTGGCAGAAATAATCTTAGAAAAAGAAACAGGTGAAAGTGCTGGAAAATTGGTTTTACAATTTGAACCAAAGAGAATGCAGTTACGTGGCTGGATTCTAAGTGATACATTAGGAGTAGAAACCAAAGTAACCTTGCAAAATGAGATTTACGGTAAAAAACTAGCTAATAAATTATTTGGACCACCTATTTATTAAAATATCTGAGTTTAATTTTGCTATTAGGGTTTAATATAAAATAAAAACTAAGGCACAGTGATGAAGTGGAAAACACCCCTGCTATGAGACTTGCTACCTGGAATATTAATTCTGTTAGATTGCGTCTTCAATATGTTCTGCGTGTCTTAAAAGAATATGATTTGGACGTGTTATGTCTGCAAGAAACAAAGACACAAGACAGCAGTTTTCCGGCACAGGAAATTGCAGATGCAGGTTGGGCACATCAAGCTATCCGAGGTGAGAAATCATATAATGGAGTTGCTATTTTATCTCGCATACCAATTGATGGCACTGAATTTCAAGATTGGGTAGGAAAAGGGGATTGCCGGCATATATCAGCGTCAATAAATGGCTATCAGATACATAATATTTATCTTCCCGCAGGAGGGGACATTCCAGATAGAAATGAGAATGTTAAATTTGGTCACAAGTTAGATTTTGTAAGTGAAGTCACAGATTATTTTGCAAAAATTAAACCAGTTAAATCAGTTCTTGTTGGGGATTTAAATATTGCGCCTTTGGCAGAGGATGTATGGTCTACTAAACAGTTAAAAAATGTAGTTAGTCATACAGAAATAGAGCGTAAAAATTTGATTAACATGCAAACAGCTGGCGGATGGATTGATTCGGTGCGCCGTTTTTTCGGACCAGACGAGATATTATATAGCTGGTGGTCTTACAGAGCCCGTGATTATCTGGCAAGCAATCGCGGAAGGCGACTTGATCATATATGGATAAGTTCAGATCTGGAGCCACAAATCGAAAAGGTGAAAATTCATGCTGAGACAAGAGGATGGGAAAAACCGTCAGATCATGTACCTATTTCACTTCAACTTAGCTAATTTTCGACGTGTTAGCCTGTTTCAAATAAATTAGATTAGAAGATAGAGTTAGTTATTTTTGCGATATGATAGATTTTATTAAAATGCATGGGTTAGGAAATGATTTTGTTCTGCTGGACGGCAGAAAAACCCATATGCACCTCACTCCTACCCAAATACGTTTGATAGCAGACAGGCATTTAGGTGTTGGATGCGATCAGATAATGATTATGCATCCAGCAAGAACATCAGCAGATATTTATCTTCAAATGTTAAATGCGGATGGAAGCGAGGCAGGGGCGTGTGGTAATGGCACCAGATGCGTTGCTTCTGTGCTTCTGTCAGAACTTGGAAAAGACACGGTTTTTATTGAAACTATTTCTGGTGTTCTTAGTGCATGGCGTCATCAGGATATGATTTCTGTAAATATGGGCGCTGCCCGATTTCTGCCAGAAGATATTCCCTTTTTAAATTCTGAACTAGAACAAGAAGATTTGATATATGTTCCCTTCCAGCAGATAACTCCAGAAACAGCAACGCTTGTTTCAATGGGTAATCCACATACGGTATTTTTTGTATCAGACGTTGAGGCAGTAGAACTCGAAAAAATAGGACCTATGATTGAACACCACTCTTATTTTCCAGAAAGAACAAATGTTGAATTTGTGCAACTGATCTCCCCCACTAATTCCCCCACTAAATTTCAGGTCAATGCCTGTGTAAAACTTCGCATGCGCGTGTGGGAAAGAGGCGCTGGTGTTACAAGGGCATGTGGTTCTGGTGCGTGTGCAGCTGCGGTGGCCGCGATAAGACGTGGGCTGATTGAGCGCAGAGCAGAAATAATTTTGGATGGCGGTAGCTTATGGATAGACGTTAAAACAGATGATGCTGAAACCTTAGGGGTGCAACATTCAGGAAAAAATAATGTGATAATGACAGGACTTGTTTCACATAGTTTTTCTGGGCAGATTACGCACGCATTCTTACAGTCAAGCGAGGTATGAATTTATGACCTCGAATCGCCCAACGATCTCAACATTTGGCTGTAGACTGAATATTTGGGAGTCAGAATTAATACGTCAATATGCAACGGATGCATCCTTGAATAATACGGTAATATTTAATACTTGTGCTGTTACTTCAGAGGCAGAAAAACAAGCAAGACAAGCCATTCGAAAAACCAAAAGAGAGCAGCCTGAAAAACAAATTATTGTAACTGGATGTGCAGCGCAGATTAATCCAGAAAAATGGCTCCAGATGACAGAAGTAGACCATGTAATTGGCAATCATGAAAAGCTACTTGAAGATAGCTGGCAACGCCTTAAAAATACAGAATTATTACCTATGGAAGTTAGCGACATCTCCGAAATTAGAGAAACCGCGGCTCATATGATTGATAGTTTTGAGGAACATACGCGGGGATTTTTGCAAATTCAGCAAGGGTGCAATCACCGTTGTAGCTTTTGTATTATACCATACGGGCGTGGTCAGTCTCGTTCTGTTGCCGCAGGACAGGTTGTTGAAAGTGTGCGAACATTATGTGCTAATGGGACAAAAGAAGTTGTTCTTTCAGGGATTGACCTCACTAGTTGGGGACAAGATTTGCCAGGTAGTCCAAAATTAGGGTGGTTAGTATTACAAGTCCTAAAAGAAGTGCCAGAATTACCTAGATTACGTTTATCTTCAATTGATCCTGCTGAGTTTGATCATTTTTTAATGACAGCTTTTGAAACAGAACCACGATTAATGCCTCATGTGCATTTATCAGTTCAACATGGTGATGATATTATCTTGAAAAGAATGAAAAGGCGGCATCTAGCTCGTGATGTAGTTAGATTAAGTAAGGAGTTACGCAAAAGACGCCCAGATATTCTTTTGGGAGCGGATTTGATAGCAGGATTCCCAACAGAAACGGAACAAGCACATAAAGCAACACTTGCACTGATTGAACAGGCAGAATTATCACATTTACATGTGTTTAGCTATTCTGATAGAGAGGGCACACCTGCCGTAAAAATGCCAAAAACAGATCATGCAGATATTCGTCGAAGGGCAAGTGAGCTAAGAGACGCTGGCAGAAAACAATATCAAAAAGTGGTTCTCTGTCATGTAAATAAGCCAGATGAAATTTTACTTGAAAAGTCAAACCAAGGTTACTTACGAAATTTTATACGTGTTAATGTGTCTCATGATGAATTATTACCCTCAGGACATATACATAAAGTTAAAATCACACATACTGACCTAAATTCTAAAAACACCCCTTCAGTTATAGCGGAGCTAGTTGAATGAGCTGGTTAAGACAACTCACACAGGGTTTAAAAAAATCATCTGCATCTGCAACTAGTCACCTGACAGGTATTTTTACGGGTCAGAAAATAAATGCAGATACTATGGAATCTCTTGAAGAGGCGCTTATATCAGCTGATTTGGGTGTTGCTGCATCTAGTAAAATAGTGCAGTCCCTTGCGAAAAAATATGATGGTAAATCAGGAGACCAAGACGCACTTTTAGAATCTCTATCAGAAGCTATTGAGCAGATATTAACACCATATCAAAAAATACTATCTGTTTCGGATAACAACCATCCCCATATTATGTTGCTGGTTGGCGTCAATGGCTCTGGTAAAACAACCACCGCAGGAAAATTAGCGCAACGTTTTTCTAAGCAGGGAAAAAAAGTCGTTTTAGTGGCAGCTGATACATTTCGTGCAGCTGCGATTGAGCAATTAAAAGGGTGGGCGCAAAGAACCTCTGTTGATCTTATCTCAGCAGATAGAGGAGCTGACCCAGCAGCTCTTGTATATCAGGCAATAGAAAAAGCTAAAATACAGCAAGCAGATTTGGTGCTAATTGATACAGCAGGCAGATTGCAAAACCGGGTTGAACTTATGGACGAGCTTGCAAAAATAGTTAGGGTGATTAAAAAACTAGAACCAGACGCGCCGCATGACAGTCTTATCGTATTGGATGGAACTGTTGGACAGAATGCTATCTCACAACTAAAAGCTTTTCAGCAAGTATCCCCTATTTCTGGCTTGATTATGACCAAATTAGACGGCTCTGCACGAGGGGGTGCGCTGGTTGCTTTAGCAGAAGAATTTCAATTGCCAATTCATTTAATTGGCGTAGGCGAAACAGCAGAAGATTTACAGGATTTTAATGCAAGCGCTTATGCCCGTATATTGCTTGGTTTGCCACCTAAAAATAGGGAATGAAAATATAGGTAATCAGTTGGGTAAATCAAATACGCCCGCTCAGCTTGTAAGCTAAAAGACCAAGCCATTCATGAAAAACCACTCTTAGATACGAAATATTTTCTTCAGGGGAGAAAAGCCATTTTTCTTGTGTAAAAGGTGTTTGATAATCAACAGAATAAAAGGATAAATTTGAAAAGCCCAATTTCTCAAATATTTTTTTGGTCCTAAACATATGGCTTGCAGAAGTAATTAGTATCATAGGGTCTGATATATCAAGATTGGGCATTTTAGAGATATTAACCGCATTTTGATAAGTATTTCTGCTTTCATACTCAAAAAATACATTATCCAAAGGATGTTGCAATGAGGTGATAATCATTTTACTTATGAAAGCTTCACTCCATCCTGTCTTATTTAGTTTTCCAGAATAACCAGAAATTATAAGTTTTTTATCAGGCCAAGCTTTATGCTTGGCAAGACCAATGATAATACGTTCAGCACTGCTTCCAACAGATATCTGGTTACGCTCTTGTGCAATCAAACTGTTATTTGTAAACCCGCCAAGAATAATAATTGCGCGTGCGTCGCTAATTTGATTGTCCGTCGCTAGAGGTGTTGCGTTTTCTAATTGTCGCAAAGCAATAGAACCAAAAGGCAAGAAAATATAGCTACAAGCAACTACCAACGCGAAATAGCAAGAAATCGTAAAAAATCTTCGACCGAAAAATAAACTGCACATAAGACCAGTAAATAAAATAAGAAAGGGATGAAGGAGAGGCTCACTTATAATACCAATTGTTTTTGATAGAAAATAAAACATTACTTTCGAATTGAACCCATTATCTCTTAATTCTATAATCATCTTCCAAGGCAGGCTTGACATTATTGCGTGAAAAGCGCAATAGAATATTAAATTTCGGCCATTTATAAATGCCAGACCTTAACGGGTTCCATCCGTCCTTGAAGTTTTCGAGCACGGGTGCCATTTTTGTATGCGCATTTTAATAATTTCTGATTGGCATAAAAATCAGGTGTTCTATTGGTCGAATCAGGAGATTAAATGTTTGATTCGCTAAAAGATAAATTACAGTCTGTATTTACAGGTCTTGGTAAAAGAGGGGCACTAAGTGATTCGGATGTAGATGCTGCATTACGTGAAGTAAGGCTAGCACTATTAGATGCAGATGTTGCTGTTCCTGTTGTTAAACAATTTATGGATTCTATCCGTGAGAAAGCTGTTGGTGCGGCAGTTTTAAAATCTGTTCGTCCTGACCAACAAGTAATAAAAATTGTAAATGATGGATTAACAGAAATTTTGGGAGGTGATGCCACCCCTTTAATGGTAGATGTCACCCCGCCAGCTGTTATCTTGATGGCAGGTCTTCAAGGATCTGGAAAAACAACAACCGCTGGTAAATTAGCACAATTTTTAAAAACCAAACATCGCAAAAAAGTTATGCTTGCCTCTCTGGATATGACACGCCCTGCTGCGCGTGAACAACTTCGAATGCTTGGCGAACAAGCAGAAGTTGGGGTGTTACCAGAGGACGATAAACAAACACCAACCCAATTAGCCAAAAGAGCTCTGCAGTCGGCTCAGCTACAAGGGTATGATGTATTGATTTTGGATACTGCAGGACGTCAGTCAATTGATGATGGGCTTATGTCAGAACTATCTGAAATTAAGGCATTATCTAAGCCATCTGAAACATTGTTGGTAGCAGATGCACTCACAGGTCAAGACGCGGTAAACACGGCAACTGCTTTTCAGTCAAGAATAGGTATTACAGGAATTATTCTAACAAGACTTGATGGCGATGCTCGTGGCGGTGCTGCTTTGTCGATGCGTCACATTACGGGCTGCCCAATAAAATTTGCAGGTGTTGGTGAAAAGTTAGATGCATTAGAAGCGTTTGACCCAGCGCGGATGGCGGGTCGTATTCTTGATATGGGTGATGTGGTTGCCCTTGTTGAAAAAGCTGCAGAAGCCATCGAAGAAGAAGAAGCTATGCGAATGGCTCAGCGGATGGCAAAAGGAAAATTTGATTTAAATGATTTTCTAACCCAATTAAGGCAGCTTAAAAAAATGGGTGGTCTTGGTGGATTGCTTGGTATGTTGCCTGGAGTAGGAAAATTAAATAAGCAGCTAGCCGCCGCTGGTGTTGATGATTCAATGATAAAAAGACAAGAAGCCATTATCTTGTCTATGACAAAAAAAGAGCGCGTATCTGTTGCATTGCTAAATGCATCTAGACGAAAGCGAATAGCTGCAGGCTCTGGCACCAGTGTGCAAGAAGTTAATCGTGTCGTAAAACAATATCAGGATATGGCACGAATGATGAAAAAGATGGGAAATAAAGCAGGTGCTGCAGGTTTGAAAGCAATGTTAGGCGGCGGTAGCCCATTAGGCGCACCTGCTGATGCTGGCATGGATTTAGAAGCAATGGCAAAGCAATTTGGTTCTGCAAAAGGGGGTGGGTTATCAAATTTTGGTAAAATGCCTAATCTTGGCGGCTTGCCACCTGGAATTAATCCAAATCGAAAAAAATAATTAGGTACGTTCAGAAAAAGATTTTTATGGAAGGAAAATCACATGGCACTTAAAATAAGACTCTCAAGAGGTGGTACAAAGAAACGACCATTTTACAGAATTGTCGTTGCGGAGGCAGCTTCACCAAGAGATGGCAAATATGTTGAGCGCGTTGGACATTATAATCCAATGGTTCCAAAAGAACATGATAACCGCCTTTCTGTTAATGCAGAGCGTGTTAAGTTTTGGATGGGTCAGGGTGCTAAACCAACAGATAGAGTCCATAAACTGCTTGCTATTGCAGATATATTAGAAGCGCCAGTGATCACAGAAAAGCCAAAGAAATCTGCTTTTGGTAAAAAGCGTACTGAACGCGAAGCGGAAGCTGCTGAAGCGAAAACGGCTGCAGATGCTGCTGCCGCTGAAGCCGCCGCCGCTGAAGCCGCCGCCGCTGAAGCCGCTGCTGCTGTTGAAGAAACACCAGTAGAAGCTGCTTCAGAGGAAGCAACGGAGAACCCAGCAGAAACTCCAGCAGAAACTCCAGCAGAAACTCCAGCAGAAGCAGCAGCTGAAGCTGGCGAAGAAACAGAGACAAAAGAGTAAATCTTAAAAGGGTATTAAAACCAGGATTCCAAATGACAGATAAAGAGTCATTTTCTGATAGCGTGTTGCTTGGCGTTATTACCTCTGCACACGGTTTAAGAGGTCAGTTCAAAGTCAAAAGCTTTACTGACCCTCTTGAAAATTTGGTGCAGTATGGCAGTTTGGTGCTTTCTTCTGGCGCGATAGTAACCCCAAAATTAATAGGAAGTCACAAAGGATTATTAATTTGTTCTGCTGCTGAAATAACAGATAGAACAGGCGCAGAGAGTATCCAGCGTCAAGAATTAAGGATTGCAAGAGATGCCTTGCCCCCAGCGTTAGAGGATGAAATCTATCAGGCTGATTATATAGGGTTTATGGTTATTGATTTGGACAATAATACGATAGGGTCTGTTATAGGGTTTCATAATTTTGGAGCTGGCGATTTAATAGAAGTAAAGCCTGACAAAGCTGAGTCGCTTTTTTTGCCGTTCACGGGTCATGTTTCTCGTGTTGACCTAGATGTAAATCGTCTAGTTTTAGAGGTCCCTGAGGGGCTGGTAAGCATAAAACCAAAAGAAGCAACCAAATCAGAATAAACCGTGGGACAAAATACACCATGGATAAGGAGCTAAGAATTAATTTACCAAGGAAAGAAAATGCAAAACCATGGCAGGCAACAGTGCTTACTTTGTACCCTGAAATGTTTCCAGGGACACTTGAACACGCCTTGGCAGGAAGAGCGCTTGCACATAATATTTGGAATTTGAATGTTATTAACATTCGTGATTTTGCAACAGACAAGCATCGTTCTGTAGATGATTCTCCTTTAGGTGGGGGTCCTGGAATGATACTTAGACCAGATATTATAGATGCCGCATTGCAATCTGTTGCTGATGCACCTGGTAAAAGATTTTATCCAAGTCCAAGAGGTAAAAGACTAGATCAATCGCAGGTGAGAGCGTTGAGTGAAGAAGAAGGTGCCGTGTTTATTTGTGGTCGTTTTGAAGGGATAGATCAAAGGGTTATAGATAAACATAAATTAGTTGAGATTTCCGTTGGGGATTATATTCTGTCTGGTGGTGAGATTGCAACACAGGTAATTTTAGATAGCTGTATTAGGGTGATGCCAGGGGTTATGGGGAATCAGTTATCACATGAACAAGAAAGTTTTGAGACAGGCTTATTAGAGCATCCAAATTATACACATCCAAGAATATGGCAGGGGATATCAGCGCCAGAAATCTTAATCTCCGGTCATCATCAAAAAATAGCAAATTGGCGACAACAGCAGGCAGAGAACATAACACAAGAACGAAGACCAGATTTATGGCAAGCATATATTGATAATAAAGAGTAAAATAGCCGAAAAAAGTTGACAGATCAAAGACCACACGGCATTAAGATGTCGGTCGCAAAAAGGAGATAATTATGAACCTCATCGATAAGATTGAGAAAAAACAAATGGACGCAGTTCTTGCACAGCGAGAAATCCCAGATTTTGGTCCTGGCGACACGTTAAGAATTGATGTGAAAGTTATCGAAGGCACTCGCGAAAGAGTTCAGGCTTTTGAAGGGGTGTGCATTGGCCGTAAAAATGATGGAATTGGTTCCTCTTTTACAGTTCGGAAAATGTCATATGGTGAAGGCGTTGAGCGTGTGTTCCCGCTATATTCACCAAAGATTCAAGAAATACACGTCGTTCGTCGTGGTCGTGTTCGTCGTGCAAAGTTATATTATCTTCGTGGACGCACAGGTAAAGCAGCTCGTATCGCTGAAAAAGTGACGAACAGAACAAAATCTGCTTAACTAGATTTCGTAAATAAAAATTAGCTCAATTTAGGAATGTTTTGTCACTTAGGCAAAGCAACCACCTGCTATAGATATAAACATAGAGGAGACAGTAATGGCAAAGCCACGTACGTTATTTGATAAAATTTGGGATGCGCACCTTATTCATCAGGCAGAGGACGGTACTTCTCTTATATATATTGATAGACATTTGGTTCATGAGGTTACTAGCCCACAAGCATTTGAGGGATTACGCAATAATTCTCGAACAGTAAGAGAGCCAGCAAGAACCCTTGCTGTGGCAGACCACAATGTTCCAACATCTGATCGCTCAAAAGGGATTGAAGATGCTGAGAGCAGATTGCAGGTCGAAACATTAGCACAAAATGCTTCTGATTTTGGCGTCCCTTATTTTTCAATGGACGACATAAGACAAGGTATTGTGCATGTGATAGGTCCAGAACAGGGGTTTACACAGCCTGGAATGACCATTGTTTGTGGTGATTCGCATACAGCAACCCATGGTGCTTTTGGGGCTCTTGCATTTGGCATAGGCACATCAGAAGTTGAGCACGTATTAGCAACGCAAACTCTAATTCAGCGTCCTGCAAAAAATATGCGCATTACTGTATCAGGCGAAGTTGCCCCATCAGTAACTGCTAAGGACATTATTCTAGCAATTATTGGCAAAATTGGCACTGCTGGTGGAACAGGTCATGTAATTGAATTTGCAGGTCAAGCAATCAGAGATTTGTCGATGGAAGGCAGAATGACGGTATGTAATATGGCGATTGAGGCAGGTGCCCGCGCTGGAATGGTCGCCCCTGATGAAAAAACAATTGCCTATATTCAAGGAAAGCCAATGGCGCCATCTGTTGAATTATGGGATGACGCAATTACATGGTGGCAAAGCCTACCATCCGATGAGGGTGCTTTTTATGATACAGAAATAACATTGCAAGCATCCGATATCGTACCGACCGTAACCTGGGGAACCAGCCCAGAAGATGCGCTGCCAATTACATCGTCAGTGCCAAACCCTGCAAAAATATCAGATCCTGTTTTAAAGGCTAAAATACAAAGAAGCCTTGATTATATGGGATTACAGGCAGATCAAAAATTAACTGATATCACAATTGATACAGTATTTATTGGTTCTTGTACTAATAGTCGAATTGAAGATTTAAGAGCTGCAGCTGGTATTGCGGATGGTCGCAAAGTAAAATCAGGTATTAGGGCCATGGTGGTTCCAGGTTCTGGACTAGTAAAACAGATGGCAGAAGAAGAAGGGCTTGATAAAGTTTTTAAAGAGGCAGGATTTGATTGGCGTGAGCCAGGATGTTCTATGTGTCTTGCTATGAATGCAGATAAATTATCTGAAGGAGAGCGCGCTGCTTCAACTTCAAATAGAAACTTTGAGGGGCGTCAAGGTCGTGGAGGTCGTACCCACCTTGTAAGCCCACAGATGGCGGTAGCAGCAGCTATCACAGGTCACCTAACAGATATAAGAGAACTATAAGGAGCTGGTAGAATGCAAAAATTTGATAAATTAGAAGGCATAGCAGCCCCAATGGATATCATTAATATCGATACAGATATGATTATTCCGAAACAATTTTTAAAAACGATTAAGCGTTCTGGTTTAGGAAAAAGCCTTTTTTTTGAAATGCGTTTTACCAATGATGGGGATGAAAATACAGACTTTATTTTGAACAAACCAGCCTATAGACAAACACAAATATTGGTAGCAGGGGATAATTTTGGATGTGGTTCAAGCAGAGAGCACGCACCTTGGGCATTGCTTGATTTTGGCATAAGATGTGTGATTTCAACCAGCTTTGCTGATATCTTTTATAATAACTGCTTTAAAAATGGTATTCTTCCAATCAAGGTCACAGCTGATGAAAGAGATGCGTTGCTAGCGGATGCTGCAGATTCTGAAAATCCTGAATTAAAAATAGACTTACAAGCACAAACCATATCAAGACCAAATGGTGCTACTATCTCTTTTGAAATTGATCCATTCCGTAAAGAATGTCTAATAGATGGTCTTGATGATATTGGTTTAACATTAGAGAAAAAAGAAGCAATTAACAGCTATGAGCAAGATCGTAAAACAAATATGCCATGGCTCTAAATAATAAAGAAAAATAGCAAAAACGGCTTTTCCAGTATTAGATAGGTTTAAAAAGCAGAATAAGGAAAATTTTATGGCGTCAAATAGAAAAGTAATGGTTCTTGCTGGTGATGGCATTGGTCAAGAAGTAATGCATGCTAATATGCAGGTGATGGAATGGCTGGCAAAGCATCGTTCATTGGGATTTGATATCTCAGAAGGGTTAGTTGGCGGTGTTGCCTATGAGAAGCATGGTGTTCCCCTTACTGATGAAACACTAGCAGATTCGATTGCAAGTGACGCAGTGTTATTCGGTGCTGTTGGCAATCCTAAATATGATGATTTACCTTTTGAGTTAAAACCAGAGCGTGGATTGTTAGCGCTTCGAAAAGAGCTTGACCTGTTTGCAAATCTACGACCTGCACTGGTGTTTGAGCCACTTGTAGCTGCGTCTACACTAAAACCAGAAGTAATATCTGGTCTTGATATTTTGATTTTACGTGAGTTGTGTGGAGGCGTGTATTTTGCTGAGCCTCGCGGTATTGATAGCTTAGCAGATGGTCAGAAAAAAGGGTATGATACCAATGCTTATACTACTAGCGAAATTGAACGAATTGGAAGAGTAGGCTTTGATTTAGCTAGAAAACGCGATGGCAGGTTAACTTCTGTTGAAAAAGCAAATGTGATGTTATCTGGGGTATTGTGGCGCGAAGTGATGACAAATCTGCATAAAGCAGAAGGGGCTGGAGTAGAATTATCCCACATGTATGCAGATAATTGTGCAATGCAATTAGTGCGTAACCCAAAGCAGTTTGATGTGATTGTAACAGATAATTTGTTTGGTGATTTATTATCAGATTGTGCAGCTATGTTAACTGGCTCTCTTGGTATGTTGCCATCAGCATCTCTTGGTGCCCCTGATCCAGAAACAAACTTACCACGTGCTATGTATGAGCCTGTGCATGGTTCAGCCCCGGATATTGCTGGAAAGAATTTAGCTAATCCGCTTGCTCAGCTGTTAAGTTTTGCGATGATGCTACGGTATAGCTTTGACCAGTCAGAAGAAGCTGATTTGGTTGAACAGGCTGTAAGTGATGCACTTGCTACAGGTAAGCGAACAGCAGATATTATGTCTCAAGGTGCAGAAGCAGTGAGCACAGACCAAATGACACAGGCTGTTATTAACGCTATGGATAGATTAGCGCGATAATGTGTAATCATAGGAATATTAGCTATTCCTAAAGGAGTTTTCTTATGGGTTATAAAGTTGCTGTAGCAGGCGCCACTGGCGCAGTTGGCAGAGAAATGCTGCAGACATTGAGTGAGCGCAATTTTCCAGCAGATGAGGTTTTTGCACTCGCTAGTGAAAAATCAGCTGGTAGAGAAGTATCTTATGGCGATGATGGTGTTCTTAAAATTACAGCCTTAGATAAATTTGATTTTTCCAATGCGGATATTGCGTTGTTTTCAGCTGGAGGGGATCTCTCAAAGGCTTATGCACCAAAAGCGGGAGAAGCAGGATGTCTTGTGATAGATAATAGTTCTGCTTTTCGAATGGATCCAAACGTGCCGTTAATTGTGCCTGAAGTAAATCCAGATACCATTATGCAGGCTAAGCCGCAAAATAAGGGCAAAAATATTATTGCTAATCCAAACTGCTCAACTGCTCAGCTAGTGGTCGCATTAAAGCCGCTTCATGATGCATTCAATATCAAACGCGTTGTCGTATCAACCTATCAGGCAACATCTGGTGCAGGCAGCCAGGGAATGGATGAATTATTTAATCAAACAAAGGGAATTTTCGTAAATGATACGGTAACTCCAGAAGTTTTTACCAAGCAAATAGCTTTTAATGCGATTCCGCATATTGATGTGTTTATGGATGATGGCTTTACTAAAGAAGAATGGAAAATGCAGGCAGAAACTGCAAAAATACTAGATCCAGATATTAAGCTTGTAGCGCATTGCGTTCGTATACCTGTGTTTATTGGTCATTCAGAAGCGGTGTTTGTTGAAACAGATAAGCCATTTAATGAAAAACAGGTTCGTGATTTGCTTCGCAAGGCAGAAGGCGTGAGTGTAATCGATATGCGTGCTGACGAGGGCTATGTAACACCAGTCGAATGTGCTGGTGATGACATGGTGTATGTAAGCAGGATTCGCAAAGATACCACAGTCGAAAATGGTGTTGTTTTCTGGTGTGTATCAGATAACTTGCGTAAAGGAGCGGCCTTAAATTCTGTGCAAATAGCCGAGCTTGCTGTGGCACGAAAATATTTTAATGCCAAGGGTTAATCTAGCAAGTGATGCGAAGAAAAATTTTCTAGCATTTCTGTTGTTAATAAAGGCATCAGTTGATTTGTATCAGATTGGCGAATCAAAAATTGTGTGATATGGCAAGCTTTGCTTGCTGCTGTAGCAACGGGCTCTCCTGAAACAATAAGCGATGTTAAAATTGCTGCTAAAGTATCGCCTGCCCCTGATATGCCCGTTTGTCGACGTTTATGCCTATGTATCAGTGAATTTTCAGGGCCTGTAATTATATCCG
>Ga0209251_1000994_pt1 | contig 23444 bp, 29 predicted proteins | sample SaaInlV_100m_DNA_6_FD_184665 | JGI IMG/M metagenome (GOLD analysis project Ga0209251, IMG submission 184665) | Marine microbial communities from expanding oxygen minimum zones in the Saanich Inlet - Saanich Inlet SI073_LV_10m_DNA (SPAdes) (version 2) | ecosystem: Environmental > Aquatic > Marine... | reverse complement strand
CTTGCAGTTACTGAGCAATACGGTGTTTCGCTTACTTCAAGCACTCCTCTTTTGGCTGATAACCTGCTTCCGGGGGAATCTGGTTTAGTTCCAATCCGCCTTCAAAATGTAGGGAATCGAGATGCCTCCTACTTCTTGGCTCCAACTTTCTCTTCTCCTGAAGGATGGACCGGAGTTATCGAGGACGAAGCAGGTGTTGCGGTACCAAATCCGATCATTCTTGAAAAGGCAGAAGTCACAAACCTTTTCCTTAACGTAACTGCTAACCCTCTTGCCACTCCTGGAGTCATCTCGTTCAACCTGCGAGCGACCTGTCCATCTTGTGGAACTTCTCTGTTCGGAGCAGATGTTCTTGCCCGTAACATCGAGGTCCCAATTTTGCGAGATGCTTCAATGAGCTCTGATGAATCGGATTTCCAAAGTGCAGCAGACGGTGTTCCTGAAACGGTTTACCTTTCTCTACTCAATCTTGGGAACGATGATGAACAATATGCACTATCGCTCGGAGGTCCACACAAGTATCTCTTGGCTGCAGAACTTGCGGGCGAAACAACATCAATACTGGATGCGTGGGACGGCGAAACAACCATTATTCTGACGTTACCAATGCCTGTCGGATTATCGCCAGGGATGTACTACGTAGATGTCATTGCCACAAATGTCGTGGATGCTACGGTCGCTGTGAGTCAACGCATTAACGTAGAGATTCTTGATACTGCTGCATTGGCGGTCTCAGATGAATCATCCGACCAATCCTTCTTGCCTGGCTCGATGGATACTTCCGACCGTTCCTTTACAATTACAAACTATGGTAACAAAGAAGACCGCTTTACAATCACATTGAGCGTACCTGAAGGAATGGTTGCCGAGATTATTGATCCAATGCCAATTGGTGGCGTTGCTACCACTCCAGTGATAGCTTCTGGAGAGACCTTTGATGCGATTGTGCGATTCAGATTCCTAGATGGGAGTGATGGGTCACAAACACTTGGATTGATCGCAACTTCCGTTAACGAACCTACTATCTCTGCAACAGGAGAAGCAACTTATCTTGTTGGTCGTCAAGGAACAATCGATTTGGTGCCTCCGACTCCAGCAGTCGTTGAAGTGTCAGAATCCAGTTTTGTTTACACTATGGATATCGAAGTAAAGAATAAACTCAACCCTGCGGTCTCACCTTCACAGTCAATTACCATTGACAAAGTAGATGGCAACTGGTCGAGTTATATCAGCGTTCGAATTAATACGAACGACCGTAGCTTCTCCCTTGCTTCCGACGAAACAAGAAGCGTCACAATTGAAATTACTGTCACAGATGCTACACTCATCAATTTGCCAGGGGATTCCTTGCTTGTTGACTTCTCTATCTACGCAACTTCGCTTACAGTCGCAGATTCACCAACCGTTAATTTGCAAGCCAAACTTGTAAAACAATCAGCGAACAATGATGGTGGCGATGGTGCATCATCTGAAGATGATGGCGAACTTGTGAAGACAATCGTCCTATGGTCCGGCTTCTTAATCGTGATTGGTGTTCTTGGTTTCATCACATTCAAGATTGTTACAACAGTTGAGAAAGATGATGATATGGATGACTGGGACGATCTAATGTACGAAGATTCCCTTACGGCAACCTATGGTGCAGTCGCTGCTGCCCCGACAGTCCCAATGTCTCCACCACCTACTCCGGCAGCTCCTGTTGAAGAAGCGCCTCCAGCACCCCCTGTGGCTTCTGGAGCCCCTCCGATTCCTGCTGAAGGGTTGCCACCTGGCTGGTCGAATGAGCAATGGAATGCTTACGGCCAACAGTACCTTGATGGCAAAATGTAGTTGTAAGGTCTGTCGTAGGGTTCAAGACCCACAGCACCCCGCCTTGAACTGTAGGTGATACAATGTATGGTAATGGACAAGCACCAATCTTCATTCTAAAAGAAGGAACACAACGTACTCGAGGCCGTAGTGCTCAATCAAATAACATAGCAGCTGCAAAGGCTGTTGCAGACTCGGTACGCTCAACGCTTGGGCCAAAAGGAATGGACAAGATGCTTGTTGATTCAATGGGCGACGTCGTTATCACAAATGATGGTGCAACGATTCTCAAAGAAATGGATATTGAACATCCTGCCGCTAAAATGATTATCGAAGTTGCGAAAACACAAGAGCAACATTGCTACGACGGAACAACCTCTGCAGTTGTTCTTTCTGGCGAACTACTCAAGCGTTCTGAAGATTTGATTGAACAAAATGTTCATCCAACAGTCATTTGTGAAGGATTTAGACTTGCGGCTGAAAAAGCAATTTCTCTTCTCGATGGCCATGGAATCTCAACCAATGATAACGATGCAGTACTTCTCGAGGTTGCTAAAACTGCGTTGACTGGAAAGTCTGCTGGGGCTGTAAAGGCGTTCATGGCAGATATTTGCGTCCGTGCAGTCAACGCAGTAGGTGTTGTTGATGAAGGCGAGCGAATCGTTGACCTTAGCGATATTAAAGTCGAAAAACGTCAAGGCGGCTCAATCAAGGATTCAACCCTCATCGACGGAATTCTCCTTGACAAAGAAAGAGTTCATGCAGGTATGCCAAGAAGCATAAACGATGCGAAAATAGCACTGATCAACTCTGCTGTCGAAGTCAAGAAGACTGAAGTGGATGCGAAGATTCAGATTACAGATCCGAATCAACTCGCTTCCTTCCTCGCAGAAGAAGAAAATTACATTCGAGGCTTGGTCGAAAAAATCACTGCATCTGGTGCAAATGTTCTCATTTGCCAGAAAGGCATCGATGAACTCGCTCAACATTACCTTTCCAAAGCCGGTGTCTTTACGATTCGACGTGCTAAGAAATCCGACATGGAAGCTCTTTCAAAGGCCACAGGTGCTCAAATCGTCACAAACATGGACGACCTTTCTGCACAGGATTTGGGCCACGCTGCCCGTGTTGAAGAACGAAAGATTGGCGAGAGTGATATGACATTCGTAACCGGTTGCCCTGAAGCAAAGTCTGTTTCAGTTCTCCTTCGAGGTGGAACTGAACACGTTGTTGACGAAATTCGCCGAGCATTCGACGATGCAGTTGGTGTTGTTTCTGTTGCTTGGGAAGATGGTGCTGTCCTTACTGGTGGTGGCAGTGTTCTTGCTGCGCTTAGCAGAGATCTTCGTACCTATGCTGAAACCATTGGTGGAAGGGAACAGATGGCCATAGAAGCGTTTGCTTCTGCTCTTGAGATAATTCCAAGAACGCTTGCAGAAAACGCTGGTCTGGATCCCGTTACAACGCTCATTGCTCTACGCAAAGCTCACGCTGATGGAGCATCTCATGCAGGGATCAATGTCTACGAAGGTGGAGTTGTTGATATGAAGGATGGGAACGTTTTGGAACCATTGCGAGTTGTTGAGCAAGCAATTCAATCTGCAACTGAGACTGCAATCATGATTCTACGTATCGATGACGTTATCTCATCCAAGGGTGTCAGCATGGCTGATGGATTTGGCGGAGACGGCGACTTCCATATGTGAGTAGCCCTCGATACAGTGGTCCGAAAATGCCCGTGGTCGGGTGGCAAGGTTGAAAGGCCGATGTAGGGTGGGATAATTGTCTGCGAAGCGGACGCTTTGAGGGTCTAAAAATGACAGTCGTTGCAAAGGTATGGATTGACGAAGACTGCATCACCTGTGACGCATGTCAAGACATCTGTCCAGAAGTGTTTGAAGTAACCGATGAAACCTCGCAGATTCTTGCTGCAGTTCGAATCGATGGAGGATTTGACCGAAACGAAGGCAAGAGCCCACTTTCTGGCGATTTAGGAGCACAATACGGGGAAATCATTCTCGAGGCTGCTGAAGCATGTCCAGTCGAAGTTATCAAATTCGAACTCGTCTCTGACGGTGTTGAAACAGTAGAAGTTGCTGATGCTCCTGTAGCAGAAGTTGCTGCAGCACCTGCAGCTGCAATTGCAGTAGGTGGCTCCGCTTCTGAAGAACTCACAGCAGTTCTTGGAGGAGATCGCTCACTCACCATTCTCTTCGGTTCTCAAACTGGAAACGCCGCAGGTCTTGCTGAAAAGACAGCAAAACTCGCCTCCAATTATGGCCTGAATGCAAATGTTGTTGATATGGATGGATACGACAAAGCAAACTTTGCATCCACTAAGCGCCTCCTCATCATTACCTCTACATGGGGCGAAGGAGAGATGCCAGATAACGCAGAAGATTTGTGGCAATCTGTACAATCAGATGCACCTGGCTTGTCCGCTATGCATTATTCTGTTTGTGCAATCGGAGATACTTCCTATGATGAATTCTGCAAAGCCGGTACCGACTGGGATGATAAATTGTCAAGTCTTGGCGCACACAGTGTTCAGCCCCTTCAGATGTGCGACGTTGATTTCGATGAAGCATGGACTCAATGGGTCCTCGAGGCTCTTCCACGAATCGCCTGCGTTGATGAATCTGGAACACTTCAACTCGAACTTATTGATGAGATGGCGGCATTCGGCACCTCAGACGATGATGATGTTGTGGAGGGTGACTTCGCTCCTGGAGTTGTTGACCACTCAGACATCAACGTCGAACTGGAACTCTTCCGCTACTGCCCTGCACAAGGTGAAAACGGCTGGGACGTTATTGCTACAACAGTCCCTGCTTCAGCCACATTGGAGGATCTTTTCCTCAACTTCCAACGTGATGTTGATGGCTGTTTCGCATTCCGCCGTGGAAACACAGCAGGAACTGCAACAACAGGTGTTCGTGCAAATGGACGTATTGTTCTAGCAGACCTTGCTCGTGTGGGGGATGTCGTCAGCAACGGTCGATTGCGTGTTGAGCCTTTGCCAGGATTCCCTATCCTCAGAGATTTGATTGTCGACACCCGTCGTTTTGAAGAAAATCGAGCGAAAGCCAATCCATGGATTCAAGCCGACCCAAGAGAAGGGGAGCGCCTTATCAGCGGTAAAGCAGTAGGTGTTCTCGCATCTGAAACAGCCCTTTCTCTCTACAAGATGAACCCTGTCTCAAGTCATTTGCTTGCACATGGCATGTCGGATACTGTTGATTTCGATTCAGCTTATGTTGGACCTGGCATCCATTTACAACGTTGGGTTCGTATCAATGATCCTCGTACTTCAATGAAACAACGTTCCCAGTTACTCGCTAGCCTGCAAGAACAAGGTGGGATTTGGAGTGAAACAGATCCATCCTCAATCGCTCGACATGGTTTCTCTGGAGCCTTGGTCGCCGATACACTTAACGACGCACGAAGCACATTGCTAACTGAATACAAAAACGCTGGCCGTCACGGCCGTCTCGTCAAGTGGTACGGGCGCTCTGTCAAATGGTCTGGTAAATTGAATGAAACAACTCTCTATCGACAAGTTTTGGGGCCAATTGGTCTTGTTTCCAACGTATTCTCTGGCGTTTCAGCGCGAATGATGCTTGGGTTCACCCGTACAGGTGGCCCTCCAATTCGTAGCCTTCAAGCACTCTTGCTCCCACCAGCAGGCGTTGGTAAGATTCCAAACATGATTAATTCGAAGGTTGACGATCATCACGAAGTAGTGAGTTTGTTTAACGAACTCGACCAGAGGTTCTGAGGTGAAAACATGCAGGTAGCATACTATCCGGGAAACGTCGCTCGTGGAGCAATGATGGAAGTAGAGGATTGCATCCAGCCACTTTGCAAGACACTTGGCATCAATTTGATTGAATTGCCTAAAGCAACTTCCGATGGTGGAAACATCATTCGACAGGCATCACCTCGCTTGCAACACGCACTTGCTGCACGCAATCTAGCACTTGCTGAGGAAAAAGGTCTTGACATCATGACTTCATGCGCTACATCTCACAGTATTCTTTGCGATACTGCAACGACCATGGCTGCTGACCCAATACTCGCTTCACAATTGAACAATCTCATTGCTCGAAGTTCAAACATTGAATACATGGGCGAATCAAAGTCTCGTCATTTGCTTCATCTTTTGGTTGAGGAAATAGGTCTTGATAAAATCAAAGCCGCTGTGTTAAATCCATTGGGAATGGATATCGCAGCCTACTACGGACCTTACATGCAACGTGATGGATTCTGTAGTGAGGATGACGCATTCAATCCATCCTATCTCGAGGATCTCATCCTTGCTCTTGGCGGCACTCCTGTAGAATACGATTCAAAGTGTCAGAGTGTCGGATCACCAAGCCTACTTACCAATGAAAAAACGGCAATGAAAATGACAGCCGCTGTACTCTCAGATGCAAAGCAATCTGGTGCTGAACTCATGGTTAGTGCTTGCACAATCTCACATGCTAACTTGGATTCCTACCAAGTGAAAGCAGGAAAGGTTACTGGAAAGGATACTACAATGCCAGTTATTCATCTTGCTGAACTGATTGCATTCGCATTTGGTCACTTCCCCGACCGTCTTGCTCAACTAAGAACTCGTGTCAAGATTATTGGCGGTTGACGTCGTCACGGCCATCGAGAACTGGTTTCCAAGGATCTGATTCTTCTTCAGAACCAAATTCAAAGAGACTTTTTTGACCTCTGGAACGAGTGTAGATTTTCTTTTCTTCCGTGGTACTCGTATCCATATTCTTAGACCCCGAATCAGCATCATTTGTCTGCGGAACAATTTCTTCTATAGATTTGTAACGGGCAATTTCAGAGTTGAGAAATTCGCCTACAGAAATGGTCTTTTCTTCCGTCTTCACCGAAAACTTCGGCATCGACATGTCTTCAACTCGATTCGATGTTAACGTGGTGATATCTCGCATTCGTCCCAACACGCTATGCATTCGTGCTTCCTTAATCTGAGATGCTTGAAGGACATAGACATCTCTTGTATTGTTCGCAACCAAGACGTGAACTGATCCACTACTTTGTCGAGCAGTTCGTCCTCGACGCTGAATAGCTCGAATCGCGCTTGGAACGGGTTCATAGAACAGAACCATGGAGGCAGAAGGTACATCCAACCCTTCCTCTCCGACAGAAGTCGCAACAAGGACATTTATCTCTCCTTCACGAAAGCGTTCCAGTTGGGCTAGTTGCTGCTTTTGCGTCATGCCTTGTCGTTTTCCACGCTTACTTTGGCCAATGAAACGATCAACATGAGCTCCTGGAATTGTATTGAGGTCTTCCACTAAGTGACTTACAGTGTCTCGGTATTCGCTGAAAATGAGGACTCTATCTTCTGGAAAATCTTCGAGATGTTTTGTAACCAACTCTGAGACCTGCTGGCTCTTTGGGTGACATTCTTCAATTGATTCTACTGCCAATCTAAAGTTGTGGATGACTGACTTTTTGAGAAATCTGTTTGTGGAACGCTCACCATCTCTGCTCTCCTCTTCTGCTCGTTGTAGGTATGAACGTGCTGAACGAATCCCCTGAGTTTTAATCAGATCAAGTAACATATGCATCCTGCGAACATCAGAGATTCGCTTTGCAGCATCGTATCCTCTGGGGTCACGTCTCGAGATTGCAATACTTGCTCTTTGAGCAGCTTCTTCAATAATTCCTGCGGTAATGTGCTCTGTTGGTGCAAGGAATCCCTGTCTTCGTAACACATCGGTTTGGTCCTGTTGATGTGCTTCAAGAGGTTCCAATAGAGAGACCGTTGTACTATCGAGCATCAAACGAATCGTTGCAATATTCATGTCAACAGCATATGGTTTGAGCAAGGAATCTTCTCGGTTAGCAACAAAAATTTGTTGTACTCCAAGTCTTGCTCTCAATGCTTCGATGTTCTTCTTGGTCGAACCAGGGCTTGCTGTTGCAGCAACAATCCATGTTTTCTTGCCTTGTTGTTTGTATCGATCTGCAACTTGGGCTGTTGCATGATTTCCTTTCGCATGGTGTGCTTCATCGATAATGAGGAGTCCAACATCAGCCAAAGAAATCAAGCCAGAATCAACATCGTTACGAATGACTTGAGGCGTTGCAATTACCATTGTCGCTTCGTTCCAAAGTATTCCGCGCTTAGCAGGGCGGTCGCTTCCCGTGTAGGTTTTGATTCGGTCAGATGGAATGTTAAGTCGTTCAACAGCCATCTTCCTTTGTTGCTCGACAAGGCCAACAGTAGGAGCAGTCAGCACGATTTTCTCTATGCCAGTCGCTAAGGCCTCCGCCATACAGTACCACTGCACAGCGGTTTTCCCAAAACCAGTAGGCATGACGAGCAATGTTGATGTGCGAATACATTCCTTTGCTGCTGCGATTTGATATGCCCTCGCTTCGATGCCATCGTTGAGAAACGGATGGCTTAATTCAGGCATGAACAGGGTTAATGGCGAGGGTTCAAAAGGATGATTGTAGGGTTCAAAACGAGCCATCGTCGCTTTATTTCCAACTCCTTCTAAACCGAACTACTCATATATGGGTGGAAAGTCGGAGGGTTGCTCCAAAGGTGAGCAGCCAGACACTTAGGGCAATCCGAAAGGAACCCACTGGCACCGTCCCCCGTTTGTGGGAATGGTGCTCTGTGTCACGGCTACTCCTGGCCCGACGAGCCCTCGCACGCTCTCCGGAGCCTCTGTGTTGTAGAATTATGGAGGAGCCCAAAATGGCAAAAAGAAACCACCCACGCCGAGGTAGCATGGCGTTTAGCCCGCGTAAGCGGGCCAACAGACCGTTCGGTCACGTCAAGTCATGGCCTACCAGCGATGCAAGTGAAGTAAGAATGCAAGGATTTGCAGGATGGAAAGCAGGAATGACACACGTTCTTGCTCGAGACCTCAATCCACGATCAACAAGCGCAGGACAGGAAATTCGTGTTCCAGTCACTGTTGTCGAAGTACCAAAAATGCGAATTCTCGGTGTCCGTGGATACCGTATGACGCCTTATGGAAAGCAAGCCGCTGGCGAAGTTTGGGTTGACGCTGAATCACTTACTGAATCCTTCCCTGAAATTTTCCAACGTGTATCTAACCGTAAGAACCACAACGCAGAAGAGCATTTTGATAACCTCGGAAAGCAAGATATCTGCGAAGTTCGTCTTATTGTAGCTACTCAACCATCGAATGTTACAGGTTCACCTTCTAAGGTACCTGAAGTCATGGAAGTTGGTCTCGGCGGAGGGTCTTCCAGCGATCAACTTGCTTTCGCTCAAGAACGTCTTGGACAGGAAGTCTCATTCACAGATGCATTCGTAGAAGGCGCAATGACAGACATTGTCGCAGTTACCAAAGGATACGGATGGCAAGGTGTTATCAAGAGATTCGGTGGTAAACTCCAATCTCACAAGAACTCCAAGAAGCGACGTCAACACGGTAACATGGGTGACTTCGGTACTGGATATGTTCGTAAGACAATTCGTCAAGGTGGACAAACTGGTTACCATCAGCGAACTGAGTTTAACAAGCGTGTTCTACGAATCGCCAACCCAGAGGAACATTCAATCACGCCATCGGGTGGTTTCCTACGCTATGGTGAAGTCAATTCAGACTACATTCTCGTCAAAGGCAGTGTCCCAGGACCAGCAAAGAGATTGATTCGATTCCGTGATGCTCTTCGCTCTAATGAAGAACAACATCCACTCGAAATCACCTACGTAAGTACACGTAGCAAGCAGGGGGTCTGAAGATGAAAGTCGCTGTAAAGAATATTTCAAACACCATTACACAAGATGAAATGGATGCAGGTCGTTTGCAAAGCACCTTCGACATCAGTGTTGAAGAAGGCTCTAAGATTACACTTCCAGAAGCATTCTCAGTATCTGTCCGTGAAGATCTCGTCCGTGATGCTGTTGCATCAAGCCGAGCTAACCGCCGACAAGCATACGGTTCTCGCCGACACATCGGTAAGCGCCGTCCTATGGCTGGTATGAAGCACTCCGTCGAATGGTGGGGGAAGGGACGTGGTGTCTCTCGTATTATGCGCCGTACTGGTCAACGCCGTGGTGCTCAAAACCCGCACACACTTGGTGGACGCCGTGCACACGGCCCTAAGGTCGAAAAGATCTGGGCTCGTAAGTTCAACACAAAGCAACGCCGTCTTGCTCGTGACGCTGCTCTCTCTGCAACTGTCGATATGGATATGGTTACATCTCGTGGACATCAACTCGATGAATCCATCGAACACCTACCAATCATTCTAGGCAACTACACCGAGACAGTTGACGGAAAGACTTCTGAATACAACATCGAAGCCTTCAATCATGGCTCAGCTACTCGCAAAGTCATTGCAATCTTCAACGAACTTGGACTTGGACACGATCTTCATCGTGCCCGCTCCAACAGAAAGATTCGTGCAGGAAAAGCAACCATGCGTGGACGAGTACGAAAGACGCCTAAGTCTCTACTACTCGTTGTCAAAGAAAAGACTGGTCTTGCTCAAGCAGTTCGAAACCTTCCTGGTGTCGATGTTGTTGCAGCAAGAGATCTCAGCGCAGAACATCTTGCCCCTGGTGGCGATGTTGGTCGCTTGACCGTCTTTACACAAGATGCTGTGGAGGCACTTAACTGAGGTGATATCATGGAAGCATACGACATAATCATCATGCCTTGGTTGACTGAAAAGACCATGGAAGCAAGAACCACACAGAACCGTCTTGAGTTCATTGTTCGCAGATCTGCAACAAAGAAACAAATCGCTCGTGCGGTATCAACAATTTTCGAAGTAGAAGTCGCTACTGTAAACGTACGTAACACCAAGCATGGAAAGCATGCGAGTGTTCGTCTTGCAGAAGGATATGACGCTGAAGACGCTGCTATGCGTCTGGGAGCTCTTTGAGGTGAGGAAACATGGGTAAGAGAATTCGTGCACAACGTAAAGGATCATCGCCAAGGTATCGCGTGTCTAGTCACCGATTCCCTGGTAAAAGCAGAATGCCTCGTGAAAAGGACATTGTTGGAGAAGTTACAGAACTTGTCCACTCTCCTGTTCACACAGCACCTCTGGCACGTGTCAAGTTGCCTGATGGCGATTCCACTTTCGTGGTCGCTACAGAAGGTCTTGCAGTAGGAAGCAACATCGCAATTGGCGACAATGTTTCCCTACGACCTGGTAACATTACTTCACTCGCACAAATCCCTGAAGGGACAGCCATCAACAATGTCGAACTTCGACCTGGCGATGGTGGCAAGGTCGCTCGAACTGCAGGAAATTCCTGCCTTGTCGAAGCGAAACTTGGCGACAAAGTCCGTATTCGAATGCCGTCTGGTTCCATCAAGGAACTTCCAGGCAGCTGTCGAGCCACCATTGGTGTGCTTGCAGGTCATGGACGTGATGAGATGCCACTACGAACTGCCGGTGCAGCGCACTACAAGGCAAAGGCTCGTGGTAAACTCTTCCCACACGTTAGTGGTGTTGCCATGAACCCAGTGGATCACCCGCATGGTGGTGGAAATCACCAAGCTGTCCACGGACCTAACTCAGTTGCTCGAAGTACCCCACCAGGTGCTAAGGTCGGATTGATTGCCCCACGCCGCACGGGACGAGGACGCGGCAAGAGAGTATGAGGTGTTGAATTATGGGACGTAAGAACAAGAAGTCATTCATGACCCCAAAGGCCAGCCGACGTAAGGCGCGTAAGCGACTTTCAACGACAACGGCTCGTCAGAAGAAAGAATTCACTTACCGTGGATACGATGTTGAAACATTGACAAACATGCCAATGTTCCCTGAAGACGGTGCTGAGGAATACCTCATTCGCCTCCTTCCTTCACGTGTTCGCCGTTCGATTAGCCGTGGTCTCTCAGAGCAGAATCTAAAGTTCAGAGACCGTGTCTCTCGAAGCAAATCAAACACAATTCGTACGCATCGCCGTGACATGCCAATTCTACCAGAATTCGTCGGCAAGACACTCGCAGTTCACAACGGACAACATTTCGTTGAGATTGACGTCAAGCCGGAGATGATTGGTCACTACCTAGGTGAATTCGCAATCACACGACGTGGAGTTGCCCACAGCGGGCCGGGTGTAGGTGCTACCCGATCTTCAAAGCACGTACCATTGAAGTGAGGTGAAATAAATGAGCAACAAGCGAAATATGGACCGTCGAACAAAGCGTCGACAACTCTCACAACGTGGATACACGCAACTCTTGCAAGGAAGCCGTCTGGCTACAGCACGTGCAGTCAATGTAGACATGCACGTCAAGCACTGTTTCGAAGTCGCTCGTGCCATTAAGGGCATGAACGCTGGACAAGCAGTCACTTTCCTTAACGAAGTTCTTCTCATCGATTCCGATCGAGCAGACATTCGTCGCAAGGCAACCGCAGTCCCTTACCGACTTGGTAGCGGAAACAAGAAGAAGCGACGATCTGGACCTTCTATGGTTGGACACCGCAAAGGCGGTATTGGACCTGGACGTTACCCCGTAAAGGCCAGCCGTGCATTCATCAAGCTCATTCAGAGCGCAATGGAAAATGCTCGTCACCAATACGAAGACGTTGAACCAGAAGATATGGAAATCACACACGTAGCAGCACATCGTGGCCAAATCCGTCGTGGATGGATACCTCGTGCTCGTGGACGTGCAACACCAAGCAACCACTATCAAGTGAATCTCGAGATTTTCCTCGAGGACTTCACATCAACCGACGATGAGTTGGAGGATGACTTCTGAGGTGAATATCATGGCAGGTAAAAAGAGTACAATTAAGGCAATCGTCAACCGAAACGTTGAGCGTCAGCTGGTTAAGGAATTCCTTATGAAGAACACAAAGCGTTCTGGATTTGGTGGATTGGATATCAAGCGTACCCCAAACGGTACTGAAGTAACAGTCCATGCAGAACGCCCTGGATTGGTCATCGGCCGAAAGGGTAAGATCATCAAAGAACTTGAAAGCCGCTTGAAGAGTGAGTTTGAACTCTTCGACCCACAATTAAAGGTTGAAGAAATCAAGTCCTCTGAATCAACTGCAAACGCACAAGTTATGGCAGAAAAAATCGCATCCGCTCTCGAGCGTGGATGGTATTACCGCCGTGCTGGAAACAGCGCTGCTGAAAACATCATGACCGCTGGAGCACGTGGAGTTATTGTAACCCTTGCTGGTAAACTTACAGGTTCACGAAACCGAACCCAGAAGTTCATCAAGGGACACGTCAAGTACTGTGGCGAAACTGCACTCATCCATATGGATAAGGGCTATTCAGTCGCAGTCAAGAAACTCGGAACAATCGGTGTTACTGTAGAAATTATGCGAGCAAATACTCGTCTTCCTCACGAAATCACCATCTTCTCCAACGAAGAATTGTTGATCCGTGAAGGCGCAGAAGCAGCTTCTGAAACTAATGCAGAGGTGACTGAATGAGCCACGTCCGTAACCGTGATATCGCAGCAATGAGCCACGAAGCTCTTGAATCAAGACTTCTTGAATTGCAAGAAGAACTTCTTCAACTACAAGCTGAGAAAGCACTGGGTGGTACACCTTCCAACATGGGTGCATACAAGGCAACACGCCGAAGTATTGCACGCATCAAGTCCTATCTTCATGGGGCTAAAAACTGAATGAACGAGGTGATGAACGACTATGGCGGCAATTTGCAGTGTGTGTGGGCTCCCTGATGAGCTATGCATCTGTCAAGAAATCGCTAAGGAGCAACAAAGAGCAATCTTGTCAACTGACCGAAGGAGATATGGAAAAATTGTCACCAAAGTGGAAGGGATTGACGACGTAGCAATCGATATCAACGAATTAGCAAAATTACTCAAAAACAAATGTGCTGCTGGAGGAACTGTCAAGGGTCGAATCATAGAACTTCAAGGCGATCACAAAAAGAAGGCAGCAAATGTACTAAGAAATAATGGATTTAATGTGGAGGTGAGATGATGACAGATATGAACAAGACTTGGATGGGACAGACGCTTAATGTTGTCAGTTCCACAGATTCCACACTCATTGGGCGATCTGGACTTGTCGTCGATGAATCACAACACACAGTAACCATCCTCGAACACAACATTGAGCGTGTGTTCGGAAAATCAAGTATCCAATTTACACTCAACGACGGAACTACCGTCCTCAAAGGATCGTCCTTGCGGCAACGACCTGAAGATAGAATGCGCCGCAACTACAAGGAGGCATGAAGATGCGAGACATCGGAATTGACGTAAAACGACCAACAGGAGAATGGGATGGCGACGAGAACTGCCCGTTCCACGGAAGCTTGCGCTTGCGTGGACAGGTATTCGAAGGCGTGGTATCGGGAATCGGAATGCAGAAGACAATCACAATCGAGCGAAACAATGTTCGTTACATGAAGAAATACGAACGTTTCGAAAAGCGAACAAGCGCTCTAAGTGCTCATCTACCAAGTTGCATTGGTGATGTTGAAATTGGAGATTCCGTACGAGTTATGGAATGCCGACCTCTTTCCAAGACAGTTTCATTCTGTGTTGTTGAAATGATTGGGGGTGACGAGTGATGCGAGGAATTGCAGGACGTCAAACCCGTGGATTGCCTACAATGGCTCGACTACACGTTGCTGATAACACCGGTGCTAAGATCGTTCAAATCGTGAACGTCATCAAGCTTGGTGGTACAATGCGTCGATACCCTGCTGGTGGCGTTGGTGATATGACCAAGGTCTCAGTCAAGAAGGGTACTCCAGATACTCGACGACAGATGTTTAACGCTGTCATCATCCGTCAACGCCGACCGTTCCGTCGTGCTGATGGAACATGGGTTCAATTCGAAGACAATGCTTGTGTTATTACAAACCTCAAGGGTGAAGTCCAGGGTTCCGATATCAAAGGACCTGTTTCCCGTGAGGCTGCAGAGCGTTGGCCACGTATCGCTGCAACAGCGAAACAAATTGTATGAGGTGAGAACATGGTAACATCAAGAAAACCAGGAAAGCAAAGAAAGGCGCACTTCAATGCACCTATGCATACCAAGCGTAAGCGAGTAACTGCTCGTCTTCAACTCGACAAACCTGACGAAAGGTTTGCTGGCGTTCGTTCAGTCACAATTCGTACAGGCGACACCGTCCGTGTGATCCGTGGGGATTTCGCTAACGGTGGAAAGCGTCACGGTGGAAAGCGTAAGGCTGAACCACTCACAGGTCCTGTAATTGGAATCGACGCCAAGAACGGCCGTGTCCTCATTGAGGGTGCAAAACAATCCAAATCAGACAACAGAGAAGAAGCCGTGCCGGTCCACGCTTCCAACGTCGTCATCGTGAAACTCGATGAGACGGACAAATTGCGAATGCAAAAATTGACCGATGATAGGAGTTGAATACTATGGGTAGCAGCAGTCACTTGAAACGTTTAGCCATGCCTCGTAGCTGGCCACTTCCACGAAAGACCACTATTTGGGTTACACGCCCAAGCCCAGGTGCGCACAGCCTAGAACGCTGTATGCCATTGAATTTGATCGTAAGAGACGTTCTTGGCCGTGCTCAAACATCTCGAGAAGTTCGATTCATTGTTCAAAATGAATTGGTCAAGGTCGATGGACGAATCTGTAAAGACACTCGCCGTGGTGTAGGTCTGATGGATGTTCTCTCACTTGGTGAAGAACACTTCCGTTGTGTACTCGATTTGAACGGACGTCTACAATACGCCCAAATTTCATCTGAAGAAGCAGCATGGAAGATTGCACGTATTGAAGGCAAATCAACAATCAAGGGTGGAAAAACCCAACTCAATCTACACGATGGACGTAACATCATCGTTGATGATGCAAACCAATACAATACTGGTGATTCACTGAAGATGGCTCTTCCTGAGCAAACCATCATGGAACACATCAAGTTCACAGAAGGTGTCCGATGTTACCTCGTTGGCGGTACTCACGTTGGTGAGGTGGCTGCAATGAAGGAACGCATCGTCAAGCGATCCAGCATGCCAAACGAAGTTTCTTTCGAAGACTTTGGTACAACTGAAGTCAATGTCTTCGCTGTTGGGGACTCCAACATGCCAATCACGGAGGTGAAGGTTTGAGCGATACAATCAATCCAATGAGCGTTCCTCGAATCACGAAAGTTTGCGTTAACATCGGTGTTGGCGAAGGTGGAGACCGTTTGGTCAATGCTGAGAACGTTCTTGAAATCGTAACTGGTGTACGTCCACAACGTACACTTGGTCGAATCCAAAACCGTGACCTCAAGGTTCGTGAAGGCGCTCCAATTGGTTGCCGTTCCACTATGCGAAACAAGGAATCAATCAACGAATTCCTCAAGAACGCTTTCTGGGTACGTGACAACACAATCCCAAGCTGGAACTTTGACGCTCAAGGTAACCTCTCCTTCGGTGTCCGTGACTATACGGATTTCCCAGAGCAAAAATACGATCCTAATATCGGAATTTACGGTATGGACATCAACGTCGTCTTGGAACGCCCAGGGCACCGAGTAAGCCGCCGCCGAAAAGGAAAGGCCAAGGTTGGAAAAGGACACGGTGTAAGCCGAGAAGAATCAATGAAGTGGTTCTCTGAAACCTTTGGACTAAAAATCATGGAGGAATGAATATGGCACGAGATCATGGAGAATACATGGGACGAACAAACGGATGCCGCCGTTGCGGTCGACGCAGAGGAATGATACGACGACATGGGCTTCGCCTGTGCCGCCAATGCTTCCGAGACGTAGGCCCCGAAATCGGTTTCAAAAAGATGAACTGAGGTGAGATGAATGCAATTAGATCCATTAAATGATGCACTTGTAAAGATTTACAATGCTGAACAAGCAGGAAAATTCGATGTTGAATTAACTCCTGCTTCTAAGCTATTAGGAAACGTACTCAACATTATGCAAACTTCCGGCTATGTCGGTGAGTTCACACGTGTTGAAAACGGACGTGGCGACGCTTTTGTTGTCGAGTTAAGAGGTACAATCAACCGATGTGGTACCGTCAAGCCTCGACACAGTGTTCGCCGACAAGAATTCGAAAAGTGGGAGACTCGTTATCTTCCTGCACAGGACTTTGGTTTGCTCATCTTGACAACCAATTCAGGCGTTATGAACCACTACGATGCGAAAGACGCCCGCATCGGCGGCAAGTTACTTGCCTACGTATATTGAGGTGAAGAAAAATGGTAAAACTCGACAGAATCGAACACATCGTAACCATCCCTGAAGGCGTCACCGCCTCCATCAGTGAAGATGGCGTCGTAACTATTGCTGGACCGAAAGGATCTCTCTCACGAGAGTTCGTTTCAACTCGCATTGACCTCCTTCAAGACGGCAGCGGCCTTCTTGTACGAACAGACTTGCCTCGTCGTAAAGAAAAGGCACTCGCAGGTACTTGGAACGCTCACTTGAACAACATGGTAAAGGGCGTTACAGACGGATTCACATACCGTTTGAAAGCCTTCTACTCTCACTTCCCTATGACACTTGCAGTGCAAGGAGATACCTTTGTTGTAAACAATTATTTCGGAGAGAGAGTCCCAAGACGTTCAGATATTCTTCCTGGTGTTGACGTAAAGGTCGACAACAAGGTCGAAATTACCGTTTCTGGTATCGACAAGGAGAATGTTGGACAAACAGCAGCAAACATTGAACGCAGCACCACGGTCAAGAACCGTGATCGACGTGTTTTCCAAGACGGAATATACCGTCTTAGCAAGGAGTGATTGGAATGACTGAAGAATACGAAAGCATGACAGTAGCACAACTCAAAGAATTGCTCAAGGAGCAAGGTCTTCCAGTTTCTGGAAAGAAAGCAGACCTCATCGCACGTCTGATGGAATCATCAGGCGCTGAAGAAGAAGAAGTCGTTGAAGCAGCAGAAGATGCAGCAGAAGAAGACGATTTCTTTGAAGAGGATGAAGACTGGGATGACGACGAAGATGAAGGTCACGTCGCAAAGCAGAAGCCAGTTCTCGATGAAGCAACACAAGAAGCACTCGCTTTGCGTGCAGCACAAAAGAAAAAGACACCATCGTTTAGAAGAACCGAATGGTTCCGATACAAGCGATTGTCTCGTTCTGGATGGAGAGCACCTCACGGTATGGATAACAAGCAACGACGCAACTACAGGTACCGTGGTTCACTCGTACGAGTTGGCCATGGTAAAGTCGCAGAAGCTCGTGGACTTCATCCATCTGGTTTCCGTGAAGTAATGGTTCACAACCTCAATGACTTAGAATCAATCGATCCTGAGGCACAGGCTGCACGCATTGGCCGTACAGTCGGTGGTCGTAAGCGAGAGCACATTCACGCTCGAGCAGACGAATTAGGTATTCGTGTCCTCAACCGAAGGAGTGGTGTCTGATGCAACTCACAAACCAAAAGAGACTCGCAGCGAAAATCCTCAAATGTGGTGAAAACCGTGTTTGGGTTAATCCAGATTACATCGATGAAATCGCATCCTCTGTACAAGCAGATGATATTCGTGAATTCATCGAAGAAGGCTTGATTCGTGCAAAGGCAATCAAGGGAACATCCCGTGTCCGAGCCCGTACTCGACTCGAACAACGACGTAAGGGTCGTCAGAAGGGTCAAGGTAAGCGAATGGGTACCTCGAACGCTCGTAATCCACGTAAGAACCGATGGATGAGAACAATTCGTTCACAACGAAGAGCTCTCAAAGATCTAAGAGATGAAGAACAAATCAACAAATCTGAGTACCGCCGATATTATCTCAAGGCAAAGGGTGGTTCATACCGTTCTATTGCACACATGCGCTCTCAGATGACGCTTGAAGGTGTCAAACTAAAGGATGGTGACAACTGATGCGAGCAAATCGACGACGAACAGTTCTACGACGAAGAAAGGCAGGTCTAACTGACTACCGACGCAGACTTCGACTTCTCAGAAGTCAGAAGCCTCGTGCTGTAGTGCGTGTCTCAAACACTCGTACATCTTGCCAACTCGTAACATGGGCTGCAGAAGGCGACCTTGTCGTCCTCAATGTCACTGGAAGCGACTTGGTCAAGAAATTCTCATGGCCAGAAAACATGTCCAAGAAATCCGTTCCTGCTTCCTACCTTGTAGGATTCGCACTCGGAAAGGCAGCAATTGCTGCTGGACATGAAGATGCAGTACTGGACATTGGTCTGGCTGCAAGCACACGTGGAAGCCGTGTCTTCGCCGCCCTTCGTGGTATGGTTGAAGCAGGACTTAACGTTCCTCACAGTGAAGAAGTTCTTCCTGATGATGACCGCACAAACGGTGCTCACATCGATGACTCCATCGCTGGAGCCATGGACACAACAAAATCATCCATAGAGGGGGCATACTGATGACCGAAGAAGAAACAACACAAATCCAACAAGCACCTGGTCTAATCCTAGCTTACGCCCCACAAGAGGCTGAAGAAACAGGCGGACGTCGCCGACGACGTAACAACCAGTACGATCCAATCAGCAACTTGCGAAGTTGGACGCCTCGTACTCGTCTTGGAAACATGGTCTTTGCCGGTGAAGTTATCACTTACGAGCAAGCTCTCGCAACTGGTCTACCAGTTCGTGAAGTCGAAGTCGTAGATGCACTTCTTCCAGATTTGGAAGATGAAGTCATTAACGTGAACATGGTTCAAAGAATGACTGACAGTGGTCGACGACCTCGATTCAATGTCATGGCAGTTGTCGGGAACCGAAACGGATACGTTGGTCTTGCAATGGCTAAGGCTAAGGATGTTTCAAATGCAATTCAGAAGGCAATTGTCGCCGCTAAGTTGAACCTTATCAGCGTACAACGTGGAAATGGTTCATGGGAATCATCTGCTGGACCTGGTACATCAGTACCGATCAAGGTAAACGGACGATCCGCATCAACTCGTGTAACACTCATGCCTGCTGCTAAGGGTAAGGGACTTGTTATCGGAGAAACCGGAAAGAAAGTTCTCGAACTTGCTGGTGTAACTGACGTACTTTCACGTACCAAAGGACAAACCAGAACCACCATCAATTATGCTGCTGCAACGTTCAATGCACTCAAAGCATTAAACATAACACGCATTAGCAACGAACAGCGTGGACGTTTGTTCATCAATACGGGGAGGGTCTGAAATGAGCTGGATTGTTGTAAGAGCACGAAGTAACGTAGGCGTAGAGCGTACCATTCGTGAGACAATGTCTTATCTCAACCTTACCAAGGTAAACCACGCAGTCATCATTCCAGAGAATGAGCAATACCGTGGTATGCTACAGAAGGCGAAGGACTACGTCACTTGGGGTAACGCAGATGCTGAAACAGTTGAAGCAATGCTACAAGAACGTGGCCGAATGAGTGGTGACTCACCATTGACAGACGATATCGTCTCCGATGCTACTTCCTACAAATCAATTTCAGACTTTGCTAAGGCAATTGTCGATGATGAAGCAACTGTAAAAGATGTTCCTGGCTTGAAGCGTGTCTTCCGCTTGCACCCACCGCGTGGTGCAAAGGGATGGGGCGGTATCAAGCGATCTTATGTCGTTGGAGGAGCCTTGGGTTCCCGTGGAGATGACATTAAAGGGCTCGTAGAGCGAATGATCTGAGGTGATATGATGGGTACAAAAGCAAACAAACATCGTGGAAGAAACCGATACCATGGACGTGGAAAGAAAGCAGGCCGTGGCGCTGGAAAGCGTGGTGGCCGTGGAAACGCCGGTATGAACAAGCACAGAGTCATGACTCGAATCAAGTACATGCCTAATCACTGGGGAATGCATGGATTCAACCGCCACCCTACTCTTCGAACAGTTCACGTTACATGTAACGTTAGCCAATTGAAGGATATGGCAGATGGAAACGATTCCATCAATTTGGCAGCACTCGGTATTGACAAACTTCTCGGCTCAGGTCGAATCAGTACTGCTCTGACAGTTACTGTTGCAAATGCAAGCGCTTCAGCAATCGAAAAGGTCGAAGCAGCTGGAGGTTCAGTAAACCTCGAAGCTGGTGGCGACTGGGACGAATGGGAAGAAGAGTGAATTAAGGAGGGATAGTAGATGAAACACAAGCCAGTACCACTCGGTGTTGTACTAACAGGTGTGCTTTATTTCGGTCTTCTTTTCTATTGGCAATGGGATCAACTCTCTGGATCAGGCGCTGCGCAGGAAGCAGCCATTTTCGGAATTGTTCTCGCAGTAGCATACGTAGCATACGTTATGGCCTGTTTCCAAATAGATCTTCCTGAGTCATTTAAGAAATTACCAATTATTGGCCGTTATTCTAAGTTGTATGGTTGGCTAATCTTCGTTGGAGTTGCAGCATTTTACTGCCGTCCAGCCGCTTGGGGCGGATACGACGAAGCGGTCGGATTCCTCCTTGTAGGTGTACTCTTACTTGGATTCGGAGCAGCAGCAATCCTCACGTGTTTCATGTGGGGTGGCGATCAAAGCAGCCGTTTGTATGCTCTCAGCCGATTCGTAGATGTCTATCCAGCTATCACTAAGCCAGACCGCCACGTTCGATTCGGAGAAAAGATGTGGACGACAACATTCGTTCTCATTATCTACTTCGCTATGACCAACGTCATGCTCTATGGATTGAGTGGTCAAGCACTTGACTTGTTCAGTGGATTCCGTTCGATTATGGCTGGTGCCTCCGGTACCATCATGCACTTGGGAATTGGCCCAATTGTTACAGGTTCCATTATCATGCAACTTTTTGCAGGTGCTAAGATCATCCGTCTTGACTTGACAAACAGTGAAGACAAAGCAATGTACCAAGGCGTACAAAAGTTGCTTGTTCTGATCATGATTCCAATTGAGGCGATTCCACAGACCTATGGTTTCCTCGATCCTTCGGAATATCTTATCGATAATTATGGAATGGGTTGGGCAAACTTCGTCATCGTAGCTCAACTGTTCGCAGGTTCATACCTTGTATTCCTACTCGATGAACTTGTCAGCAAGTGGGGTATCGGATCAGGTATGTCTCTGTTCATTGCAGCAGGTGTAGCACAATCGACATTCGTTGGTACGCTCTCTCCTCTGCCAACATCATCTGGTCTCGAGTACTCTGTTCAGAATCCTCCTGCAGGAACGCTGCCAATGATCTTCTATATGTTCCGGACTGCGACGAATGGTGAGATGATCTCTTTGAACGGATTCGAAATGATTCTGTTAGGTGACGCGACGCATCCGAATGCTGTAATTGCTCTTGTATCGAGTATTATTGTGTTCATTGTGGTTGCGTATGCTGAATCAAGTAAATTGGAATTACCTCTTACGCACGGAAAGGTCCGTGGGCACAGAGGGAAGTATCCTATTCGACTCGTCTATGCGTCAAACATTCCGGTCATTTTGATGGCCGCTTTGCTTGCAAACGTCAATATGTTCTCTCTTCTCTTCTGGAGTCATCCTACGATGTCCCAGACTCCGTTACTCGGTCGGCAGGGTTGGTTCTCCATGTCAGATTACATTGGGACGTATGAACCAGGTCAAACTGCCGCATCCGGAGGTTTCGCATGGTATGCATCTATGCCTGCAGGAGTCAATGATTGGCTCCTACCGCTGCTGAATCAGCAAACGGACATGTTTGGGCACAGCTTGACACAAATCATGCTCCACGTAGTCTTCTATGTTGTCTTAATGACGGTTGGTTCAATGGTCTTCGCGAAGTTCTGGATTGATACTACAAACATGGGTACGAAGGATGTTGCAAAGCAGATTGAACGTACTGGTATGCAAATACCTGGTTTCCGTAAGAATCCAAAGATTCTTGAAAAGATCCTTGAGAATTACATTCCTCCAGTGACATACTTCTCTGGTGCGTTTGTCGGGTTGCTAGCGGCAGGTGCTGACTTGCTCGGTACTGTCGGAAATGCGACGGGAACGGGATTGCTACTGGCTGTTGGAATCATTCTGAGAACCTACGAACAGATCCAGAAGGAACAAGCAATGGAAATGCATCCAATGCTGCGCCAATTCTTCGGTGCTGAGTAGATTCTGTTCGAATGGGTCGGCTGACCATGAATTTAACAGAATAATCACAGAAATACATACACAACCGTTGTCTCTGATTTCGTCCAAAGTATTGCTTACGCGTAGTTTTCCTAATGATAAAACACAGGCATATGTACTGGGATAATTAACTATAGGACATGATTGGTACCCACCTGAATGCTTTGAAAGCCTCTGCTAGGCCATTGATTTGGATAGGAGCACTCGCCACATTAGGGGCAGGTGTGTTAACCCTAGGTGTCGGCATGGATACTCCATGGGCGCCTTGGGAGAGACAATCCAATGCCATGTTCCCTCCCGTGTTATTCACATTGGCAAGTTTTGTAGCTTCTCTGGCCTTTTGTTCTATTACTGTTGTCTTCCACACCCTACTGAAAACGACCACCAATAATCCAGACAAGTGGTGGAGGGTTAGTGGCGTTTTTTTCTTGGTAGTCTATGGAACATACTCCTTTAGTTCAGGGACCGTTGAAGCAGCAATTATGTTAAACATTTTACATTTAATTGTGGGTATTCCAGCTTTAACACTCCTACCACGTGTTGTTCGTAAAGAGCCGAATACTTACTTGACGTCGACAGTTGTTTCTTAAATGTCCAGTGCAATCTCTCTATTCAACAAGCATCCCGTGGGAATGCGTGGGGGCATGCAGTGAGTTACTGCTAACGTTAGACAC
>Ga0209251_1000992_pt1 | contig 23457 bp, 28 predicted proteins | sample SaaInlV_100m_DNA_6_FD_184665 | JGI IMG/M metagenome (GOLD analysis project Ga0209251, IMG submission 184665) | Marine microbial communities from expanding oxygen minimum zones in the Saanich Inlet - Saanich Inlet SI073_LV_10m_DNA (SPAdes) (version 2) | ecosystem: Environmental > Aquatic > Marine... | reverse complement strand
GAATTAGGGAGTTAGGACTTACGGATAACCCAACGCGTTATATTCGCTCTCTGCCCGAAAAGAAAGGAAGGACAAGATATCTGATAGAAAAAGGCTATTTAAAGCTGGTAGGGGTTCCAAATGGAATAAGCTCTACCTTCTTGTACTAATGGAGATAACTACAGGAGCTAGAAGGGGAGGGCTGCTTAGTCTTAAATGGAATTGTGTTGATATAGACTAACAAACTGCTTATGTTCTAACTAGTAAAAATGGAGCCTAAAGTTCTGCCATTAACTCAGAGTGTTATTAAGGAGCTTGAGAGATTTAGCCTAAATGATGACACATTAATCTTCGCATCTGAGATAAAACCTGATAAACCTTATTTCTTCTTTAAGCAGTGGAATAGGGTGCGAGAAGAGGCTGAGCTGATAGACTTTAGATTCCACGACCTTCGTCATACTTGTGCGTCTTATCTGGCTAAATCAGGGGCTTATTTGCTTGAGATAGCAGATGTTCTAGGTCATATGCAAATAGAGGTGACCAAGTATTATCTACTAATATGAAGGTTTTTAGAGTTAAGCCACTGATGAATTTCACTTTCAAGCCATTTATTAACCCTATCAATGTCAACAGGCTTAGGGAAATCTCCAGTTTCTATCTTTTCAAATAATTCAGTTTTAGAAAAACCAGTTATCTCATATATCTGAATTTCGGTCAAAAAAATGTCCATTTCATATCTCTTGTAATATGTATTTTTAGATTAAGTAAATAGATAATTAGTATTTTTTTAAAAAAACTGGTTTTTATTATAGACCTAAACCAACTAATATTGATTTTGATCTCTCTTATATTTAATATGAATGTAGATTCAGAATAAATTACAATTGTTGTTATGAAAAAAAATTCCCATATTTTTATTTATGGATTTTAATTATCTTAATGGATAATTATATTCTTCCAAGAAAACAGGCTATTACTGTTTTTTTTGCTTTTGCATTTGGATATTTTTTATCTTGCATGTTAAGAGCAATTACAGCTACTCTTTCCCCAGTTTTAACTCTTGAATTTGATTTAATGGCGGCAGATTTAGGGCTGCTTGCTGGAGGTTATTTTTTAGGTTTTGCATCTATACAAATTCCCCTTGGATATTTGTTAGATAAGTTTGGACCAAAAAAAATTGTATCGTCATTTCTATTAATTGCATTTATTGGAACAGTATCTTTTGCACTTGCTCAAAGCTTTTCAGTTTTGCTAGTTTCCAGAATATTAATTGGTGTTGGAGCTGGCGCCTGTTTAATGGCGCCATTAACTGGTTATAGAATTTGGTTTGCAGAAAACCAACAGCAAAGAGCAAATTCTTGGATGTTAATGATAGCTTCGTTAGGTTTTCTATCGTCAACATTACCTGTTCAACTTTTATTACCTACTTTAGGCTGGAGATGGATATTTGGTGGAACTGCTGCATTGATATTAATTAGCATAATTTTAATATTAGCTTTTATTCCAAAGTGGAATCATCAAAAGGATAAATCTTTGGAAAACCCCCTAAAGCCTGGTTCATTGTCAGATGTGTGGAAAAATAAATTCTTTATTAGTGTTATTCCAATGGGTTTATTTAATTATGGAGGTTTAATGGCGATCCAAACTTTATGGGCAGGACCTTGGATGATTAGAGTTGCAGGCTATACTCCACTTGAAAGTGCTACAGGATTATTTTGGATAAATATTACAATGCTTATTTCATTTTTTTTATGGGGTTATTTTTTACCTAGGATTACAAATCTTGGTTTTAGTGCATTAAAAATATTAACAGTTGGTTTGCCAATTAGTTTTTTGGTTATGTTATTTATTATAATTTTAGGATCAAAAGCAGGTGCATTCTATATTACATTATTCATCCTCAGCTCAATCTTTTTATCTGTAGTTCAGCCAGCTGTAGGTTTATCTTTTCAAAGTAACTTGGCAGGCAAAGCACTTACATCATTTAATTTATTAATTTTCTTAGGAGCTTTTATAATGCAGTGGTTTATTGGCCTTATAATCGATTTAGTTAAAAGTTTTGGCTATACTGAGATTATAGGATTTAAAACAGCCTTTTCAGTTTTCTTATTTTTAAGTTTAACTTCTTATATATTCTTTTTAATTATTAATAAAAAATCATATTTTTTTAAAAATTAAAAATATGTGAAAATTATTAGAACTATTACCACATGATAGCTATATCTAGAGGAGTTTGATTGTTCGAATAACCACGCGCACTAACTCTAAAAGCTTTTATAACTTTTATTCCATCGTAAATCCTGCATTTCAAACTCTTTATCTAAATTACTTCTAATCTTCATCAAGTCTTTATTGCTTATTATTAGAATGGCGTCCATTTGAAAATGACTTATAAATTAATGGAGATAATCTATGGAAACTAAACTTGTCTTATGGACAACTGGATGTATGGCATTTATGCTTAGCTTTATGTACGCAATGGTTAGTATCATAAGCAGCTTCGTAAATTAAATATTGGGGGTAAGAGTAAATAAGCCCCCCAATCAACAGTTTAAATTAACACCCAAAAATTTATGTCTCTGAATATATAATACAAAAGCTTTAATTGTTCGGATAAAGCGTGTTCACTATTAAAGAGACTATCTGGATTTAGAAGATTATTTATGGAAATAAAGAATATAGAAAAGCCCACAACAAAATTTATAGCAACAAAGCTTTTTTGGGTCGGAGTAGTAGGCACATATATCCTTGCAGGAATACTACTCAATAGGCTTGAAACTAATGCTAGTTATGAGGAACTTAGATCTTCCTCTCTAATACCATCTATCTTTTATTTTTTTACTTTGTTCCTAAGCTACAGATCCTTTAAAACTCAAGCAGTTAGAACAACTATTTTACAATTTGCAACTCAAATACTACTTCTCCTTCCTTTAATGAGTATGTTCATGGCGGTAGTACTTTTCACTACAAAATTTTCTAGTTAATGAACAAAATAAGTTCAAAAAAACTACTTAATACTAAATGGACAGCAGTTACACCGAGTAGTAAAGAGAGGCACTTTCTTATTACTAAATTAGTTTTTAATGAGAAAGACATTGTAACTCACTGCTTAATAGAGGCAGTAATCTCTAATCGAGCAGAACTTATTAATTGGAGAGAATTGAAAGAGAGTAAGCGTTGGCTTCAAGGTTGGAAATAAAAACATCGCCTATGAAAAAGTATCTTTTAAAAACCTTCCTACTTATTGCTTTGTTATTTTTGGCCACAGGGTGCTTGTTCTTTTTAATAGGCTATCAAGAGCTTAAATCTTTAGAAAATGAATACACAAAAGAAGAATTATTTAAATTATGTAGTGAGGGTAAGGTTGATATGTATGACTGCGTTAAGGGCGGTGCATGGTAGATAATTCTATGAAGCCTGAAGACGTTGTTGCTGCAATCATAAAGAAAGATAATCTTTATTTAGTTACTCAAAGGAATAGAGACAAACATATGGGCCTTAAATGGGAATTTCCTGGCGGTAAAGTTGAAGCAAATGAAACACTTCAAGAGGCTCTAACTAGAGAGATCCACGAGGAATTAAATATAAATATTAATGTTTATGAGAAGATTGCAGAGGAAAGATACAAAGACAGTAAAATAAATATTGTTCTGCATTACTTCCTTTGCTCAATAAAAGATGGTGTTATTAGTCTTAATGAGCATGAGGCAATGGAATGGGCTGATAAAACAAATTTTGATAAATATGACTTTGTTGTGGGTGATGGAAATATTACATCACTAATTTAATTGTAATGCAGTTAATACTTTATCATTCATGGCTATGAACCACTTATCGTATAAAAGAATTGGGAAGGGTTATCCACTGGTACTTGTCCACGGCTATTTGGGTGGCCAAGACATGTGGAAATTTCAGGAAGATTTAAAGGATAACTTTGAGTTGATTATGCCGTCACTTGCTGGTTATGGTGAGAGCACTAAAATGACCGCTCCTTCAACTATTAGAGAGAATGCACTGCAAGTATTTGAACTCTTAGATTATTTAAAAATTGATACCTTTAATTTGCTTGGTCATTCAATGGGAGGGATGATTGTACAAGAAATGGCTGTATTATTCCCAGATCGTGTTAATAAGTTAATATGTTTTGGTACCGGATCTATAGGAGTCTTACCAAGCAGGTTTGAAACTATTGGTGAATCAAGAGCTAAAATTATTGAATTTGGCCTTGAACAAACTCGAAAAAACATTGCAAAGACATGGTTTATGGATCACCTGAAGGGAGATGGATATAAATTATGCTTAGACGAGGGCTCAAAAGCAACAACACAAGCTGCACTAGCAAGCCTTGATGCATGGGATTGCTGGGATGGAAGGGCACAACTTGATCAAATTAAATCACCCACTCTAATTCTATGGGCTAAAAATGATCGCTCCTATGACTGGAGTCAGCAAGAAATTCTAAATAAAGGGATTTCAAATTCTTTTATCAAAATTATTGAAGGATGTGCCCATAACTCGCATATGGAAAAACCTTCGTTAATCAATCAATCAATCAATGACTTTTTAATTTAATAATAAGTCTTATTCTAGTTTTAGCGGGGTCATGTTTTTTAGGGTTCAAAAAGAGCTTTTCTTTATTCTTTAGTTAAATTAACACTTGAAACATATATATTAATTGATGTATACTTAGTTTTTTCTAGTACAAATAATTAGTAATAGGAAAAAAGTAAATTTCATTAAAAGGAGAAATACATGAAGTTAGTAAATAAAACAGCTATTGCTGCCGTTGTTGCGCTTTCTGCGTCAATGGCAACTTATGCGGAAAAAGTCAACATTGGCGATCCAGGTTGGACTGGAGCTACTGCAATTGCAAACTTACTGTCTGCGGTAATCACAGACAAAATGGGTGGTGAAGTTGAGCTAGTTCCTGGAAACAATACTGCGATCTATGGAGCAATTGACAGAAGCAAAGGTGAGATTGAAGTGCACCCTGATGTATGGCTACCAAACCAACAGGCTTACACTAATGAACTAGTTCCAAAAGGAACTCTTAAGCTAAGCTCTTTGAGTTATGAAGGAAATCAAGGTTACTGCGTATCTCAAGCATTTGCTGAAGAAATGAGCATAACGTCTATTTTCGATCTTGGAAGGCCTGAGGTTATTGCTGCAATGGATAGTGATGGCAATGGTAAAGGTGAGTTTTGGATTGGTGCTGATGGTTGGGCCTCTGCAAACGTCAATGAGGTTAAAGTAAGAGATTATGGACTACTAGATCTTGGTATTGAGCCTATTAGAGCTGCTGAAGCAGTAAAAAATGCTAGAGTTTTGGACTCGATCAAAAAAGGTGAGGGCTATGCATTTTATTGCTATAAGCCTCACGCAATATGGGGAATGGCGCCAGTTGTAATGTTGACTGAGCCTACTCATGATCCTGCTGCATACAAAATGATTCAACCAAAAAGTGATGCTGATTGGTATAAAAAATCATATGTAGCCTCTAAAGATGCAATGAAAAATATTCAGATTGGTTGGGGCACTTCGCTTGAAGGCAAGTCTCCAGCAATTGTTGAATTTTTCAATAACTTCCAGCTAACGTCTGATGATGTATCATGGCTTGCCTATGAGATTTCTGTCAATAAGAGAGATGCGGCAGAAGTAGCAAGAGACTGGATGTCTAAGAACGAAGGTACTGTTGATGGATGGTTAGGTTTATAATCTAACAAATTCGTTATAAAACCGGCGTTTTATATGCGCCGGTTTTTTTTCAATTAATGTAAATACTATGTCGCAAGAAAACTCAGGAAGCTTTATTCAAATTCAAAACATCTCTAAGATATTTGGAAATACCTCTCCAGAGGCTTTAAAAGCAATTACTGAAGATCATATTTCAAAGCAAGACGCATTAGAAAATTACAATTCAGTTATTGGTGTTTCAGATGTGTCATTCGACATTAAGCCTGGTGAAATATTTTGCGTAATGGGCTTATCTGGAAGTGGAAAGTCAACCCTTGTAAGACATATTAATAGGCTTCTAGAGCCAACAATAGGCAAAATACTAATAGATGGTCAAGACGTAATGGCCCTAGAAAAAAAAGAATTACAAGACTTTAGAAATAAAAAAATAGGCATGGTCTTTCAAAACTTTGCACTGATGCCGCACCGCTCTGTGATTGACAATATTGCTATGCCATTAGAAATAAGAGGGGTTAATAAAAATAAGAGGTATGGAAAAGCAAATGAAATCCTGAATACAGTCGAGTTAACAGGCTGGGGCAATAAATATGCTCATGAGCTCTCTGGTGGAATGCAGCAAAGAGTTGGACTTGCAAGAGCTTTAGCAGCTGACCCTGAAATACTATTGATGGATGAGCCTTTCAGTGCATTAGACCCTTTGATTAGAAGACAACTTCAAAAAGAATTTATAAAATTATCTAAGAAATTAAAAAAAACAACGGTCTTTATTACTCATGATTTAGATGAAGCTGTTAAAGTTGGCCACCGTATTGCTATCATGAGAGATGGTAAAGTTATCCAAATTGGCACCCCAGAAGAGATAGTTATGAACCCAGAGGATGACTATGTTGCTGACTTTGTCAAAGGAATTTCAAGACTTGAAGTTGTTAAAGCAAAATCAATAATGAAACCAATTAATGAGTTTAGTAAAAATTATGGCGCAATACCAAAAGATGCCTTAAGAATGACTGAGAATGATGATTTAAGCAGTCTAATTGAGAGTTCTGTTGCTAGTGATAAGCCAATCGTTATCAGTAACAAAAATGGCCAAGATGTTGGTGTGATATCTCAAAAAGACTTACTGGTATCTATTGTTGAGGGCCAGGATGAGTAAAGATAACCAAATTCCTAATGATGATTACGCAAATACTGATCAAATTCCTGTTTTTGTAAAAACTAATTCCAAATACTATGTTTATGAGTTTGGCCGCATTAATAACAGCTCAAAATTTGTTGCATCCTTTAACCTTTTTGCATTTTTATTTGGCTCAGCATGGTTTGGGGTTAGAAACATATGGAACTGGTCTTTAGCATTTTTACTGATTGAAACATTTGCAATTGTTCAAATTGTGAGAGGGTTTTTTGGCAATATTAGCGCAGAAGCCTACAGCAAAATTGCAAAAGTTCAATCAACAATTGATTTTCGAGAGAAACAACTTCAAGCTGCTATTGAAAGCAATTCAGATAAAGTTGAAATGTTCAGAAGAACAATTAAGTCACTTGAAGAGTCAATTGGAGGGTATTTACAGGAAGCTCAAAGCATTGAAGCGTCTGGAGTTGCAATTGCTATTAGTGGTATTTTTCTGTTTATTTTAATCAGGATATTGCAAGGTGTGATGGCCAACTCTATTTTAGAAAGAAAGTTTTCAGAGTGGCTTTCTAATAAACAAATAAGCCCAGGAATGGAATTTAAAAACTTTCTTTTAAGTATTTCTTTTGTCTTAGTAATCATTATTTTTTCAACAATACACTATAGTTTTCCAAATCTTGTTGCCTTGTTTGCAGATTTTCCAACGCATCCTGACATAAGGCTTGCTTCAATAGATGGCGTAGAAAGGGCTTTTGATTATGCTGTAATCAAAGGCGATGTTCTTTTTACTGCAATTACTTTTGGAATAAGGTCAGTCCTTGATGCCCTAGAGATGCTTTTTGTAACAACTCCTTGGATTGTCGTTATTAGCGCAATAGTATTAATGACTGGGCTCTCTGCTGGACCAAGAGCGGCTGTATATTCTCTAGCATTCTTAGCATATATGGGTTTTCTAGGTTTCTGGATAAAAGCCATGACAACGTTGGCATTGTTAGGAACGGCTGCGATTCTGAGTATATCAATTGGAATTCCACTAGGTATATATTGCGCCACTAGACCTAGGTTTTATGGCTTTATCAGACCAATTATGGATTTCATGCAAACAATGCCGGCATTTGTATTTATGATTCCGGTCATCGCATTTTTTGGAACTGGAAAAGTTTCAGCAGTCATTATTACCATGATTTTTGGAGGAACTCCTGTGGTAAGGCTTACTGTATTAGGATTAAAAGGTGTTCCTGAGACTATAAGGGAGGCAGCAATAGCTTATGGTGGCTCTAAATGGTATTTATTAACTAAGGTTGATTTGCCTCTTGCGATGCCAACTATTCTTGCTGGTGTAAATCAGACTGTAATGCTCAGTTTGGCAATGGTTGTAGTTGCATCTTTAATTGGTGCAAAAGGCTTAGGACAAGATGTTTTAGAGGCCCTACAATATGCTAATGTCGGTCAAGGAATATTGGCTGGAATTGCAATCTTATTTTGCGCTCTAATACTTGATAGAGTTATACAAGGAAAGAAAAGGGACTAAGTAGTATTTACACTAAAATGCCCATTCATAGGCTGGAATGGCTGCCGACCCACCGGTGTGAATAAATAAAATTTTATCTGAATCTTTGAAGTGCCCTTTTTTAACTAAACCAATAAGGCCATCGAATGCTTTTCCGGAGTATACAGGGTCAAGCAATATAGCCTCTTTTCTAGCCATTAGTTTTAAAGCTTTTTTCATGCCTTCAGTAGGGATGGCATAACCTTTACCAACATAGCCATCTTCAACTATAACGTTTTTGCGGTCTAGAGATTTACACTGGATAAAGTCACAAGAGTTTTTAGCTAATCTAAAAACCTTTTCCTCTTGATCAAGTTTTTTATCCTTAATACTTATTCCTATAATTTCAATATCACTTTGATAATGAGCCTTCCCAGCAATAAGTCCAGCGTGAGTCCCTCCACTTCCAGTTGCTAAAATAATATGAGTAAACTGTTTTTCACTATCTTGTTCAATAATCTCTCGCATACATTCAATATACCCAAGCTCCCCTAAGTGATTGCTTCCGCCAACTGGGATAAAGTAAGGGTTAACACCTTGCCTCTTTCTATCATCCATTATTTCTTCTGCGAACTCTTCAACATTTTTATTAGTAGGGCACAAAATCATCTCAGCACCAAAAATTTTATTTAAGAAAATATTTCCTGAATTCATATAAGACTCAGGAGCATTAGCAAGCCTCTGTTCCAATACAATAAGACACTTAATCCCAAGTACTGCACATGCAGCAGCTGTCTGTCTTGCATGATTGGACTGAATCGCACCAACAGTGACAACAAGATCTGCCTTGTTTTTTATAGCATCAGGCATTATAAATTCAAGTTTTCTTGTTTTATTACCTCCAGTTGCAAGCCCCGTGCAGTCATCTCTCTTGATAAATATTTCAGGGCCACCAAGATCTTTAGTAATATTTTGTAAAGACTCTATAGGGGTGGGAAAATGGCCAAGATTAATTCTTGGAAAATTATTAATCATAAAAATAAACTAAAGTTAAAAAAATAAAGCTACATTTAATGCGCTTCTAGAACATTGAAATTATTTTATAGATAAACTTACATAAATGAGCGCTATAAAGAAAAGTGCGGTATTTTCAAACTGCCGAAAATACCGTTACTCTCTAACAAGATCCTGGAATTCAGCAAATGGTTATGTTTTATTCATTGGATTGAATCCTTCTATTGCAGATGAATCATTTGACGACCCTACATTAACAAGATGTATTAATTTTGCTAAAGATTGGGGGTATGGTGGCTTAATCATGGTGAATTTGTTTGCTTATATGTCGACTTATCCAATGGAACTCAAAAAAGTCAAATTACCAATAGGGAAAGATAATAATATGCATATTTTAAAAAACTATCTAAAGAGCGAGTTAACGGTTGTAGCTTGGGGTAATGATGGATATTTCCTGAGTAGAGATAAGGAGGTGTTAGAAATTATTAATAGACCAATGTGTCTAAAGATTAATAAATCAGGCCAGCCTGCGCACCCGCTTTATCAAAAGAAAGACCAAAAATTGATCAATTTTATTAACTAGTTATTTGGCTTATCAATAGCCAGTTTGGTACACTAAAACCGCAACATTGCCTATAATTAAATACATAATGAAATATGCTTACAATTCTTAAATTAAACCAACTTAAACGCTACATTTATGCGCTCATTTAATCTGTGAAATACTTTGTAATTGACCCCGTAATTTTAGACTTAGGAATTGTACAAATTTACTGGTATGGGGTCATGTACCTTTTGGCATTTTTAGCAGCCTATTTACTTGCAAAATATCGCGTTAAATCCTATTCTGAATGGAATATAAGGCATGTTGATGATTTAATTTTTTATGGCGCTATAGGTGTTGTATTGGGTGGACGCTTTGGTTATTTACTATTCTATAACTTCTCGGTTTTTATCTCAAACCCTTTAACATTTTTTAATTTTCAAAATGGCGGAATGTCTTTTCATGGAGGTTTCTTAGGCGTTTTGATTGCAATGGTTTTATTTAACCGTAAATCAAAGTTTTCATTTTTTCAAACGACTGATTTTATTGCGCCACTTATCCCATTAGGGCTTGCTTTTGGAAGGATAGGAAACTACATTAATGGAGAGCTTTGGGGGAAAATAACAGAGAGCTCATGGGGGGTTTATGCACCTGACCAAAGCGGCGTCTGGGCTCAAAGATATCCAACTCAATTATATGAAGCATTACTTGAAGGATTAGTCTTGTTTGCTATATTATGGTTTTTTAGCAAAAAAAATCCGCCCATTAGATCTACTTCGGCTTTATTTTTGATTTTTTATGGCGCCTTTAGATTTATAATTGAATTTATCAGGGTGCCTGACTCACACCTTGGCTACTTAGCTTTTGAGTGGCTAACAATGGGCCAAGCGTTAAGCCTCCCGATGATTCTCATTGGCCTGTATATATTTTATAAATCCTATTATGTAAAAGGTAAAACATGAAACAATATCTAGATTTTTTAAGACTTGTAAGAGATACTGGCGCTGACAAAACTGACAGGACTGGTACTGGAACTAAAAGTATTTTTGGTCATCAAATGCGGTTTAATTTAAATGATGGATTTCCAATTGTTACAACTAAAAAGGTGCATGTTCCTTCAGTCATTCATGAGCTTTTATGGTTTTTAAAGGGTGATACAAACATCAAATACCTGAAAGAAAACAAAGTAAATATTTGGAATGAATGGGCAGATAAAAATGGCGACTTAGGGCCAGTATATGGAGCCCAATGGCGAAAATGGAAAAACTCTGAAGGTAAAGAAATTGATCAAATCAAAGAGGCAATTAATCTCATTAAACACTCCTCAGACTCAAGACGAATTATTGTTTCAAGTTGGAATGTTGGAGAGTTAGACAAAATGGCGCTTGCTCCGTGCCATGCGTTGTTTCAGTTTTATGTGGCGAATGGGAAATTATCATGTCAGCTTTACCAACGCAGCGCTGACATATTTCTAGGGGTCCCTTTCAACATAGCCTCTTATGCACTACTTACTCATGTAGTAGCTCAGCAATGTGATCTTGAAGTTGGAGACTTTGTTTGGAGTGGTGGAGACTGCCACGTTTATTCGAATCACTATGAGCAAGTAGAAACTCAGCTACAACGGACGCCAAAAAAACTTCCAAAGATCTTAATTCATAGAAAGCCAGAAAGTATTTTTGACTATAAATATGAAGATTTTGAACTCTCTGAATATGATCATGATGATCCAATTAAAGCTCCAGTTGCAATCTAGCGCATGCAAAAATTACAAAAAAATATTTCTTACCAATTTAAAGACATTAATCTCCTTAAGCAAGCCTTAACTCATCGAAGCGTTAGTAAAAAAAATAATGAAAGATTGGAGTTTTTGGGTGACAGCGTCTTAGGGTGTGTAATCTCTCTAGAGATTTATCAGCGCTTTCCGTTAATTGATGAAGGACAACTCTCAAGACTTCGATCTAGTCTTGTCAGAGGCCAGACTTTAGCTCAGCTTGCCAAAACACTCAATATTTCTGAAAGCTTATTATTGGGTCAAGGAGAGCTAAAAAGTGGCGGATTTCGACGGGAGTCAATCCAGGCAGACGCATTTGAAGCCATTTTAGGGGCTGTATTCGTGGATTCTGATTATGCAACAGTTAGTGGAATCATTTTAAAACTCTATAATGACCTTTTAAATGAATCGAGACCAGAAGATTCATTGAAAGATTTTAAAACTCAACTTCAAGAGCTATTGCAAAAAAAAGGATATGCTTTGCCAGTTTACGAACTTATTAAAACAGAAGGTAAAGACCATAACGCCATTTTTTACGTTAACTGCTCTATTAAGGAATATAGTCTTGGTGTTGAAGAGTGCGCAAAAAGCATTAAAAGAGCAGAACAAGCCTGTGCTGAATCAATTTTAAAAGATATCTTAAGTAAATGAATTTTCAATCGGGCTACATTGCAGTAGTAGGGCGACCAAATGTAGGCAAATCAACCCTTGTTAATGAATTAATTGGGCAAAAGCTCTCAATCACATCACACCGTCCTCAAACAACCAGGCACCGAATTAACGCTATTGATACTCAGCAAAACTATCAGATGGTTTTTGTAGACACTCCTGGAATCCATATTGGAAACAATAAAGCGATCAATTCATATATGAATAAAGCTGCTAGCTCAAGCTTTGCTGATGTGGATATGATAATTTGGCTTGTTGAAATATTTAAATGGACAAAAGAGGATGCTCGCGTGTTAGAGCACCTAAGTAAGGTTGATATACCGGTCATAATCTGCGTGAATAAGATTGATAAATCAAGCTCAGTGGATAAGATACTCCCTTACCTAGAGATGCTTGGTGAAAAATTTCAAGCCAATGAGGTCTTTCCTTTATCAGCCTTTGACCGATCCCACACAAAGCAACTTAGAAGCTTGATCCTTAAGTATTTACCTAAGCAAGAGCCTATTTATGATGATGACTTCATAACAGACCGCTCTCAAAAATTTGTTGTGTCTGAGTTTATTCGTGAAAAATTAATGAGAAACTTATCCAATGAACTTCCATATGACATCACAGTAGAAATTGAAAAGTTTGAGCTTGATGGCAAGATGTATAGAATTGCTGCACGCATCTTTGTTGATAAGGCATCGCAGAAAAGTATTGTAATAGGCCATAAAGGTGAAATGTTGAAAAAAATTGGGCAAGATTCACGTGTCACAATTGAGGGCTTTTTGGAAGCAAAAGTATTCTTAGAGCTATGGGTTAAGGTTAGGCAAGGCTGGTCGGATGATAAAAGGGCCTTAGCATCTCTAGGTTATGACTAGAATTGAGAATTCTCCAGCATTTTTGATTCATCGACGAATGTACCAAGGAAGTTCTCTATTACTAGATTTCTTTACAAAAAAACATGGCAGAGTGCGCTTAATAGCGAGAGGCGCTAGAAGCAGTAAAACATCACTTCAAATGTTTCAGTGCCTAAGTATTTCGTTTAAGGGAAAGAGTGATCTAAAAAGTCTCTCCCAATGGGAAATTTCAGATGAGCCACGCCGACTTCTTGGGGATGATCTGATATTAGCCATCTACGTCAATGAGCTCCTTGTTAGGCTTCTACCTGAAGGAGATGAGTGCAGTGGAATTTTTAGCGCGTACTGGGACTTTATTAAAAAAATGAATCATAAATCTAGCTCTGAAAAAGAGTATGCACTTCGCATATTTGAAAATCAACTGTTGCAAGAATTAGGATATGGACTTGACTTTCAAAATGACCTTGAGGGCAATTCAATTAAAAGTAATCATCTTTATGATTTTATTGAAGATCAAGGTTTTATTGAACAAACTGAAGGTAAAATTTTAGGTGAAATTCTATTAAATATTGTCAGTCCTAATCAAGTAACTCCAAATTCAGAAGGGCTAAATACTTTAAAAAAAATGAATCGAAAAAGATTAAAATACCTTTTAGGTGATAAACCACTTAAAAGTAAAGAGTTATTTTTTATTAATTAGGTGTAATTATGAGTATTTATCTAGGTGTTAATATAGATCATATAGCTACATTAAGACAGGCTAGAGGCACAAAATACCCAAGCTTAATTGATGCAGCACTTATCTGTGAAAACTCTGGCGCTGATAGTATTACGCTTCATCTTAGAGAAGATAGGCGCCATATTCAAGACAATGATGTCATTGAGTTAAAGTCCAGGCTAAAAACAAAAATGAATTTAGAGATGGCTGCAACTGATGAAATGCTCAAAATTGCCTCTAATGTTTTGCCTGAAGACTGCTGCCTTGTGCCCGAAAAGAGGCAGGAGCTTACAACAGAAGGCGGCCTGGATGTTGCTTCACAAATAGTTAGAATGAAAGAGGTTTGCACTCAACTCAGCTCAAATAACATTAAAACATCTCTTTTCATTGATGCAGACAAAAGACAAATAGATGCCGCAGCTGAATGCGGCGTTCCTATAATTGAAATTCATACAGGCCACTATGCAGATGCGGCCTCTAAAGACGAGTCTGAATTAGAGCTCAAAAGAATATCTGATGCTTGCGAATATGCTGTAAGTCTTGGAATGCAGGTTAATGCAGGGCACGGCTTAACTCTTTTAAATACTTCTGCTGTAGCTAAAATTGAATCAATTGTTGAGCTAAATATTGGTCACTCAATTATTTCAAGAGCGCTATTTGTTGGTCTTGCTAATGCAACATCTGAAATGAAAGCTTTATTATTAGAAGCGAGAGCTATATGATTTATGGAATTGGAACTGACATAGTAAATATAGAAAGAGTCCAGACAATTATATTAAAAAATCGAGATGGCTTTATAAAGAGAGTGTTAACTGAACATGAGCAGGCTTTATTTGCAAATAAAGCCGATAGTGCCGCCTTTCTTGCTAAGCGTTTTGCTGCAAAAGAGGCTTTTTCAAAGGCTTTAGGAACAGGAATTGGAAGGGTAGTGAGCTTCCAAGATCTTACTATTAGAAACAATGAAAATGGAAAGCCTTATTTTTTACCTAGTGAAAAGCTTAGGCTATATTTACTAGAAAAAGGGATTAAGCAAGGACACCTGAGCATATCAGATGAAAGCCAAAATGCAGTCGCTTTTGTGGTCCTTGAAAAATTAGATTCTGAGAATCTAAGTTAAAACAAACTTAGACTAACTCTAAAAAGGGATATCATCCTCAAATTCATCTTGAGCAACTGGAGTAATACTTGGTGCTTGTTGAGCGTTTTGAGTAGGCTGTGGTGTAGATTGAGGCTGTGATTGCATTGGAGAGCTGGAGTCATCACGACGGTCAAGCATTTGAAGGGTTCCACTAAATCCACTGATTACAACTTCTGTTGTATAACGATCCTGCCCATTTTGGTCTTGCCATTTTCTAGTTTGTAATTTACCCTCAACATAAACCTTAGAGCCCTTATCTAGATATTGACCAGCTATTTCAGCAACTTTCCCAAATAAACTAACCCGGTGCCACTCAGTTCTTTCTTGTTTTTGGCCCGTATTTTTATCAGTCCAAGACTCGCTAGTTGCAACTGATAAATTACTTATTGCGTTTCCATTTGAAGCGTATTTAATCTCTGGTTTTGCGCCTAGATTGCCAACCAATATTACTTTATTTATTCCGGCCATGCTAATATTTACTCCTGTTAAGTTTTAGTTTTAAGTGGTGAAAAAAGAACCATAAGCCACCAGATAATTGCTACAAATATGGTGAATAAGAATACACTATTTAAATCGTAAATGTCATAAATCAAGCCGCCAATTACACCGCCAATAAACGTGCCTAAAAACTGTGATGTTGAAAAAATACCCATAGCGAGACCCCTTTTAGAAGCACTTGCAGTTTTAGACAACAAAGAAGGTAGAATTGCCTCAACAGTATTAAATGCAACGAAGAAGATGGTTAAAGTAATGAGAAAAACTGAAAAATTTAAATTTGAAATATAAAAAATAATTTGACTAATAATTAGTAGAAAAATACTAAGCAATAATATGTATTTTGTTTTTTTAAATTTCTCTGAAATAATTATTAGAGGAATCATTCCAATAAACGAAAGTAATACTGCTGGAAGGTAAAGCTGCCAGTTATTAATCATACTGACTATTTGATTTTCCATAATAAGCAGTGGCATTACTATAAAGCCACTTGCAAGAATCAAATGCAATGAAAATACACTAAAATCTACTGCAATTAACTCTCTACTTAAAGTCTCTTTGAAGGCTCCAAAAGATAGTCGATAATAATTGATTGGCCTGGAGTGCTCAAGAGACACTACTATTAGCATAGCAATAATTGAGAGCAGACCTATAACCCAAAATAGCCCTGAAAGACCAATTCTTGAGGTTATTATTGGCCCAATAATTAATGAAAGCATAAATGCCGCGCCAATTTGAAAGCCAACAAATGCATTTGCCTTTGCTCGATTATCTTCAGATATGGAATCCGCTAAAAATGCCATTAACACAGCTGATATTGCCCCACCGCCCTGCAAAGCCCTACCAATAACTACAAATATGATATTAGAAGCAGTTGCTGCAATAATACTACCTATCAAAAAAATTAAAAGCCCTATGATTAGGATAGGCTTTCTTCCAAATCGATCAGAAAGATAACCAAAAGGTATTTGAAGCAGGGCTTGAGTAAGGCCATAAATCCCAATTGCCATTCCAATTAAAATGGGAGTTGAGCTATCATAATCGCCTGCATAAACGCTCATAACAGGAAAAAGCATAAATAAACCGAGCATTCTAATAGACATAATTAGCGAAACCTTTAAAGCAAATAGCCTTTCAGTCGAGTTCATAACTAAAGATATTATATTTTGACGCTAATCAATTGAGTAGTTTTTAAAATAACCAGGATAACTAGATGATAAAACTAGCCTTATATCACTTGCTAACTTTGTAGCATTTATTTGGTCATAGTTGTAAGCCATTAGATCAAGACCATCAGGAATAGAAGAGCTATTTGGATAATTCTCAATAATAAATTTTGACCGGTTTATTGCTGCAATATGTGAGCCAATTTTGGTATAGTATATGGCGACATAAAGCTCATGCCTTGCAAGAGTGTTCATAAGTTTAGCTAGCTTTTTACTCGCATCATTTGCGTATTTAGAGTTAGGAAAGGTATCAATTAAATCAACAAAGTAAGAATAAGCTTCACGAACACTGTCAACATCTCTCTGCGCACTATCCGTAACTAAATTGTCTAAAATTGAACTAGATTTATCTTCTGCAACTACACCTTTCAGATAGTAGGCATAGGGAGTAGAAGGGAGGTCAGGATATTTTTCAATGAACTTATTTAACTCAACTATAGCTCTTGTGTATTTTTTACGCTTGTATAAATTGAATGCAATATCAAGCCTCGCTTGAATAGCATATTTCGAGCCTGGATATGATGAAAGAATAATTTGATATTGATCGATAGCTTGATCTAAAGAGCCAGCATCAACCAGATCTTCTGCCTGCTCATACAAGGCCTTAGGTGAAAGGCCATTTGCGACTAATTTTCTTGTTTCTTTACCTCCCCCAAAAGGGGAGCATCCAGCCAAGAAAACTAAAGATGTGAGTATAAGAATTAAGGATTTATTCATTATATGTGCTTGATATTTACTTTTAATGAGTAAATTATACTTATGTGCGTTTTTGAATGGAAACGTTTACATAAAGAACTTCTAGTGAGTAGTAACCTGCTTATAATTATAAAAACCTTATTTTATTTCTATATTTATGGCCACAACTCTTTTTCAGAAGCATACTAAAATTGATGACTTATGCTTAGTCTTAAATAGTTACTTACCTCATTCAGAGGTCGAACTAGTAAAGCTTGCTTATAGAATGGCTAATAAAGCTCATTCTGGTCAATTTAGAAAGTCAGGTGAGCCTTATATTCACCACCCACTTTCTGTCGCTTTAATACTTGCTGATCTAAAACTTGATTATTTTTGTATTGTTGCCGCAATCCTCCATGACTGTATCGAGGATACTGCAATAACTAAAGAAGATGTCCAAGCTCAATTTGGAGAGCAAGTAGCTCACATTGTTGAAGGAGTATCAAAGCTGACTAGTTTAGAATTCACTTCAAGCTCACAAAAACAAGCTGAAAACTTTCAAAAACTAATATTGGCTATGTCTAAAGATATGCGAGTTATGGTTATTAAATTAGCTGACAGGCTTCATAATATGCGCACTTTGGATTCTATGAGTGACGAAAAAAAATTACAAAAAGCAAAAGAAACTTATGAGCTTCATGCTCCAATTGCAAGGCGGCTTGGACTCCATAGCATAAGAGTAGAGCTAGATGATTTATGTTTTAAGACACTGCACCCAAGAAAACACTTAATAATCAAAAAGAAGATTAGCAAGCAATACGGAAATCAAAAGAAAACAATAAATCTAATTAAAACTGAAATTGAAAATAGGCTAAAGTTTGAAGGCATTAGCGCAAGTATTGAAGGGCGTCAAAAACAACCTTCAAGTGTTTACAATAAAATGAAATTTAAATCAAGAAAATTCTCAGAAGTTCTCGATATGCATGCCTTTAGAATTGTAGTAGAAAATACAAACACTTGCTATCAGGTATTAGGCCACATTCATAGTCTTTATAAGCCTATTCCACTTAAATTTAAAGATTATATCTCAGCTCCAAAACCAAATGGATATCAGTCTATTCATACTGTAGTACTTGGTCCTAGAAAAATGTTCATTGAGGTTCAGATTAGATCTCAGGAGATGGAATTTATATCTGAGTATGGGATTGCCGCTCACTGGCACTATAAAAATACAGACAAACCGACTGATAAATTAGCTCGAAACTGGATAGGGTCTTTACTAGATATTCAGCAAAATACTGATACTTCAGCAGACTTCTTAGAGAACACAAAAGCTGACTTATTCTTTGATGAGGTATTTGTGTTTACTCCAGCTGGCAAAATAATTCAGCTGCCTCTTAGAGCTACAGTGCTTGATTTTGCATACGCTGTTCATACTAATATTGGAAAAAGAGCTCAAAAAGCTACTATTAATGGAGTAGAAGCCGAGCTTTCAACTGAGCTTAAATCGGGTCAAACGGTGGAGATAATTACAAGTCGGTTTGTTAAGCCCAAACCAAGTTGGCTAGACTTTGTTGTAACCTCAAAAGCCAAAACTTCAATAAAGGCAAATCTTAAAGATAACTCAAAAACTGAACTAGCAAGACTGGGAAAACTTTTGATTTCTGATGCGCTTAAATATCAAAAAATAAAAATTAATGACGTTCCAATTGATAAGTGGAATAAATGTTTGAAAGAGCTTAATTGTTTTGATTTTCAAGACTTATATATAAAGGTAGGATTATCTGAAATATTTGTTGCTGTAGTTATCAATAAACTACTCCAAGACATTAATAATGAAACAATTAATACAATTTCTATAAGCAAAACAAAAGGGATGGCAATAAACTTTGCGCATTGTTGCTACCCCATTCCTGGAGATGAGGTTACAGGCGTTTTAACAAGGCAAAAGGGTTTGGTTATGCACCGCTCAATCTGCTCAAATCTAGAGCATATCAAAGAAAAAAATGCACAATGGATGGAAATTGAATGGAGCTCAGATGAAGATGAAGTCTTTGAAGTTGCAATCAGCGCTTTAGTTGAAAATAGAAGTGGTCGTTTGGCAGCTATTGCGAACACCATAGCCAATTTAGGAGTTAATATTGAAAATATTGAACAGAAAGAAAGTCAAAACTCTACAAGGTTATTTCACATTGTTGTCATAATTAAAAACATTGTTCAACTAAATGATGTTCTAGAAAAACTTAACAAACTCCCACATCTTGTTTCAGCTGAAAGAGTTTAATATTTATTAAAATGTTCAAAGTTAGCAATTGAATTGATTAAAATTACACCTTTATTAATTATTAATGCTATTAGATAATGCTTTGCTGGACTGACTCACTTGAAATAGCTATCTCATTGGAAGAAACCTCTCCTGATATTGATCCCAAAACCATTAATTTTGTTGATTTACGTCAGCTTGTTATGGATCTTGAGAATTTCGAAGAAGGACAAAGCAATTGTGGCGAAAGGGTTCTTGAGGCTATTCAAATGAATTGGATTGAGGAGAAAGAGTGAAATATTTAAGGTTTATTTTATTATTCAACTTACTATTGTCATTTTCAGCTAATGCACTTTTAGAAGTAAATATTTTAAAATCTAAAGAGGCTGCTTTTCCTATAGTTATTGCTCCCTTTGAAGTGATTGGTGATTCAAAAGACAATGTAGATATCGCTAAAATTATTAGAGATAATTTAAATAGATCAGGCCAATTTAGCGCCTTAAGTACTGACTCATTGGTAACAAATCAAATTGATTTTAACTTTTGGAAAGAGCATAAAAAAGATGCTGTTGTGTTTGGAAAAGTTGAGCAAATAAGCCCGAAGGTTTACAACATATATATTTATATTTACGATGTCTTTTCTGAAAAAAGTTTATACCAAAAAAAGATTACTGTTAGTAATACTGGCTTTAGAAGAATGGCTCATTTCTTAAGTGACAAGATTTATTATGTCCTTCTTGGGCAAAAGGGCTCTTTTAACACTAGGCTATCATATGTCACTGTAACTGATAATAATAGTGGTGGCCGAACATATAGGCTTCAAATTTCTGACTCTGATGGAGAAAACCCCCAAACAATTGTGAGACAATCAAATCCGATTTTATCTCCGGCCTGGTCAAAAGATCAGCAAAAACTAGCTTATGTTTCTTTTAAAAATAATAGGTCTGAAGTCTTTGTTATGACTCCTTTTTTAAAAACAATTCCTATCAAGCTACCAAAATTTGATGGAATTGCATCTTCACCTACATTCCACCCAAGCGGGGATAGTATTGCACTAACAATCTCCAAACAAGGCAATAAAGATATATATTTATATAACTTTAAATCAAAGAACCTTAAGAGGCTTACAAAAAACATATCAATTGATACAGAAGCTAGCTTTTCACCAGATGGAAATAGTATTGCGTTTACTTCCAACAGGACAGGGCAAGTTCAAGTTTATATAAAAGACCTTAACTCTGGAAAAATATCTCGGGCAACTTTTGAAGGCCGATACAATGCAAAACCAGTTTTTTCACCAGACGGTAAAGATTTGGCACTTATTCATAGAGTTGATAAAGACTACAGGGTCGCCTTATTAGACATCAAATCTAGAGATTTAACGGTAATGACTCGAAATAAATCAGATGAATCTCCTTACTTTTCTCCAAACGGTGGAATGATTATTTTTTCAACTAATAGAGACAACAAAGGAATTTTGTCTATAATTTCACTTCACAACAACCAAATTGTTGAATTAATGCAAAAAACCGGCGAAGTAAGGGAACCTACTTGGTCAAATTATTCAAATTAAGGAAAAAAAAATGTCAAAAAAAATTCTACTTTTATCAAGTGTTATCTTTTTAAGCTCTTGTGGTGCTAATAGTATTTCTGAACTAGGTGATAAGTTTCTTGATTTAATTAACCCAAGTGATGCTGCAACTGAACAAGCAGATCTTGGAGGCGATGCAACCTTAGTTGCAATCGATGAAAGTGGTGGGTTCACAATTGATGAGCTTGAACAATTATCTAATGATGAGTTAATTGCTATCGCTAAAGAGAAGGGGCTGGGAGACCTTATAGTTCTTGATGCAGATGGTAACCTTCAAAATAGAGATCAAATCATCAATGCTATTGTTGAGAGTGGAGATTTGCTTGATGGTAAGACAGCAGAACTAGAATCACTATCGGATGATGCGCTTATTGAAATGATCAAATCTAAAGGCATGGAAGACTTGGTTGTTCTTGATGCTGATGGCAATTTAGCTAATAGAGATGAACTTATTCAGGCGTTAATGGATGATGCAGCAACAATGTTAGCAATTATTGAAAATTTCAAAAACTCTAGTGATTCTTTTATTCTGTATTTTGATTATGACGATACTGAGATAGATGAAGTATCTACAAGAAAGATTATTGAGCACGCTAACTTTATGCAAGATAATCCTTCACTAAGCTTGAGATTAGAAGGCCATGCAGATGAGCGTGGGACTCGTGAGTATAACCTAGCACTTGGTGAAAATCGTGCCTTAAGTGTAAAAGAGGTCTTAAGCCTTTACAACCTTGATGACAGAATTTTAGTTGTAAGTTACGGTGAAGAGTCTCCCATCCTAGTTGGAAGCAATGAAATGGCGTGGGAAGAGAATCGAAGAGTAGAATTCTCTTACTACTAGAGGTAAAGTTTTCTCAAATCTTTTTTAAGTAATTAGTTTTTGTCGCTTAATGAAAAAGAATAGTCTTATATTTATGCTTTTCATAGGCCCCATGTTATTTCAGCATGGGGTTTATGCTAACGAAGGCCTAGATTTAGACCTCGCAATTTTAAAAATCAACAAAGAAGTTAAGTCCCTTAATAATGAAATCCTGTCATTAAAAGATGAAATTGAACTGATTAAAGAAGAACAAAGAATCAGCTCTACAAAAATTGCAGAACTACGTCAAATCATTGAACTAAATCTTTCTAATAATAAACAAGAAGAAGAATCAACTAAGAAAATTCAATCTAGCAGTGCTAGTAAACTCTTCACAGATGGTAAAAATGAGTTTATTCTTGGAAATTATGAGAAGGCAATTACTCTATTCATAAGCTTTGCAAAAAACTCTCCTGATTCATCTAATATAATAGACTCAAAGCTTTGGCTTGCAAGGTCTTATGCTGCTAATGAGGATTATCTAAAGTCTAAAGATGCATTTTTAGATTATCAATCTAATAATAAAGAGCACTCAAAATACGCTGACTCTATGTTTGAATTAACAAGGGTTCTGATTAAGCTAAATGAAGCTAATGAGGCTAAGTTATTGTTATTAGATATGGTTAAACAATATCCTAGCCACTCTTTGATTAACAAAGCAAACCAATTACTTTTAGACCTTTAAGTTAGTGGAAATATTAGAAATACAAAAAGTAGATTTAACTTCTTTTTGTTATCTCAATAAAGGCCGCTATCCTTTTTTACTTGAAAGCGTTAACCACAACGAAAACAACAGATACTCAATATTATTTGCATTCCCTGGTGACAATATTGTTCTTAAGAACTTTTCTGACTTTGATTTTTTAAAAGAACTTCAAGATAAAAGTAAATCAACTATATTAGATTCTGAACTCCCCTTTATTGGAGGGTGGTTTGTTTATCTCTCATATGAGCTGATAGGCCAGATTGAGTCAACTTTAGCCTCTAAATTACATAAATCAACACTACCAATAGCTTATGCTGTTCAAGTGCCATCAGCAATAATTGTAGACCACAAACTAGACAAAACTTTCATTATTGATCAAGATAATAACCAATCCCGAATTAATTCAATACTATCTGATATTAAGCTCCTCAATAAAACTCCAACACAAAGAATCAAAGGTAGTCAATCTGAAGAGGTTGAAAATAAATTTATTGATGGCGTTAAAAGTAGCTTAGATTATATTGTTGCAGGTGATGTCTTTCAGGTCAACCTGTCAAGAAAATGGCAATATCAACTAACAGAAACTACAGATTCAGCAATAATCTACAATGCTCTAAAAAAGGCTAATCCAGCGCCTTTTTCTGCTCTCATTCAA